>Ga0222716_10001790_pt1 | contig 17769 bp, 9 predicted proteins | sample C33_13DmetaG_FD_165044 | JGI IMG/M metagenome (GOLD analysis project Ga0222716, IMG submission 165044) | Estuarine water microbial communities from San Francisco Bay, California, United States - C33_13D | ecosystem: Environmental > Aquatic > Marine > Unclassified | place: USA: California... | reverse complement strand
GTGATCAAATAACATTGTACCAAAAGGGTAATGAAAACTACTTCCGTCATTTTCTCTAAAGTCTGTAAATTTAATACTGGTCTTGTATGTTGCATTACATTCTTTCATCCAGTCTTCATCTTTTAGTTCAAGCATATCTAAGTACCTGTTGATATGTCCAAGTGTAGATTCGCCAACCCCTACGGTTGCGACTTTAGGTGATTCAACTAAACTTATTTCTGTATCTTTAGGCAGTTTTTTTCCAAGCAATGCTGCTGTCATCCAGCCTGCACTACCGCCACCTACAATGCATATTTTTTTAATTTGAGGCATAATGTGTGTCCTTGATGTAGTCAATTGCTTCTTTGTGTTCTAATACAGGTGCTTCTCTACTAAAATATACATCTAATTTTATATCTGCTTCTGTCTTAGTGTCGTATGGCAAACTTTCCCATTGATCTAAATAGGCTTGTCTGTCAATAATTTCCAAACCATTTAATACCATTATCCAATTAAAGTTATTAAACAATGCATACGATTCTGTAAAGTCTGTCCATAGCGGAATTTTCTTTTTAAATAATTCTAGTGTTGCTTGGTTAAAGTCTGTCTTTTTAATGTTGTGACTGTTTTTCCAAAATTCAGAATCGTTTCTTTTAGTGAAGTAGTGCAGTTGTACAAAGTCAACTGTGTTTTCAAAAACTTTTTCAAACTTTTTATTATAACTTGCTTGTACAGCGTTACTGTTTGGCTCGTAAAGTCCTATATGATTAACAAATGCTAGTGCTTGTTGTATTGCTGTTCCAATGTTTGTGGCTTCTAAAGGCTCGATAAAACTTGCACTAAGCCCTATCGCTAAACAATTTTTACTCCAAACATTACGCAAATAGCCAGCACCAAACTTAAATTTTTTACGTATATCTAGGTCGCTACCATAATATTTTGTTACTTCTTCAATTGCTCGATCTTCTGTAATAAAATTATCACAGTATACATATCCGTTACCATATCTTTCTTGTGTAGGTATCTGCCATACCCATCCAGAACTTAGAGCAGTTGCAGCAGTGTATGCAGGAAATCTATCATCTAATTTAGTAGGAAATGTAATTGCACTATTCATAGGCAAATATTCTGTGCAGTCTTTCCAATCACTGCCTACGTGTTTGTGTAAAAATTTACTAAACCCAGTTGCATCAATATAAAAATCACTTTCGTAAATTGCTTTTTCACCGTATAATTTTTCAATACTATCAACTGCTTCAACAGATGTAATTGTATCAACAACAACTTCAATACCTCGCCTAATACAAACTTTATTAAGATACTCATTAAGTTTGAATGTATCAAAGTGATATTGATTTGTGCTTTCTAAAACTGGCTGATAGTGTTGACTGTTTAAAATAAATTCGTCAAACACACCTAATGGATTTTCGTTTTCTACAATTAATTTGTGTAATACATTAGGATGTCCTATTCTACTTTCTTCAATAGCGTATGTAGGAACATTATGCATATAATGTTTTCCGTCACCGTTCCAATTTTTAAAATAAATTCCGTGTTTAAATGTACTTCCGCAATGAACAAAACATTCAGCAGGATTAATATTTACAAAGTCTAAAAAACTTCTCCAATGCTCAGTTGTGCCTTCTCCAACTCCTACAATATCAATTGTATCTGATCTAATTAGTCGTACTTTCATTTCAGGGAATGCAGCACGAATGATTAGTGCTGTAGTCAAACCGGCAGTTCCGCCTCCTAAAATTGTAACGCTGTTAATCATTATACTTCCTCTTGGTCAACATTAAAATTTATACTAATTCTTGCATTATCAGAATTATTTACTTCTGTATAATGCTTAACGTGTGCAGGAAAGAGTATTAAATTATCCTGTTCAACATACATAGTATGCCTCATATCATTTATTTTTCCTGCTTCTGAATACGGATAATAATGTTGCGCATATTCGTTAGGATTAACAAATACAATATTACCTGCATCTCTATCAAATTCTAAATAGTAACATCCGGCAAGCACGTGAGTACTATGCGAGTGTTCTAATGTATAATCACCGTTGTTATGAATGTTTGCCCACATTGAAACAATCTTTGGCTTACACCCTGGACTAAATCCAGCACCATTCCAATAATGTAGTAGATGTTGATATATTTGTTTTACAAGCGGTTGTAATTCTTTATCATTGTGTAAATTTTTGTTTACAGAATGAGTACTTTTTCCGCCGGCTTCTAATGCGTGATTAGAATCTCTGACAGAGTCAAAAATATCAACCAGATAATCCTTTATAATGGATTTATCGATTTGATCTAATTTTATTTCTGTTCTATAAGTACGAACAGGGAATATATCTAATAGCATATACTTACTTATTTAGATACAGTTCCCTGTTGTTTATTAGTGATTAGTCAGAAACTTTTTTTCCAATATTTTTCACTAGATTTGGTACTTCTCTATTAACAGTATCAGTCCAAGCAGGTGATTGTTCTGTACCCCAAGTAATGTGTACACGAGATGCTCTCATTTCTCTCGCTTCTTCACTATTTGGTCCTGGTACAGTATTTTTTACTGCTGTGATATGGTCTTTCCAATTGGTTGTACCATTCATTTGATCTTTATAAAGCATATCAAGTTGCTCACCGATTTCACCGTATGCGTTTCTTCTTAAAACAGTATACGATGGTGGTGCTTGAACGTTTTGTTCCCAAACTCCGTTATGTAAAACCCAAGAATCGTTAATGTCATCTGATTGACATTCAACCCATCTTACCATTGAGTCCGGACCTTCGTATACTTCGAATTCATCGCCCGCCTCACAGATGTGTTGTACGTTACCTTGGAAATCTACTAGAACACTTTTAGCCATAATTTATTACTCCTATTTGTAGTTCCATACGATGCAGATTCCTCTGCGACCTGTTCCGCCTCGTCTTCTTGCGCGGGGTCCTCCTGTTCCACCAGTTCCTGGTGCGGCTTGTCCTTCTCTGTCGCCTACTTGAGGTCCACTATCGTGAACACCAATACTAGAACCACCAAAGTATGAACTGCCTCCTAAACCTCCTCCGTGGTGTGTATGGCCGCGACCGCCGCCTCCATACTGGTTTAGGTTACCACCTGATCCAACGCCTGGCCTGCCACCTGAGTGACCGCCAACACGTCTTGCTCCTTCGCCACCACTTGCTGATAGGTAAGGACCAAAACTACTTGAACCACCGTTACCTGCTGAGTTGTGATAGTTTACACCACCACCCCCACCATTAAGTGTAACGGAAACTGATGAAATACCTGTTACGTCAATAACTTCTTCTGCATAACCGCCTGCGCCGCCACTTTCTCCGTGGCCAGTTCCGCCGCCGCCTGCTCCGCAAATTTGAACTCTAATTTTTTGTACACCTGCTGGTCTACTCCAAGTACCATTACTTGTAAAATAGTTTACACTTACTAGATCACCGTATGTGTAATCGTATCCGTTACCTGCATCATTAATTTTTAAAACTTGGTTTGCAGCACCTAATGAAGTTTTTCCTGTACCACCTGCTAATGGTGCAAGTGATCCTGTGACTGCTGATCCTGATAAGTTTACAGATGCATCAGCAAATTTTGAACCTGTTAATGCATTGGCTGGATCAATTTTTGCTCCTGTAACTGCGCTATCTGCAAGTTGATCAGTATCAATAGAACCATCAATAATCTTGTTTCTATCAATCTGTCCTGAGCCAATGTCAGCACTTGTAATAGTACCATCAACAATGCCAGCGCCTGTGATTTTCTTTAAACCGTCGTAACTAAATGCCATATTATTTGTACTCCCAAACCACTACCATTCCTGTTCTTCCAGTACCGCCTCTACGTCTACCTCGAGGAGCACCAGTACCGCCAGTACCTTGTGACGCTTGTCCTTCTCTGTCGCCTACTTGAGGTCCACTATCGTGAACACCAATACTAGATCCACCAAAATAACCATTGCCGCCAGCGCCGCCACCGTGGTGTGTATGACCTGCACCGCCTCCACCGTAAATATTTAGATTACCTCCTGAACCAATTCCTGGGCGTCCACCTGAGTGTCCACCTACTCGTCTAGCACCTTCTCCGCCTGACGCACTTAAATATGGTCCAAATGATGTTGTTCCGCCATTACCAGCACTGCTATGGTAGTTTACACCACCTCCACCGCCACCAATAGAAATACTTACTGATGAAATACTAGTTACATTTAGATATTCTTCTGCATATCCACCCGAACCGCCGGCTTCTCCGTGGCCTGTTCCGCCACCTCCGCCACCAATTACTTGTACTCTAATTCTTGTTACACCTGCTGGTTTAGTCCAGGTTGTGTTACCTGTATAAACTCTACAAGCAGATAAACCACCTAGTTCAGTAGTTGGGGTTCCGCCGCTATTTGTTCTAATGTTTCTTCTTGCAGATCCGCCGGCATATGCTAATCCAGTTCCGCCTTTAGATGCGCTAAGTGCTCCACTTACTTTAGAACCTGATAAATCAATTGCATTAGTTGCTAATTTATCACTAGTAATTGATTGGTTAGCAATATCACCTACTGGAATACTTGAGTTTGCAAGTTTAGCCTCTGTAATTGCTCCTGTATCAAATTTTGCAGTATCAATTGTTGTGTTTGTAACATCTGCTGTTACAATTGTTGTATCAATTAGGCCTTCGCCTGTAATTTTTTGTAAACCTTCGTAACTAAATGCCATTATCTTAAACTCCAAACAACTACCATACCGGATTTCCCACTTGCTCCACGTCTACGTGCTTGTGGTGCACCTGCACCACCAGTTCCTGGTGCTGCTTGTCCTTCACGATCTGATGGTTGCGGTCCACTGTCGTGAACTCCAATGTTTCCTCCACCAAAGTAACTAGTACCTCCGTGTCCTCCACCGTGGTGCGTATGGCCTGCGCCACCGCCTCCGTACATATTAATATTTCCGCCTGATCCAATTCCCGGTCTTCCGCCTGAGTGGCCGCCAACACGCCTAGCGCCTTCGCCTCCACTTGCTGATAGGTAAGGGCCAAAACTAGATGTTCCGCCATTTCCTGCTTGATTATGATAGTTAACTCCGCCACCGTTGCCGCCAATAGTAATACTTACTGAACTTACACCAGTTACATCAACAATTTCTTCTGCATAACCACCAGCACCACCTGCTTCTCCGTGTCCAGATCCACCTGCACCTCCACCAACTACTTGTACTCGTACTCTAGTACAGCCTGACGGTTTACTCCAAGTACTGTTTCCGGTATATACATTACACTGGATAAGGCCACTAAAGCCCCATTCTAATGCATTACCTGAATTGTTTACCATTAATGTTCTATCAGCAGTTGAAGATGTTAATGCCGTACCACCGTTGGCAACAGGTAATGTACCGGTCGGAATTGCTCCAGATAGACTAACTGCACCATCTGCAATAGAAGTTGCTGTTATACTACTATCCTTTATCTTTGCGCTAGTAATGTTGCCTGCATTAATCTTATCACCAGTAATGTCTCCTGCTGCAACGGCTGCTGCGTTAACAGAACCTGCACCAAAGTCGTCACCAGTTAAAGAAGCATCAACAATACCGTCGTTTGTAATCTTCTTAACACTGTTATAATTAAATGGCATTTACAATCTCCTATTAAATCGCCTCTACAAGCCAGCCACTTGCTGAGCCTGAATAAACTAATGTAAAAGCCGCACCTTCTGTACTCACAGTCATTGTGTCCGCATTACGCATAATTTTATGCGCTCCAGGATCAACAGTTAGGTTGTTTGTATTAAACGACCCGTTAACATCAAATATCTTAATAATATCTCCTACAAAAGGATTTGTAGGCAAAGATAATGTTGCTACACCTGCTGAAGTATCTACAAAATAAATCTTGTTTGCTTCAATTGATTGAGTAGCATTGATTGATTCCTGTGCGAAGAGTGAGGGTGGTACAACTCCTCTTGGATTTGCTTTAACGTCTCTTCCCATCTTTATCTCTCCTTGTTACGTTAGACTGTTGCTGTTTCAATGCCGTATGCTACAGCACTTACGTTAATAGTATCTGAACGTACAACTAAAATTTTGTTTGCGTCCATTACAATACCGGTACGTTCAACAACACCGTTTCCAACAATTTCTGAATCAAATTCAATATATTCATCGTTTGCTGGTGTTGCACTTGATGCTACCGCTACTCTAACTCTTGCTGAACTAGCATTCCTATTACAAACAGATAGTGTAATAACACTAAATGTATCTGCTGGAACAGTGTACAAACTTGTGTCTGTAGCCGCTGCTAGATCTGCTGTTCCTAATCTTCCTGTTGCCATTTTAACTTTTCTCCATTATGTTATGTTAAGAAGTAACTCCACGCTACTGGTAAACCACGTACACCGCCTTTAAAGTTCATATTCGCATTAACATTAATTGCCTGTTGTGTAGTAGTTGTTATAGCGTCAGCAGCAATGTATATGAAACCTGCTGTAACACTATTTACGTTAAGTGATGCACCACCACCACCAATTTGTGAACTGATGTAAGCCTTAATAGCTCTCTGTGTAGGTACAACATTATCGCTGTCCGCAGTAAAGAATGGATCTGTACTAAATTCATCAATACTTGCGGAACCTCCACCTAGTGTAACTTCACCAAGTGATAGTTCTTGTAGTCCTGCAATGTTAAATGCATCAGCATTCAATGTTGCAACACCTGTTGATTGTTCAATACTAAACAAGTCACCAACTCTAAAGTTACCATCTTGGTCAGTAGCAGTGAAGAACACCCTACCACCATTTGCTTCTTTAGTTTCGTTAGCCTGTACAGGATCTTGTAAAGGATCGTTTGGATAGTTTGTTTCTGTGAAACTACCTGTACCAATGTCTAAGAAATCGTGTCCTGTTAGACGTACTTGTGAGTATCTAATTCTAGTTGTTACACTTGTTCCGTGTGGTGGAACATTAATAACTTTCATTTCTGGTGATATCTGTAAGAAACAAGTTAATGCACCATCATTTGAACCAAGTAGTGTAACAATGTTAACTAGTTTAAATGTTTGATTTGGCAAGTGACCAAATACAATGTTCGATCCAGTTGGCGGAAGTGCGCTTAGTTGCCTAATTGCAATAAAGTTTCCGCTTTGGAAGAAGTCTGCATAACCATTACCTGCTGTTAGATCAGCACTTGCTGAAACATATCCTGTTCCTCTGCTTCTAAATGAAGGAGTAGCAAGTACACCACTACCAGTTCTAACTTGTTGTGGTAGTGCATAAATCTCACTTGGGTCAGTGATTGTCATTGTTGGTGCAGTATCATATCCTGAACCTGGTTCAGTAATACGAATTTCAAAGATTTTATTCTGTGCTACACCAGCTCTTGCTTTTGTAGTTGCACCAGTTTTAATTCTTACTGCTTGATCGCTTGAGTCATTGTCAATAATTGCCCAGTAACCTACACGTTGGTGTGTACCAAACGCTACAGCACTGAAACCATTTGATGTAATATCACCCGATCCAACACCTTTCCAATCAAAGTTGTAACCGTCTTGTGATACTGCAACATAAGTGTATCCTTGACCGTCAACACCTGCTTTGTATGCAGTAATCATAAACTGACCTTGTCCGTATTTGATCTGCTGTAATCCTGCTGGTGTTGTTGAGTCTGGTGAACTAATATCTTTTGAAATCCAAGTTGCACCTTTGTCAATACTAATTGCTACAGTTGAACTGTCAGTTGCTGTTGCAACAAAGTGGTTCTGTCCAAATGCTACACTTGACCAAGCACTTGCTGCTGGTAATGTGCTTACATCAATCCAACTCACTCCACCGTCAATACTGTAAGCAGATGTCTGTGTACCTGATTTAACTGCAATCAATATACCTTGTCCTGCTGTAATAGCAGTAAAGCCTGTGCTGTTAAGTGTTCCTGTGGTATCCCAAACTTCACCGTCTAGTGAAATTGCTACAGTTGAGCTATCACTTGCAATTGCAACAAATCTTTGGTTGTAGTTGTCATATGCTACATCAATCCAGTTAGCACTTGCTGGCATACTAGTTGCTGTCCAAGTAACACCGTCTGCTGAGTAAGCAGCATTAGATGTTCCTGAAGCAACTGCTACTATTCTTGAAACTTTAGAAACTGATGATCCGTCATCAATTTTGCCTGAAGCCATTGCAGTCCAGTTACTTGCACTCGGTAGTGTAGTTGCTGACCAACTTTCGCCATCAACACTTCTTGCACCCGCTGCGCTGCCTGATTTAACTGCAACCCAAGCACCTGCTCTACCATAACCTTCTGTATCAATTTCTAGTATTTCACCAGTTGCACTATTAATCGCTGTAACAGTTATTGTAACATCGTTAGTACCATCTACACCACCTAGATCACTACCATTAATAGTAATTTCATCTAGTCTTGTATAACCTGTTCCGCCTGATGTAATACTTACTGCATATTTCCAACCGTTCTTAATAACTTGGAAGGATGCTGAAGAACCAGTTCCTCCTGAACTTGTTGGAAGATAAACTTCTGCTGTGTCAACAAACTGTGCTGCTGTCCAAGAACCTGTACTTGGTAATGTTGCTACTGAATGTGTAAATCCAGGTGCATTAAATTCAAGTCTTGGTTCAACAATATATGTTGATGATGCATCAGGTGCTACAATTGAAGTACCTGCTACAATGTGATCCCAGCCACTTGCACCGTCACTTTCTCTAGTAACGTTTGCTAGTTTTGTACCGTTGTTATATGCACTAATAATACCAAACTGTCCAACACCCGAGCCACCTGTTACATATACTTTCATTCCAACATATGCTGAACTAATTTCTGCGTCAGTAGCAGCAAGTGTAATTGTGTTTGATGTACCACCCTGTGCTGTGTTTGCATTACTGATATAACCAAAGCCGCCAAAGTTACCAACTACTTCCGGAGCGTTAGCACTGTCGTCTACGTTGTCTTCTAAGAATACACTGTGTACAGCATTATCTCTGAATTCATCTACTAGAGCAAACGCACCTGTACCTGCACCAGATATTAGGAATTCTGCTTCTTCGTAATCAATACCAGCATTTCCAAATTCAAATGCATAAACTTCAGTTGCATTATCAGTTGTAACATCTATAACTGTTGCTTCATATTGGAATTTGTTATCAACAATAGCAGTTTCTGGTGTTTCAGTTGAATCAAATCCTTCTGCTACTGAACCAAAGTCACCGTATGAGTTGTTACCGTTTGTGCCTCTAATTCTACCACCGTTTTCTGACAAGTAACCAATGTGTGAGTAATATGTAAACACTGATACAAGCTCTGCTCTACCATTGTTTGTTACCCAAGCACCAATACCGTCACTAATAACCTGTGTAAAGTCGTTGGACACAATCGAGTCGTTACCACCATTGTGTAATGCGCCATCGATTTTCTGTCCAATACCAGCATTACCAAACGTTGTGTTATTTTGTACATATGGAGAACGTGCTGTAATCCATACTCTGTAATCTTCTGGACCCCAACCTGGATCAAGTGAACAATATGCACCGCCTGATACTCTACGTGTACCATTAGCATTTTGTGCTAACAAGTCACCATTCATACCTCTAAGTGTTTGATTTCTAATACCTGTACCATTACGTAGGTAGTATAAATCTTCTTCGTGCGATCCAACTACTGCATTACCATAATATCTTGCACATAGTAATGTTTTGTAGTTACCCGGATATGTAATATCATAAATCAATGCTTCAAGAATTTCTTTAACATCTCTTTCACAAAGTTCGCTATTGTAAGTCATTGCAACTGTTGCTGAACCTGTGTCATCAACCATTGCTCTCGGACCGTTTTCGTCATTTCTAACATTAGAAATTTGGAACTTAGTTGCACTTAAGATATTGTGTACATAATATGTAGTACCAGCAATAATACCGTCTGAATTGTCAGCAAGTGAAGGAGCACCAACAATAGTTCCGCTGAACTTAATTGCTGTTCCTCTTTGCAACCAACTAGTATCACTAATTGTAATACTCTTATCAGATGCTGTTGTTGCTGTTACTGTACCTTTATATGTATCTGCAATGTACGCTGTTGATTCTGCAACAATAAAGTCTTTGTTTCTTAATATCTGTGTTGCTGCGTGGTGTATGTTTCTTTCATTTGAAAGACATCTACTACCTTCAGTTGATCCACTGTAAATAATATCAAGTAAATCTTCCATTAATGTTTCGATACGTGCCTCTGCTGTTGCATCGCCTGCAACACCGTCCATATAATCTTTAATAAAATCAAATGCGTAAATAGTTGCTGCTTTTTGACCTTTGTCATATACATCACTTGCAGTACTTCTTAAGTAAGCGTATGCTGCTTTTAATGTTTTGTGATTACTGTTAAACATAAAGTCAAACATAACTGCTTCTGAAATTAATCTAGCATCACGTTTACACTTGTCTGCGTTATATGTTAAGTTAGGATAAGTTGCTGCTATAGCATTGCTCATAGCAGTAACCATTGATTCTTGTGCTGCATCAACATTTTGTGCTGCTGTAATTAATGCTGTAGTAGTCGATACACCATTTGTTGCTGCTGGTTCTTCAACAACATCTGCAATAATTCCTAAACTTGAACCATTGGTTAATGTTGCTGCACTACCATTAAATACTGTAGAAACAGTTAATGTAGTTGCTGCTGGAGTACTAACAACCCAATATTTTTGATCTGTTGTTAAACCGTTGCCAGTTGTTCTTGGTGTAAATGAATCTCCAACACTTAACCCGTGGCTTGTAGTTGTTGTAATTACATTTGATGAAATACTATCAACTTCTACATTAGGTGCGCTAGTTGTTGCACCGCCTTGAATTAAATCTATAATAATATTCATCAACTCAACAACACGATCTTTTGCAGTATTTCCTGCTGATGTGCCAAACTTGAACTGTTTAACTGTCGATTGTTTTGTTGTTGCGGTTTGATCTAGAACAATATCAGCAAGTTGATCTCTCATAAATTCATATGACGCAACTGTTGCTGCTTTTTCGTTCGAATCTAATCCAAAATTACCAGCGTATGGTCCGCCAGGGCCATCATAGTATGCTAATCCTGCTCTAATTGCTTGGCTATTACCGCCATATGTCATATCATATGTTAATGCATCTAGAATATATCCTACATCTTGTTTACACTTTGTTCTTGAATAGTAAACATTTGGATATTGATCTGCAATGTATGCTGTAACTTCTGCTTTTAAAAATTCTTTGTTTTCTGAAAGTTGTGATCTTGCATCGCCGTAGCCTGTTAAGTAACCAACATTATATCCTGTTGGGTCAGTTCTAAAACTATGTGCAAAAGTACCAACTCTAAAATCAGTATTATGAATCAAAGCACCCATTAATCTATCAACTCTTGCTGCTTCAGGAGTGTCACCAAACGGCACTGCAATACTTTGTGTTTCAGCATTACCTGTTGTAGCAGTTACAGTAGCCCCTGTAACAATCTTTTGTACTACATCGTTTAAATGTGCATATGTTTCAATAGTATACTTTGTATCTGTTTTATGTGTAGTTCCTAGATCCATAGTAACTGTTGTCGAACGAACTTCTTCGCCAATTACACAAGTGTTTTCTGGAACTAAAATTGGTCCTACTTCTGTATATGTCCCTGTTTTTACTTTTACAAGTGAATTAGGCATATATCTAGCAGGCACTCTTGAAGCATCTTCGTCTTCAAGTGCATTTAACACAATAGTAACAAGTGCAGTTGCTTTTGCAAGTATACCTGATTCTGCTGCAATTGTTGCATCTTTATGTTGTGTAACAATTGAAGTTGAATTATCACCGTTTGTACTTTGATAATTTACTGCTGGATCTGTTTGTGCAAAAACGTGTCCTAAAAGTGTAAGCATATAGTTAAATGCAGCAATATCTTGATCTTTTTCTGCACTTAAATTTGGATATGCTACTACTTCAGACTCGCTTAATGCTCCAATATAACTGTTGGCAGCACCTCTTGACTTAACGTTGCCGCCAGTACTAAGGTCATAAACTAGTGCGTCAACAATAAACCCGGTGTCTCTTTCGCACTTTGCATCATCGTATGTAAAGTTATACCAAATGCTTGTTACATCTGGTGCTGTATTTGTAAAGTATTCTACTTGATAGTCAATCCACTCTGTAACTTCTCTTTGAATAAAGTGTCTATTTTTTCTTAATAAATCTTTTGCATTAGAGTTTAAAGCACCTTGATCGATTTGATGACAAGCATAACGTACACTTGCAAATGGTTTATCAACTGTTCCACCTGCTAATGGATATGGTTTATCTTGTCCGTGTTCTGCTACCCAATATACATAATTACTTTGTCCAAGTAACGCCCATTCTGGATATTCTGCACCAGCACGTAGTACTTCGCCTTCTTTACCAATTGGAAGTCTAGTAACACCAGAACCACCAAAGTAGACTAAGTCGCCTGTGTTAGTAAGGATACTTGTTTCAGAACCTGTAATTAATTGGTTCCAGTAAGTACCTGTAATATCTAGATCTGGTCTTGAATTAGCAGCACCGCCGCCTTCCGCACCAATTGTTGAGTCAGTGTCACCTTCTGAACGGTGTTTCTGAATACAAATAAATGCGTTATCTCCGAACTTAACTGCGTCACCTACTTCATATTCGTAGTCATCAGTCCATTCGCCTTGCCAACTAATACCTTCATTTAATTTATTCCAATATGCTGTTGCTGCTGGATGCCAAGTTGCATTAGCAGTCATTGTTCCTGTATCTGTGGTAGGATTAAATGTAGTTCCACCACTTACAGTTGCAATTGTAAATTGTGTTGCACTATCAACTGTTTTAACATAGTAAGTACCGCCTGTAAAGACGTTACCAAATGTTGTACCTGTAAACTGAATTACCTGTCCAACTGCTAAACCAGTTGTATCATCTGCTGTAAAAATATTTGTTCCGTTGTCGGAAGCAGTAACTGACATACTTACAGAAGGTGCATCTTGTACAGCTCTATAAGTATAACCATTTAAGGTAACTACTTCGCCAATTTTGTAACTTGTTGCAATTGACCAGTTATTAATATATTTGAAACCTGTTGCAAATAAATCCCAATCACTTGCATTTACTGGAGGTGTTTGTCCTGTACTAATTGTTTTAGCAACATATGTATTACCACCATAATGTACTACATCACCTGGTTTATATTCTGTACCAGCGGCATATGTATTTTCGTAGTTGAAACCTTCAACAAAGTTATCCCATCTTGCTGACTGGTCTGTGCTAAAGTCTGCTGATGCTGTGTGATGTTGGCCTGCTTTAACAATGTAAAGATTAGCACCGTACTTAACTACATCATATTCTTTATATCTTGTTGCAGTAACCCAGGCACCTTTATAATCAATACCATCATTATATTTGTCCCAGTTACCAATATCCTGTTCTAAACCGTCGGCAGTAGTTGCGGCAGATGTATGTCCAGTTGAGCAGAGATATGTGTTTCCACCATATTTAACTAAGTCATTTAACTTATAGCGAGTATTGACTGTCCAGTTGCCTTTCCAGTCTGTTCCTTCTGCATAAGTTGTCCAACTTGATTGATCGTCTTCAAGTCCAAGGGCAGTTGTTGCAGCAGATGTATGGGCAGCATTTGCAATATACAAATTACCACCGTATTTTACAACATCATTAATTACATAATCTGTTGCAATAGTCCAATCACCTTTCCAGGATTGACCATCTGTCATTTGGTTCCATTTACTTGGAACTATATTCAAATCCGTATAAAAATCGCTGTCGGCGGTATGACCAACTGCACAGATGTAGGTACGTCCACCGTACTTGACTACATCATCTTTGTAGTATGTTGTGGAACCTGCCCAGTCCCCTTTCCATACAAATCTAATTCTACCTAGTTTAAACTCTGCCATTATCTACTCCGTAGTGTACATATATTTATGTTATTCTCTATTCTTAAAAGATCTAAAGAACATATTTTGTGCTAACATACTGCCTTGGATGCCAGCCTTAGGACCTTTAAAATCCATTATAACCGGAACTTGTACTGTCAAGTTCGCTGAGTTACCAATTAGATTAGGTCCAATTTTAACAGTACCTGCAATGAAACTTGCTGTTAGTAAGTCTGCACCACCAACATTAAGTCTATTTGTCAAGTACGCTTTGATTGCTCTCTGCGTTGGAACAATATTGTTTGAGTCTGCTGTGAATAGTGGATCAGTACTAAATTCTCTAATAACTGTTCCAGTACCACCAACTCTAATTCCGCCTAGTGCAAGTTCTGATAGACCATTTAGATCAAAGAAGTCTGCACTAATTGTTACGATACCAGTTGCCTGTTCAACTGCAAATAATTCACCACATCTAAAGTTACCTGATTGGTCTGTACTTGCATAAAACACTCTACCACCGTTTAATTCTTGTACTTCGTTTTCTGGATAACGAACGTAGTTTGTTGAATATAAAGCAGGATAGTTTGTGTCAGCAAATCCGCCAGTACCAACATCTAAATAATCGTGACCTGTAATTCTGCACTGACTGTATCTAGTGTTGATTGTAACACCTTGCTCGTGAACTACATCATTTTCAATTTTTAATTCTGGTTGAACACGGAATTTTAACAAGAATTTTCCGTCATCTTGTTGACCTTCGTTTTCAATAGCAACAACTGTGTAAAGTTCTGGATTGTCTGCAAGTCTTAATTGTGCGCCTGGGCCAATTACCTTCGGCATATCTTTAACTGTTAAGAACTTGCCTACTGGTGTGATATCTGCAAAACCATCGCCTGTAACTACTACAGAAGTTGTTGAAGTTTTATATTTAGAACCTCTGTTTCTCCAACTAGGCTGTGCAAGAACTCTATCTGCAATTCTAGTTGTGTCTAGTACAAGTTCACCTGTATTGTTAGGATCATATACTGTGTATGTAGGTCCAGTTGCAGGATAACCTGAACCTGGATCTAATAAGTTAACAGAAGCAATTCTACCAGCGGTAACATTTGCTCTACCAAATGCTGCTCTACCTGTTGTTACTTTTAGGTGTGTAGTTGTAACATCTTGATTAAGTATGATCCACTGACCTTTTCTATTATCGCCGCCGTCGCCTGTTGTAATATCTGGATTACCAAATGCAACTTGTCCCCAGTTGCCTTCTGAAACAACAGTTTTCTTAATCCAGTTAATACCATCTTCTGATTGATAAATGTAGTCTACTGGACCTAGTGTTGGATCACCTGAAATTTCTTGCCCGTTGGTATCAACTGTTGCAATAAACAAACCTTGTCCATACGCAAGATCGTTCCAATCAAGTATTGTTGATCCGTCTGGTGATGGCATAGTTGATGGATACCAGTTTTGTCCGTTGTTTAGTGAATAAGCAACTTCACCTGTAGGCGCAATTGCTACAAATCTGTTATTACCATATGCTAATTTAAACCAATCTTTTTGCGAACTGTCTGCAATCACGTCCATAATGTATGTGTTCCATACAATAGTTGATCCATTGTATTCACCAACTGCTGATAAGTTTTGAGATTGTGACACTGCAACAAACTTGCCAGCACCGTATGCTACTTGACTCCATTGATCAAATGTTGAGTCACCACCTGCTGGAATGTTTGCTAGTGTCCACGTAGTTCCTGTTTCACTAAATGCTGCATATCCGCCATCTTTTGCAACTGCTACAAATATTCCGCCGCCAAATGCAACTGAAGACCAATCAGCACTATTAGGTAGTGTATATGCTCCCCAAACCTGTCCATCTTCTGAAACTGCAACTTCGTTACTTAATTCTTTAATTGCTACAAATCTATCATTACCTGTAGCCAGTGTATGCCAGTTTCCTGAACTTGGTAACTGTGCTGTTTCCCAGTCTGTGCCGTTATTTGACCAGTTTACTGTAGTTCCTGTACTTGCTACAGCAACATATCTTCCACTAGCACCTGTACCTGCATAGGTAAAAGCAGTAATACTGTTTGTACTATCATTACTAATTCCTGTAACTGTGATAGTAATGTTATTGTCGTCGGTGCCTAGTAATCCTGAACCTTCTAATACAATAGTGTCTCCAACTGTATATCCTGCTCCGCCTGAATTAATTGTAACTGTGTAATCTCTACCTTCTTTCAACACATCGAATGTTGCTGTAGCAGGGATAACATCAACTGTTACTCCATTACCTGGATCACCAACTATATTTGTAAAGTTTTTACGAGTTTCACCAAATTGAATATCGCCCCAAGTTGTTCCTGCAGCCAAACTTACGTTTGTTGATGCAAACGGAGGTGGATCAAAAACTACTCTTGGTTCGAATCTATAAGAGGAAGTTGTTGTAATTAAAGTTTCTGGTGGAGTTCCAGGAATAACGTGATCCCACCCATCTTCACCTGTACTTTCTTTTTTAACTTGTAATTGTTTTGTTAAAGAATTATATGACTTAACTTCTGCGTATTGGCCTGTTCCAGGTCCTGAAGTAATCAAAATTCTTAGTCCTAGCAGGTTTGCCTCTTCATTATCGTCTGCCGCTGCTAGTCTAATACTTGTTGTAGTACCAGACTGTGCATTGTTACCAATAAGTGTAAATCCGCCACCGCCTGCTGCTGCTGACGCTTCACCTGTAACAATTCTTGCTTCGAATAATGCATCATCTCTAAAGTCTTCTTGTACAACATCTACTTGTGATCCTGAACCAATAAATGTATAATCCGCTGTTGTATAGTTTTGTCCGCAGTGTAAAAATTCTAATGCTAGAATTTCATCATTAACTTCACCTGCAAATGCTCTCTGAATCGATGCTTGATTGTTTCTAGTATCAACTTTTGCTGTAAGAGGAGTTTCTGTAGGATCATTACCGTCTGCTAGAGCACCAATAAATCCGTATGAGTTGTTACCGTTTGTTGCACGAATAATTCCGCCACGTTCTGCTAGATAACCTACCTGACAGTAATATGTAAACACTGATACAAGTTCTGCTCTACCATTGTTAAGAACGTGAGCACCAATACCATCACTTAGTACCTGTGTAAAGTCGTTGGACACAATTGATTTGTTACCACCTGCGTGTAATGAGCCGTCAATTTTTTGTCCGGTACAATTGTTACCGCTATTTGTAACATTCTGTATGTAAGGCGAACGATTTATAATCCAACATTCTTCGTGTGCTGGACCCCAACCTGGATCAAGTGAAATACAAGATGGTCCTGTTGGTCTTTGATACTGTTCAAAAACGTTTGCCGGATTAAGTGTGCCTGTCAAACCTTTGATTGATAGGTTTCTAACACCACACGCATCTCTAACACGGAACATATCAGTTAATTGACTGCCGTTAATTTTGTTAGAATAATAAACTGCTTCTAGTTGTGTTTTGTAGTTAGAAACATATTTAAGATCCCATTCAATAGCAATTACATATCTTTCAATGTCATATGTTAAATTGCTTGGTTGTACATAATCTGTATAAAATAATGTCATATATGCACCAATCTCTGCTGCAAGGAATGCTTTGTTTGCAAGTAAAACTCTACCTGTGTTAACAATATTTTCCGCAGTAGATGCTGCATTTTGTCCGTACTTAGCAGGTGCTGTTCCTGTACCATTTACTGCATATGTATAATATTGTACAAAGTCTGCAATAACAGCATCAACCCTATCTGCTGCGGCAGTATCACCAAAGATAGGTGTTTCAATTATAATTTCTTCGTCAACACCTACGCCGCCACCTGTAACTTCTCTGTCAACAACAAATACCTGATTTTCTGTGTTACCTGCAGTTTTGCTAATAATTTGATTTAAAATAAG
>Ga0222716_10001785_pt1 | contig 17784 bp, 2 predicted proteins | sample C33_13DmetaG_FD_165044 | JGI IMG/M metagenome (GOLD analysis project Ga0222716, IMG submission 165044) | Estuarine water microbial communities from San Francisco Bay, California, United States - C33_13D | ecosystem: Environmental > Aquatic > Marine > Unclassified | place: USA: California... | reverse complement strand
TACAAAGAGGTTCTAATGATTTATTTACAGGTGGAAGCGGCATTCCTGTCGGCACACTAGTGTCAAGTGGACAATTTCATAGTGATCCTCCTTATATTAGTTGGAATTTATATAATCCTGCACAAAATAAAGTATATAATGATTATGATATACCTGATTTAAATTTCTTTTCCGGGTTTGATATTGTTTTAAGAGATGAAACAGGTTTATTGCTTCAAACTTTAGAAACAGGTTATTACGAAAATTATTATGAAGTAGATATAGAAAATTTAAAAACCCAATTTTCTTTAGAAAGTGGTAGAGATGAGAGAAGGTTTAGGTTTGAAGTCGTAGCTAACGATTATTATAATCGGACTCATACTGGAATATTCTTTTTAACGTGTGAAAGGCCTGATGTTACTGGGTTAGATGTTAGCATAGGAAAAAGTATAAAATTTCAACCTAAATTTTCTAAAATTTCTGGTATTGATTCTTTAATCCTTTGTGCTGGCACTGGTTCAGGGTTTGATGTTCTTTCAACAGGCGCAGAAAACTCAGCTGTTGCTTACCAAGATATAAATGTTAAAGGGCGAACTTTAGGTAACTTTCAACAAAATTATGATGCAGGAGTCGAGTCTGCATATTATTATGGTTTTTATGCTGTAGACATATATGGTACAGGTTCTGCATACATTTATCCCTCATCGATAAAACCTCTAGAAATAGACCCTTTAAATTATAACATTAAACCTTCTGGATTTAGGGGGAAAGTGGTTGTTGAAAGAGACCCTGTTAATAGAAATATAAACTCATATTATAAAGGAGTTATAAACAAAGATTTTACTTTAGAAAAAGTTAATTATGAAGTTTTTGTTTTTCAAAGTGGTCGCGAAGATTTAGAATCTTCTTTTTCTATAGAGTCTCAATCAATATCGAACGTAAGCTTTTTGGTTCATGGTAGCGGTCAAAACAGAATAGATTATAATTTTTTTACCGGAGACAATTTTAGGGGGCAAGATTACTATTATAGCGGCAATAATTCTGAGCCTATTTTTTCTACATATAACACTACTGGTATACAGTGGAAAGAACACACTATATTACTTGACAATCAGTCTGCTTTACCCGGAGGCTCTTACACTGGTCAGTCTCCAGTAAAAGAAATAGCTATTCCCTCAGGCAATACAAATTCTAATAAAATATATTTAGGAGTACAAATTGACCCAGACGATAAACAGTTTTATTTCTACCCCGGAGGTGGGTATTTTGATTCAGGTATATATACAGGAACTTATGCGGAAAATATAACAGGAGGATATTATACTTATGAAAATTATGGTCCAAGTGGTCCTAGTGGACCGTCTGGGCCTACAGGACCAACAGGCCCTGTGTCTTCTGGGTATGCCGTTTTGCTGGCTGGTGTTACTGGTAGCTTGATGGCTACTAATTTATCAGGTTTCATATCAACTAATTATGAGCCTAATTTTACTTACGATATTTCCGCTGATAGCGATTATTATTTTAAAGTAAGACCTATAGATGCAAATGGTAACAAAGGGACATTTACAGATTTAACTTATGTTAGTAGTGGGGATATTGTTTCGGCTATAAGTGGAGCTGGTTATTCAACGGGATTATTTAATGGCGATACTAATAGTGGGTTAGCTTTTTATAATGCTGATTTAGATATTTTAAATATATCTGATAATTTGTTTTCAAGTGGAAGCGGCCTTGGAATTAACGTAAGCACTCCTGAACATCATTTTCATGTTAGTGGGGATGCTCAAATAAGCGGATATCTATATGATTCGCAAAACACCACAGGTGAAGCAGGGTATGTTTTAGCCTCTGAAGAAGGAGGGCCTCAATGGAAGCAGATCGAAGATGTATTGTCTGGTGTGGGAGGCTCTGGTGCCACTAATTATGTAGCTCGCTGGGCCGATGAAGATACTTTAACTACAGGGGTATTGGTTGATAATGGAACTAATGTTGGCATAAATGTACCTAGCCCTAATTATCCGCTTGAGATATCTTCTTCTAGTAACGCTACTGTAAGAATTGAGGACACTACAAATAACAGTAGGTTAGATTTAAGAGCCGAAGACTCTGCAGTTTTAATTAGATCAACTTCTAATTTTCCGATGAGGTTTGATGTTAATCAAACTGAAAGGATGAGGATAGACACCGCAGGCAATGTTGGTATAAATACAACAAGCCCTACTTCTAAATTGCAAATAGTCGGCTCCACTTCTGGAGGTTCAGTGCTCAAAGTTGATGGAACAAATGGAACTTTGTTTGAGGTCGTTGACGATCTTAGTGACTCATTAATGTCTGTCAACGATGCTGCTGGGTTACCTGTATTTGAGGTATTTGCTGATAGCCATATTGTAGCAGGACGTTATAATCAAAACGATTTCTATTTAAACACCAATGGAAATTTAGGCTTAGGCACTTCATCTCCGATCACCAAACTGAATATAAAAGGTGATCAATCTGCGGATGGCCAATTATATATAGAACCTAAAAATGACGGAGAATACGCAGGACTTGTAATCAAAACCACAAGAGGGGCAGATCGAGCATATGCTATATTTGCAGGGGGCACTGGAACAGACGATCTTAACTTTAGATTCAGAGATGCTTCTGCAGGCGCAGATAGAATGGTTATTGATTCTTCTGGTAATGTTGGTGTGGGTACGACGAGTCCTGCTGCTAAATTAGATGTAGCAGGTGATGCTTGTATCAATAGTGTGAGAGTAGGGAGAGGTAGATGTAATGTATCAAATAATACTGCAGTAGGTACTGATGCGTTAAATTCCGCAACAGGAGAATGTAATACAGGTCTGGGTTATCAAGCTTTAATTAACAATACTACAGGATGTAGAAACACAGCTGTTGGTTATCACTCATCATATTGCAATCTAACTTCCCAAGGTAACACTTCTGTTGGGTTTCAGAGTTTATACTATAATACTTCAGGTTGTTATAATGCTGCAGTTGGTATGTATGCATTACACAAAAATACTGCTTCGAGTAATACTGCTATGGGTTATGCAGCACTCATATGTAATACTACCACCGGCGGAAATGCAGCTTTTGGTAATAGTGCTCTTTATTATAATACAGCAAGTAATAACACAGGTCTAGGATATTTATCTCTTTATTCTAATACAACAGGAGCAGAAAATACAGCTGTTGGTTCACAATCATTGAGAAATAATACAACAGGTGCAAGTAATACCGCAGTTGGTAGATGCACGCTTTATAGTAATTTATCTGGTTCATTTAATATAGCTGTTGGTAGGAGCGCTATGCATAGCAATACAACAGGTTGTTTTAATGTAGCAATAGGTAGGAACGCACTCTTCACGAACACATCAGGAGAATATAATGTAGCTGTTGGAGATGGAGCAATGCTCTACAACACAGAAGGTACTTGTAATATTGGTATAGGTATACAATCATTATATAATAATACCACTGGTATTAATAATACATCTACAGGTGTTAATTCTCTATACAATAACACAGCAGGTAGTCTCAATACAGCATATGGCTATAATGCATTATTTGCTAACGTAAGTGGAGATAGTAATACCGCAATAGGTTATAAAACTCTACAATGTAACACAATCGGTCAATATAATACAGCTGTTGGTCAATGCGCGCTCTTCACTAATTCATCAGGTTCCTGTAATACTGCTATTGGTAATGTTGCTGGATGTAATAATACTGCGAACCAGACCGTCGCTGTAGGATATGCATCATTAAGAACCAATACAGCTTCACATAATGTAGCTGTTGGGGTTTGTGCTTTATATAACAACACGGGCTTTAGGAATACAGCTTTAGGTTTTAATGTATTTAGAGCTGCAAATTCTGGTTGTGATAATATAGGCGCTGGTTATGAATCATTAATGTGTAATACATCAGGTTGTTACAATGCTGCATATGGTTCACAATCTCTATGTAAAAACACGACAGGAGATTGTAATACTGCTCTTGGTTATCAGTCTTTGCGAGATAATACAGTTGGTAGATACAATACGGCTGTTGGTAACAATGTATTAAGGGATAATACCTCTGGAGAGAGAAACACAGCTGTTGGTTTAAGCGCCATGTTTCTCAATGAAAGTGGTTGTTGTAATACTGCTATTGGTATGTATGCTGCATACTGTGGTACTACAGCATATTATAACACAGCTATTGGTTATACTTCTCTCTATTGTATCACAACAGGTAATGAGAATACTGCTATTGGTAGATACGCTGGTTGTAATATCACTACCGGTTCATGTAATATATTCATTGGAGCTAAAACAGAGGGTGGCTCTGTTTCTGATTCGAATGCAATAGCTATTGGTTATGATGTAAATACATGCGGTTCAAATACAATTAATATTGGTAATAGTCTTAATACTAAAACAATATTTGAGTATGGCAATGTTGGTATAGGTACTACAAGTGCAGATTTAAAATTACATATTAATAATGCTGGTGGGTCTCCTAATACTAGATTCTCAAGAGGGACTAGTTATATTTTTGATCTTAAGATAGATAATATAATTACTAACTCAGCAATTGATTATATTATTGAGCCAAATCAAGCTAGTAGTGGAATATTGTTTAGGACTCATAACTCTTCTAATACAAACATTAACGCTTTAGCAATTAATAGGGATGGTTTTGTTGGCGTAGGGACAATCGCCCCAACTAGAGAGCTAGAAGTTACAGGAGCTGGAAATGTTTATACAAAAATTTTAGCTGCTTCAGGTAATGATGCAACAGTTGAGCTATACAATGGATCGAATCATTGGAGAATAACAAATGAGGGGTCGGGTGCCGGTTATTTAAAACTAAGGTCAGGGGGGTATACTAAAGCGGCATTTAATACAAATGGAGCAGTACAATTTAACGCTTATGGTTCAGGAACATTTACGGGCACAGCTACTCAAAGATTAGCAGTAGATTCCAGCGGAAATGTAATTGAAATCCCTATAGGTTCTGGTCCCGTTGATGGATCAGGCGCTGCTAATAAAGTAACATATTGGACAGACACTGACACAATTTCTTATAACAATAATTTTCATTGGGATAATACTAATGGTAATTTAGGGGTAGGAACTGCAGCCCCCTCTTCAACCCTTCATGTTTCAGACTCAACCTCAGGCTCTTCAGTATTAAAAGTTGACGGCACAAGCGGAACTATTTTCGAGGTTACTGATGATCTAAGTAGCAGTTTAATGTCGGTGAATACAATCGCGGGTTTACCTGTATTTGAGGTATTTGCTGATAATCATATAGTCGCAGGTAGGTATAATCAGAATGATTTTTATTTAAATACTAACGGTAATCTTGGTATAGGTACAGGTAGTCCTACCCAAAAATTACAAGTTGGTGGAACAACAATAGAAGATACTGCTATAAAAATTGATTCTGCTGCAAATACCAATGCCAATAAATCATGGTTGATAAATGCCACTCAAGCAGATGCTCTTTTACGGATTGGATCTGAAAATAACCCTACTTCTTTAGTTATTAAAGGTAGTGATGGTAATGTTGGTATAGGAACAACAAGTCCAAATCAGGATTTAGAAGTTGCCACCAGTACAGACTCAACAATACGTATAACAAGCACCAACACTAATATTAGTGATGATGCAAGAGCAGGAACACTACAGTATTATAGCTCAGATACAAATTCTAATACTGTTGTAGGGGAAATAGTATCTCGCACTCCTGTAAGCAATTTTGGTAATGTATTTGATATGGCATTTTCAACATATAAGATTAATGAAGGTGCTTTATCTGAAAAAATGCGTATTACTGGTGCAGGCAATGTTGGTATAGGAACAACTGATCCAGACGCACAATTAGATATTAGGTCTGCTTCTGGCTCAGTAGGTTTGACTGTAGGCAATACTACAGGAGACACCAGACTGCAAATTACATCGACAGAGAACTCTGATGTTACTTTTAATGTCGGTGATGCCTCTGGCATGGGTACTAATAGATCGTTCATTTTCAAAACTGGTAATAGTGAACGAATGCGGATAGAGGGAAGCAATGTTGGTATAGGTACAACAAATCCGGCTTACGGTTTAGACATAAGAAACTCAACAACATCTCAAACCGGAGCTTTATATGTTCAGGCAGCCTTAAACAGTAGTGGTAAAGGGTTAGTAATCAACTCTAATACTAGGACTGTTGCAGATAATGCTGAACACCTTTTGCAGATAATTGACAGAAGTAATTCAAACTCACTAGTTACAACAGTAGAGGGTGTCACATTGGTTAGGCTGGGTACAAGATTGAATACCCTATCCCCTTTACAAGTAAACAGTCAAATCGCATTAGGCGGCTCATTATATACATTTAGTACTGTTCAGGGTGGTGCAGATTTAACATTAACTTCAAACGCAAATCCAGCTAACATTGGTGTTCTGAGTAATATTAAATTTAAATTGGGTAGTTCAGGTGGAGGAGGGCCAAATGAAAGAATGCGAATCCAGTCCGATGGTAGTATTGGAGTTTTCAATACAACAGATATTGAGAATTGGGCAGGAAGCGCATACAGAGCTATTGAATTCCCAAGAGCTTCATTGATGTATCATACAGGGACATCAACCGATTTATACATTAATTCAAATGCGTATTACGATGGTGCGTGGAAATACAAATCAACAGCAGCCGCATCACAATTTGTTTTAGGGTCTTCAGGAGACGCTCTTATAAGAACTATCGCTAGTGGAACTATTGATACAGGTATCACATGGACGACGCCGTTTATAGTTAAAAATACTGGTAATGTTGGTATAGGTACAACTGATCCAACTTCTTTATTACACGTTGCAGATCTTTCAGCTCCCGCCATCATAACATTAGAACGAACAGACACTACTGTGTATGGTGGTAATTCAATAGGTTATATTAATTTCCGTGGTGGAGAATCTACGATTGCTGATGTTGCTTCAATTGAGGTTTGGTCACAAGAGACATGGAGTAATGATGATAGCCCAACTTACATGTCATTTTATACTACTCCAAACGCTTCTACTACCAAAGCTGAAGCGATGCGTATAGACATGGATGGTAATGTTGGTATAGGTACTGCAAGTCCGACAAGAAAATTGTCAGTTTATCAAAGTGCCGCTGGAAGCATTGCTAACTTTCTACATTACACAGACGCATCTAACTATCAAGGATTATATATAGAGGTAAGCCAAACGACTGATATAGTTAATTTAAAATCAAGTGGAGCATCAGCTGGAGGATTTGCTTTTTTTGCTGGTTCCGCCGAAAAAATACGTTTCGATTCTACAGGTAAGGTTGGTATAGGTACAACAAGTCCTGCTGAAAAATTAGATGTAGTAGGGAACGTTAAGCATCAAGGTTTAACAATGACTTCTGGTACTGATATTGACCAGTTGAAAACATTCACTCAAACCTTAACAATAACAACCAGTTGGCAAGATACGGGTATAGACGGCAGCGATTTAACTACTGGAACTTATATAGTCCAATTGCTTGGTGATGATGATGAAGTTGCTGGCACTTATAGTGTGTATTATTCTGGTATGATGAGTTGGTATTCATCAGGAACAAATGACGCAGATTTTACTAGTGAAATAGCTTTGCACAGAGCAGGTCATGCGGATGTTGGGCGCACATTATATTTAAGAACCTCAACTAACAATAGCGGTGGAAATGATTTAGAATTACAAATAGCAGGAAATTATAATGCAACTGGTTCAGATAGCTATATATTCAAATTCAGAAGAATGATTTAATATTATGGAAGGTAGATTTTTTAAAGATAACTTATCAGTATTGGGTGATGTTGGTGTAGGTACAAATAGTCCTGATTATAAATTAGATATTGTTGAAACTAACGCTGTAGCAAGTGCAAGAATTAGGTCAACAAATGCTAACGTAGCTAGATTATTTTTATCTAATACAGTCGGTACTTGGAGATTGTATTCTGCGTCAGCAAGCAATTCTTTTCGAATATACAGTGATTCTGCAGCCGCAGATTTATTTACTATACTTAATACTGGTAATGTTGGTATAGGTATACTACCATCTAATCAACGTCTGGAAATTAGTGGTAATTTTTTACTACAAAACAATAATGAAATAAGGCAAAAAGACACTGGAGGTACTCAACGTACAATTATAGAATTAGACGGTTCTAATGATTTAAATATCGGGGGTAGTTATGCAGGTGCATTGAAGTTTATTGGTGGTGGTTCTTATTCTGAAGTCATGAGAATTCATGATGATGGTAATGTTGGTATAGGTACAGCAGCTCCGGGTTACAAATTAGATGTTGTTACTCCTGCGTCTGGAGCTATACATGTCAGAAGCACTGCTCAGACTCACGGCCTTTTAATGGGTTCAGCCGCATATAGTTCTGGCGATTCATACGTTGGCCTGAAAACTACAGTGATGACTGGTAGTAGCGACTACATGATCATCAGTGGAGGGACTAGTGACAAAAACACTTACATAAGTGCGGCGGATACTTACAGTGTTAAAATTCGAGGTGGAGGAAACAATACTACTAATGAAATAATAGTCACTGATTCAGGCAATAATACTTACAGCGCAGGAGGTTTTCATTATTTCCAATCAGGTAACATTGGTATAGGTGTTGCACCAACCCAAAAACTCCACGTTCAAGGAAATCTAAGAGTAACTGGGGCTTATTACGATTCTAATAATGAAGATGGAGCTAGCGATCAAGTTTTAACGTCAACTGGTTCAGGGGGTACCGATTGGAAATCTTTAAGCGATATAGGTGACACGGTTACAGGGTGCGGAACAACAAATTATGTTACAAAATGGTGCAATGGCCCAAATTCAGATTTAACCGATTCTATAATTTACGATAATGGAACTAATGTAGGAATAAGCACTGCAAGCCCTTCTGCAAAACTACATGTTCATTCAACCACAGGAATCCTGCACACTGGAGATGATTATGATTCTTGGGTATTAAAATATTTATCAAATCAAGGATCAGGGTCAGCAGTTGTTAATTATTATTTGATAGCTGCAAAAACTCAAACTAATGTTCGATTTGATGGTGTTCTTAAAGGAGCAAGACAGGTAGGTACATCTGCTATTGGTTCTGGTGGCGCAAGAATTACATTTTATACTAATAATGCTGGAACCCCACTAGCTACAGGAGGTTTAGAATCTTGGGGAACTGATGTTCCATCTTATGGACACCCTATATTTAAATTAGTTGAGTTGACTTATAATTCTGTTGAATATTATGCAATTGAAATATCTCCTTCTGCTAGTTGGGCGGCAGCATTTATGCATGTTCAATTTGAAGGATATGTTAACAATGTATTATTTACAAATATAGGCACTGCAAGTGTAAGTGGTGTTGCGGAATTTTCTGGAGAAGAATCAGTTTTTTCTTATAAGTATGGGAATCTTGGTATAGGTACAGCAAGTCCTGCTGCAAAATTGCATATTGCTGGATCTGGTGGTGATGTGAAATTTACTATAGATCGGGCTGATGCTAGGACTTACTCAATTTATACTGAATCCAACAACAGCTTGCGTATTAAAGACGAGGATGCTAGCGCGGATAGGTTAACTATTTTATCTAACGGTAATGTTGGTATAGGTACAACAAGTCCTACATTAGGCAAGTTGCAAGTCGCTGGTAGGGGATATTTTGGTCCTGTTGGGACTGGGGATGCAACGACTAAAGCCTTAATGGATACATATAGTGTCCTTAAGCTTAAACCTCATGATAGTAATTCAACCAATATGACTTTCGCACAAGTCAATAATGGTAATGCTATTGGTATTCAAGTAACAAATAGTACACAAACAGCAGATTGGGATATAGCATTAAATCCTTATGGTGGTAATGTTGGTATAGGTACTCAAGACCCTAGAGGTCCGCTTGAAATTTACGCTGCATCAGATTCTACATTAATAGTAGAAAAAAATAGAACTAATGGAATACAGCTAAGAGCCGACAATTCTGTTGATTCCGCTATACATTTAGATTTTGAAGCTTACGAATATAACTTTAAAAATGGTAGCGGAACTTCAAGATTGTTTATTGACTCTTCTGGTAATGTTGGTATAAGCACAACTAATCCACTTTTTAAACTACATGTTACTGGAGATATATATCAAGACGCTGGAGGCGGCATATTCTCTAACTCGAACAGGGGCTGGTATAGACAAAATTATGTTACCACTGGGGCTGGAGTATCAAATGGTAAAATAGTCACATTAAATCCTCCTCATGGCCAAACGGCATCAAATGTTTTTCATTACATATTCGAGTTAACTACTGCTGGCACTAGTACAAATACTGGAGCAACTTATATTGGCGTTTATAATGCTGATACGTCTGCATGGATTTTGAGAGCTGTAAGCTTAAGTGGTACTACTAGCAATCACCCGCAGCTGAGTGTAAGTGGAAACAATTTTACCGTCTATACTAATCACTCAAGTAACTATACTATAGTTGTGAGTGTTACAACGGTGTATAATGGTGACGCTGATAGCACCGCTCATTCGTTAGGTGCAAATTATCAGTGGCAGAGGGCAGTCAACGACTTATATTATAATGATGGCAACGTTGGCATAGGCACTAATGATCCCCAGACTAAATTACATTTATCTGGCGGCTCAACAAGTGTACCCATAATACGTTTACAACGTAATGATACAAGTGTCCAACCAGACGATTTAATTGGTGGTTTTGAAAATTATAGTAATGACGCAGACGGGTCATTTATATCATCTTATATAAAGGGATATGCGACTGAGACGTATGGTAGGCAAGGTTACCTAACTTTCGGTACAGCAGGTACTAACTCGACAGATGCAACAGAAAAAATGCGTATTGCTTCTAATGGTAATGTTGGTATAGGAACAAATAGTCCATCCCGATCCTTAGAGGTTTATAGGTCAGGAGCTGCCACATTTGGTTTGACTGCAGCTTCGTCTGGAATAGCATCTGGAGTTTTTAAAGGTCGCAGTAGCTGTACAATTATCGCTACAGGACCAGCCCAAGGTGGGAGTAATTTATCATTATATAATCTCGATACTACAGCCGGTAACTTCAGTGGTGTTGGTTTTTATAATTCAAACTCATTGATTACGTCTGGAATACTCGGTGTTAATGTCTCTCATTCCTCAAGACATGGGGCGTTAGCATTTCAGACTCATAACGGCGCTTCATTATATGAGCGAATGCGTATTGATAAGGATGGTGATGTTGGTATAGGTACACATAGTCCTACTGCTAAATTGCACATCTTCACTGGGACAGATGTTACCCCACAGTTTAAGATGTTCGGTGCTAATGCTGATGGTATAAGGATATCAATGGGGGTAGATGATGCCGATGACGCAGCGGATATATACGCATGGGATGAGAATGATGGCACAGGCGCTGCGTTCGCAGATTTAAATTTAGGAGTATCTCATACCTCTGCTCAAAATGGTATATTTATTTGTGGTAGTAATCAGAATGTTGGTATAGGTACAGATGATCCTAAAGCTAAATTTGAGGTAGACCTTAATCAGACGAGTGGGACTTTAGCCGCAGATAATTATGCTCATTTCGGAGGTCAGCATCATACCAACGGGTCTGTGATGGGTATAACGCTAGGCTATAGAGAAGCAAATTTACTTTATCGTAAAGTTGGTATTGTTGCCCGAGGTTTAGGGGATGCTCAAGCTCGTCAAGATCTCGACTTTTTAGTTAGTACTGTTAATAGCTCTACAAGTGTTACGCCAGCTGATGCTAAATTAACAATCAGTGGCTTAACTGGTTATGTTGGTATAGGTACAGCAAGTCCGGGTTATAAATTAGATGTTGCAGGAAACGCAAGAGTTACAACTGATTTATTTGTTAACGATCAGTTAGCTGTAAAAACAACAACTTTGGCCACTTCTAACAATTTTCATGTGTCTAGTGGTACGTGCGGCAGCGCCAGTAAATCTAGTATAGCTCTTGTTTCTGTGGCGGATAATTCTACATTTAGTAGTGGTGTAGCTGCGTTACATGTTATTAATTCTGGTAATAGAGGCACAAAGGGCCATTCCAGTGGCTCTGATTTATTAAGGTTGGAGTTCAGTGACAGTATCCATACAGTTTTTGATAAATACGGTAATGTTATTATAGGTAATGGTGGAAACGATGGAGGAGCAACGATTAGACCCGGTGGTCAAACATCTGTGTACGCTTTAACAGTAGATCGATCAGGGTCTTCAGGCACTAGCGTTGATATTTGGGATTATAATTCAAATTCTGTTATCATAGGCGCTACATCAAGCGAAAAAACTCTTACAGTCAAGGTTGGCGGTAATGTTGGTATAGGTGAAACTGATCCAAGTCAAGCGCTTACTGTTGCAGGTAAAATTGAAACAGTAACAGCGATGGGCACGGCTGGGCAATGGGCTTCTAGTCAAATACTATTAGAAACTACTAATACAGTTGATACTACTGGATGGCAGGGTATTTCTTTCGACGCCAGCACAAGTGCTAATTATGGATGGAGTATAGGGGTTAATAGAAGTTCTAATGGCAGGGGTTCGTTTAGATTTTATGAACATGTCAATAGTGCTACTGGTACAGAAAGATTTACTATAGAACAAGATGGCAATGTTGGTATAGGTACAGCAACACCTTCTCAAAAACTCCACGTTCAAGGAAACTTAAGAGTAACTGGAGCTTATTATGATTCTAATAATCAAGCTGGAAGCTCTGGGGAGATACTATCTTCAACTGGGTCTGGCACAGATTGGGTGAGCTTGTGTCAAATAAGCGGGGTGACAGCGAATGGGTCACAATCAACTTGTTACATTCCTAAATGGACAGATGGAACAAATGAAGTTATTGGGAACTCTGTTATTTACGAAAATGCTTCTGGAAATATTGGCATTAATTGTACCACCCCTTCTTATAAGTTACATGTTAACGGATCTTTTGCTGCTACTTGTAAGTCATTTGTTATTGATCATCCAACAAAATGCGGACACATGTTGAGGTATGGTTCTCTTGAGTCTCCTTATCACGGAGTTCGTTTAACTGGTAAAAGTTGCACTATAGGTGGTGAGGCCAAAATATCGTTGCCGGACTATATGTGCGGGCTTGTCCATAAGGAAGATATTAATGTTCAAATAACAAATTATCGTCATGGCTGCACAATGTGGGTAGATGACGTAGATATTTCTAATAATAATTTTAGAGTAAAAACAGAAGCAGAAGAAACAAAAGAGTTCTACTGGACATTTACAGCTGAAAGAAAAGATGTGGACAGGATGCAGACGGAATACAAAAATGTTTAACTTTAAAAAGATATTTTTCAGTATATAATATTTATATTATGGAAAAAATGACCAATAAGGTAAAAGAAAATAGTGATAAATATTTAATTTTTCACGTTGAGGGAGGTTTGGGTAAAAATGTTGCTTCTACAGCGGTGGTTACACATTTAAAAAAGAAATACCCTGAAAGAAAAATCATTATAGTATGTTCTTACCCTGAGGTTTACTTGAATAATGAAAATGTTTATAGGGTTTACAGGGTGGGGGCAACGCCATATTTTTTTGATAACTATATCGATGGCAAAGATACGTTAGTATTAAGAAAAGAGCCGTATTACGAGAATAACCATATTATGCGGAAAACCTCACTGTTTGAAACTTGGTTCAATATGTATGGAATACAATATGATAGAAAAAATATAAAACCTTACATCCCTATGAATGCTATGCAAAAAACTCACATTCATGAATGGAAAAGGCAAAAGCCATTATTGGTTATACAGACTAACGGGGGACCTGTGGCGAAAGATATGCAGCCACATAGTTTTGCTTGGACTAGAGATATGCCTGCAATGGTAGCACATGAAATAGTCAAACAAGCTGGCAGTAAATATCATATTATTCAAATTTGTAGACAAAATTCTTATAGATTGGCAGATCACGTAGAAAGAGTTGATAAAAATATGTCTAATTTTCAGCTTTTTGCTTTACTTTTAGCGTCTAGTAAAAGGGCTCTAATAGATTCCTGCTTGCAGCATGCGGCAGCAGCTTACTCTTTATCTTCTACTGTTATTTGGGTAGGCACAGACCCTAAAATGTTTGGGTATGATATTCACTCTAATATTAGAGCTCAAAACCCTTCAGGTAATGTTAAATTAGTAGATAGCTATCTTTTCGATTTTGATTTTAATGGGACTTATCACGAATTCCCATACTTTGAAAATGATATTATCGTAGATACTGAAAAAGTATTAAAAAGCCTTAGGTTGTAGCTTAGAGCTAATTAAGGTGTAATATATTATTAGAAAAAAACAAATAAAATTATGGCGAGAGACGTTTTAATCACACCATCATCAGGTTTAGTCAATTTTTTAGATAATTCTGTGCCTAAAGCAAGTATGACTTTAGGTACTGACGGAATTTTAACCTTAACTGGAGGTGCTAACCCTATCATTTTTGAGACTTCGACTTCTGGGTCATCAATTTTAAGGGTAAATGGAACTAGTGGTAGCGTTTTTGAGGTTACCGATGACCTTAGCAACAGCTTAATGTCTGTTAATACTATAGCTGGACTACCAATCTTTGAAGTCTTTGCTGATAGCCATATAGTCGCAGGCAGATATGACCAAAATGACTTTTATCTCGATACAAATGGAAACTTAGGGTTAGGTACAAACGCTCCTTCCAAAAAATTAGAAGTCGTTGATAGTGCAGCAGCCCAAATATTAGCAAAAGGTTGGGGTCCAGATTCTGTAGGAAATGACGGAGGAGCGATTCAGTTAGGTGAAGAATCTGCTTTTCATGGGTTATTCTCTTATGACAATACTACATCGATTCTTTATATAGATAACGCATACAATAGCTCATCGGGAGATATACGTTTTAGAACAAAAACTAGCGGCACTGCAATAACTGCTGTAACTATTGAAGGCGGTGGTAGTGTTGGTATAAATACAACAAGTCCGGGGGCTAAACTTGATGTTTACGATTCAACTGGCATAAGCTTGACTCAAGCATCAGTTCTTAAATTACAATCTTATACTAACGCTGCTGGAGAGGGGCCGTTTGTTGATTTTCATTCAAGGTGGAATGGTAATTATCCCAATTGGATACTTGGACGTATTGGGGCGGTTTATGAGGTAAATAGTGGTGGCAGTAACGAAGGCGCATTAGTTTTTTGGACAAATAATAGTAACGATGCTGCTCAAGGCTTATCAGGAACTACCGAAAAGATGCGCATACAAGGCAATGGCTATCTTGGTATAGGTACAGCTACTCCTAGTTATAAACTGCATACCGTGGGTGGTGCAGGCGTTTTTGATATTACTGGCGCAGCCACGCTGAATCATCATCTTGCAGTAACCGAAGTCGCCACCTTACCGGATTGGAGACCTTACGCAGGCACGACTACAGCAGCGCTACAAATACAAAGCTCTGCGACAAGAGGGATTCTTCTTGCTGCAAAATCTACAGGTAATCAAGATTTTTACAACACAGAAGGTTTAGATATTTATGTTGGCGGTACAGTAGGTTCTTCATCCTCTAATAAGGGTACCTTAGCTATTTCTGCAAAAAGTGATGGTAATGTCGGTATAGGTACAGCAAGTCCTTCTCAAAAACTTCATGTTGTTGGTAAAGTTTTAATTACTAACGATGTACAATTAACAGGTAGCAGCCCTAGAATAGATTTTAATACTAATGGGTCAAGCTCTCTAAGGTTCTATGATACGGCTAATACTGCAGAAAGAATGCGTATTAATACCAGCGGTAATGTTGGTATAGGTACAACAAGTCCTTCTTTTCTGCTTCATCTTCAACATGCTACCACCCCAACAATTAGAGTAGATAATACTGTTAATAATAGTAGGCTAGATTTAAGAGCTGAAGACTCTGCAGTTTTAATTAGATCAACTTCTAATTTTCCGATGAGGTTTGATGTTAATCAAACTGAAAGAATGAGGATAGACACTGCTGGTAATGTTGGTATAGGTACAACAGTTCCGTCTAAAAAATTAGATGTGAGGGGTGATGTTAGAATTGATGGAAGTCTTACTCAATATTCTACAACAGCTAACTCTACGGTACTTAATCGTTTTTGGAATTATACTGGGGGTGTATTGTTAGCAGAATTAACACTTTATGATTTTGGTACATTTCTTTTGGGGGGGCAGCTTTCTTTTGGGGAAGGGATTAGTAAATATGCTACTCTAAGAGGTACTAATTCTGATGGAGGTAAATTAACGCTAGAAACTACCTCTAGTTCTACCAATATTATTATAAACGGAAATGGAGATACTGTATTTAATGAAACAGGTGCCGCTTTTGATTTTAGAATAGAAGGCGACATTGATCCAAACCTTTTCTTTGTTGATGGGAGCGCTGATAAAATTGGTATAGGTACAGCAAGTCCTACTTCTAAATTACAAATACTTAGCTCTGCCTCTGGGGGCTCAGTCTTAAAGGTTGATGGAATCAACGGGACATTGTTTGAGGTAGTTGATGACCTTAGTGACTCATTAATGTCAGTAAACGATGCTGCGGGACTACCGGTATTAGAAGTTTTCGCTAATAGCAGTGTTGTGGCGGGCAGGTATAATCAAAGCGATTTTTGTTTGAATTCCAATGGTTATTTAGGGTTAGGTGTAACCCCTGATCAAAAACTTCATGTTAATGGTAACGTGAGAATTGTTGGGGCATATTACGATTCTAATAATTGTGCGGGGATAAGTGGTCAAATATTATCTTCCACTAACACCGGTACAGCTTGGGTTACCGATTCTAGCGGAGGAGGTGATGTTCCAGCAGGAGGTACAGCTAACCAAGTATTAGCTAAAATAAACAGTACAGATTACAATACTCAATGGGTGGATCAAAGTGGCGGTGGCGGTAGCGGTACTTCAGGTAGTTCAGGTAGCTCTGGAGAAGATGGTTTGTCTGGTGCATCTGGTACTTCAGGTTCAAGTGGTAATTCTGGAGAAGATGGCACTAATGGTTCTTCAGGTAGTTCGGGGTCAAGCGGTAGTTCAGGATCAAGTGGAAGTTCAGGATTAAGCGGTAGTTCAGGATCAAGCGGTAGTTCAGGATCAAGTGGTAGTTCTGGGGAGGGAGTCCCGGCAGGAGGTTCAGCTAACCAAGTTCTCTCTAAAATAAACAGTACAGATTACAATACTCAATGGGTGGATCAAAGTGGAGGCGGTGGCGGTGCTTCAGGTAGTTCTGGGTCAAGTGGAAGTTCAGGATTAAGCGGTAGTTCAGGTTCAAGTGGTAGTTCTGGAGAAGCTGGTTTGTCTGGTGCATCTGGTTCTTCAGGTAGTTCAGGGTCAAGCGGTAGTTCAGGGACAAGCGGCAGTTCAGGTTCAAGTGGTAGTTCAGGGACAAGCGGTAGTTCAGGGACAAGCGGTAGTTCAGGGACAAGCGGCAGTTCAGGTTCAAGTGGTAGTTCAGGGACAAGCGGTAGTTCAGGGACAAGCGGTAGTTCAGGGACAAGCGGTAGTTCTGGAGAAGATGGCACTAATGGTGACTCAGGTAGTTCAGGGTCAAGCGGTAGTTCTGGGGAGGGAGTCCCGGCAGGAGGTTCAGCTAACCAAGTTCTCTCTAAAATAAACAGTACAGATTACAATACTCAATGGGTGGATCAAAGTGGCGGTGGCGGTAGCGGTAGTTCAGGTTCAAGCGGTAGTTCAGGGACAAGCGGTAGTTCAGGGACAAGCGGTAGTTCAGGGACAAGCGGTAGTTCAGGGACAAGCGGTAGTTCAGGGACAAGCGGTA
>Ga0222716_10001783_pt1 | contig 17788 bp, 38 predicted proteins | sample C33_13DmetaG_FD_165044 | JGI IMG/M metagenome (GOLD analysis project Ga0222716, IMG submission 165044) | Estuarine water microbial communities from San Francisco Bay, California, United States - C33_13D | ecosystem: Environmental > Aquatic > Marine > Unclassified | place: USA: California... | reverse complement strand
TTTTTCTTTTCTTCTTTTCGACTATAATAATATATAGGTTGGATTTTTTTTGCTTTTACTCTTTTTTGAAATGAATGTATTTGATTTTGAAATTGAAAAAAAGCACCCCCCGCCTAAAATAATTTCGTACGCTTTACTCTAGATATAAAAAAACGGGAGGGGGTTGACTCACTTAAGTTTCCAATTAAAACACGCAAAAGTTTTTAAGTTTTTTCACACCGGCACATAAGTCTCTGGTAGGCAGTATCTTATGGCATCATGTTTCTGCTCTCAAAGCTTGACTTTCTTCGTCTATTCCCTTAGATTGTATGTATGAAGTTAATTAAGAATAGAAACAAGAAGATCAAGCTTTCACTCGTTCGGTCTGCTCATGCGGTACGCATCCTCGACAATCGTCGCCATACTCAAGCGGTTATAGACTTTTTAAAGTCTTTACCTGCTAAGTAAATAAACAAAGAAAAAGCTTGCAATCACCTAAAACATCCCGTAGATTATACTTATGATTAAAACAATACTAAACACTTTACATGATTCACTCGCTTGCCTTACCTTTGTAGGTCTAGGCTATATCTCGGCATTCTTTTTCTTTGTACCTTTCTTCACTTACGAAAGTAATTGGTCTTGCCTGTTTGCCTTCCCTTTCGTCTGCTTCTTTGGACTCGCAGGGCTTTGGCTTAACTCAAGAGGATAATCTAATGGCAGACACATACGACTGGAGCGGTAGGAGCATAGTCCCAGCTGATCCTAAGTGGAATGGCAATCAACGCAGGTGGCAGGCTCATCGCTCAGGTAATCTCTACGCTCTTACTATACAGAATAGATCAATGGATCACGCCTTTACTGTTCACCAATACGGCAAGAATGTCTTTCAAGCAGGTCTACGCTACTATAAGGGTTTTACTAACTACCCAAGTAAGAGACGAGACAATTGGGTTTGGCAATGCACGAAGATAATCGATGCAAAAATACTTTAAACTAACCCTTGACTTTTACCCTTTTATCCTTTAGATTATATATATGAATAAAGAACAAATTAAACACGAACTACAAAGAAAAAAAGCTGATCTTGCTTGGTGGGTTGAGCATAAGAACGATCTCGCCTCGCGCAATGATGAAGGCGGAATGGTCGGGGTCTGCGATATGCAGATCGACTTAGCCCGTGAGCGTATCGGTGACCTTAAGAGAATGAAGTTTGCCCTCTCAGCTTAATAACATTATGAAGATAGAAATACCAACAAAACCCTTGACAATAATCTCAATCTGTGCATTGCTATACACTGCCCATGTGGTAGCCATGGACTGGCTTAGGTACTTAGGTTAACAATCAGCCCTAAGTCATTGGCTATCAAGGGCTTATGGCATAGAGGCCCCGGCCGGCGTCTCCTAAGTAGTTGATATACAACAACTTATGATATATCCCACAATGTAACATAAGCGCCGGCAATGTCAAGCATAATATGCATAAAATGCAAAGTTTTTTTTCAATCGTTTTATGCAATAAAATAGTTGAAAGTTTTTCTTGCGTTTTCAAGGTTTTACCCGTATGTTGTTAGTATGATTAAAACACTACTAAACACTCTTCACGATTCAATCGCTTGCCTTACCTTTGTAAGCCTTGGATTCATCTCAACGCTGATTTTCTTTTTCCCTTTCTTTACGCATCATTCAAATTGGCAATGCCTTTTCGCTTTCCCTTTTGCCTGTTTCTTTGTACTCGCAGGTCTTTGGTTAAACTCCAGAGGATAAAATAAACAAAGAAAAAGCTTGCAACTACTTAAAAAATCCCTTACTTTATACTTATGATTAAAACAATAAAAAGAGTTCTCCTTGTTTCCTTTCTTGCCTTGGCTTGCATTGGTTCAATGTTCGTCAATAATGTCTTAGATGTTTCCATGAAGGAAATTGCCAGCTCATCAAGTGAAGTAGTTGACAACTTGACAGATAATTCTACTATCACAAAAGAGAATCCTTGGAGTGATCCACTTAATCCACCAAGTGACCAGCGTTTTTCTGAAATACTTAAAGAAGCTATGAGGGCGGATCTTCGCTCTAACGGCTTTAGCGAGAAAGAAATTAATAAATGGGTAAACTAATCTAAACCCTTGACAATATACGCAAATCACTTTAGATTAAAAACATAATGAAATACAGAATCAAATTGATCGGAGAAAATAAATCACCACGCAAACCATGGCTTGCTTTAGGCATAGACGGGAACTTTCACTTTGGCGGAATGGATTACGCTTATAAGTTTGACAAGTTGAGCCACGCCAACGAATGGCTCAACTACTTAAAGGGTTGCGGTAAAAAAGTCTTTATGACTTGGCACGATGGCAAGAATTGGGGCGAAGTCAATCGTGATGTTCTTGCCGACATGAACCCAACTTTCTTTAACCCTTTTAAATAATGTCCCAAGCTAAATGGATCTTAACTAAGCTAGGCAATACAGGCATACCAATAATATGCTCAAGCGAACATCCCGACAGAACGCCCGAAGCTTACGACATTGTAATTGGTCAAGCTTGCTTTGAAAAAAATTGGAACGCCAACAGACTTGTAAACATTGCCGACAAGATTAGCTTAACCGCAGGTTTTCCCGTTCTAGCGTTCAAAGATTTTCTTGACGAGTCGGGAATCCAAATTAACTAAAAAAAGTTATACTTTAAAATCTCCCTCTTCTATATATAGTAGAGGGTTTTTTATGTATAGAATTAACGCGTTCACTATGTATAAAAGTTAAATTGGCATACTACATGAGTCAATTATCTCCTAAGTCTTTGGCTGTCAAGGGCTTACGGCACAGCCGGCGGGGCCGCCGGCCCCTAAGTCGTTGACTATCAAGGACTTACAACATATCCCATAATATAACATAAGCGTCCGCAATGTCAAGCATAATATGCATAAAATGCAAAGTTTTTTTCAATCGTTTTGTGCAAAAAGATAGTTGAATTGTTTTGACCGATATGCTTGACTTTTAGGGTCTTTGCCTGTAGATTGTATATATGAATAAGAAAGAACTGAATGAGAAATGGAATCACCTTAACGCTCTTTGCGGTAACCTTTGGGATCGCTCAAAGAGCTTGCAAGAGCAATCTGATGCTTGGGGTAAAGCTTGGCAAGATCGTTTTGAAGTCGGGCAAGAGATCGCTAGACTCTCACCTACTAAGCCCAAATCCTCATCTCGTTGCAGAGATTGGCAACTCAAGTTTGAGTCTCAAAAAGACTGCTAAACTCTTGACTTTCCCCCCTTTACCCTTTATCTTTATAATATGATACAAAACATAATCCTACAAAGAATCAAGCGAAACGCTTCGGCAATCGCTAAGTTTGAAAAGATCCGCAAGGCAAACTCTCTTGAGGTTGCAAGCCTTCGCCCAAAGCTCTTGCGTCCTAAGTTCTCGCTTGCCGAGGTTCAATTCATCCAGTCTCTCTAATAACAAAAAAAAATAATATGACAAGAAAACACTTCGAGGCAGTCGCCCAATCAATCAATCTCTCTTTTCGTAATGCTCCAAATGAGCAAGCCGAAATCATTCTTTCAACCCTAGCCTCAAATCTTGCTTATGAGTTTGAGCTTGCAAACCCTAGGTTTGACCGCTCCAAGTTCTTAGCCGTAGCGTTGGCATAATATGGAAGCATCAATCTTCTGGCTTGTTGTCGCTTTCGCCTTACTAGCCTTATAATCTTTTAAAACTAATCCTTGACTTTTACCCTTTTACCGCTTAAATTATATATATGAATGAAAAACAAATCGAACAAGAACTAAAACGCAAAAAGGCTGACCTCGCTTGGTGGGTTGAGCATAAAAACGATCTCGCTTCACGCAACGATGAAGGGGGAATGGTCGGGGTCTGCGATATGCAGATCGACTTAGCTCGTGAGCGTATCGGCAACCTCAAGAGAATGAAGTTTGCCCTGTCGGCTTAAGAATCACTTTTTTCATAGTCAAGCCCGTTGCCCTTCGGAAAGGTAGCGGGCTTTTTTGTGCCCAATTCTCTTCTCCTATGCCTGCATTGTGCAATAAAATAAAGGTCACGAATTGGCACGCTAAATGAGTCAATTATCTCCTAAGTCGTTGTATACCAAGGACTTACGGCACAGCGGCCGGGGCCGCCGGCCCCTAAGTCGTTGACTATCAACAACTTACAAGATAACTTATATATATAGTAATCCCGGAGTTTTATATATAGTAAACGCCGGAGTTTTATATATAGTAATCATAAACTTTTATATATAGTAGTGAATCACTTTTATATATAAAATAAATACAAATGCGGGTTTTGAACTTTCTTTAACATGGACATCATATGTCCTTTTCATATGTTATAGTGTTAGTATGGAAATCGAAATCAAAACCTTCTCGACTTGGTGCAATGAGCATTTTGTCTTATACACGAACGGCAACTATGCAGGTAGCTTTGACACTTACAAAGAAGCCGAAGCCCACGGAAAGAAACTGAAAGAAAAAGCTCGCCATTACTAGGTTTTTCCCTTACATTATACTTATGAATAAATCAGATATCGAAGCCACCATTGCACAACTACGCTTACGGATGAGAAAGTCAAACGACTTTTTCGAGACCGAAAACCTTGCTCTTCAGATCAACGCAATGAAGGTAGAGCTTGCCAAGATAAGCGAATAAAAAGTTTGCAATTCACCAATAACTAGTTTACCTTATATATATGAAAGAAATGGAAATCTTCGCTCTCGAATCTCGTATCGAGTCAATCAATAACGCCATTGCACAAATGCGCAGAGATGCAACTCCTGCAACCGATGCCAATGTCGAAATGGCAATCGAAATACTTGCTCTTCCCGAACTTGAAAGAGTCGAGGCTCAACTTGTCGAGGCAAGGCAAAAGTCTGCCGATATGGACAAGTTTCTCAATAACCCAATTTTTACAGAAAGGAAATAATAATATGAACAACATAAAAAAGGGCGATATCGTCCAAACGATAAACAAAAAGACTTTCTACTTTGTTAAAGAAATTCTACAAACAGTTGACCATGGAGAGGTTGCTGTTTGTAAGGTTTACCGCTCTTCTCAAATAGCCACCTTCAAATGCTCTGACCTAATCGTAAAGGAAGTATAAAATGATCAAAATAGAAAAGAATAATTTTTCGGGTTGGTTCGACATCCGAGTTGCAGGTTTTTTAGTCGAGCAAGTAAGCAGTCGAGCAAAAGCCTTGAGAATTGCAAGACGACTTTGCTGGAGTCGAAAAGAAAAAGGTTTTTCTTTTCTTGGCTTTCCCGTGCTTAGGGATGAATAATAAACCTTGACCTTAACCAAAAACTCTTTACTCTTATAACTATGGAAAATGAAAACGATACACTTGACCAAACAGCCCACGCCTTCGGCATGACCGATCTTGAAATGGAAGAAAGGGAGTCCGTGCTTGCCGAGATTGCATCTCAGCAGATCATCCGTCGCAGGATGGAAGAAGAAGAAGAATAAAAATTCTTATACTTTAAAATATACCCACTTCCATAATCGGGAGTGGGTTTTTTATGTATATGTTTTCCTGTTCACTATATATAAAAGTTCATCTTCACGAAATATAAAAGTGCCGGCATTACTATATATAGAAGTTTTTACGTAAGTCGTTGAATATCAAGAACTTATGGGCCGGCGGCCGGGGTCTCTGTGCTATAACTCATTGACTATCAAGACATTACAGCATAATGTTAATATGTTAATTAGTATAAATACGGATGTTAATAACTTTTTAAGTGATTGATGATCAATGCCTTACGAGACATCATAAAAAAATTGCACTACAAAAAATTACTTTAATATAAAATCAAACGATCAAAAAACTTTCTCCATAAAAATCAAGCGCTTAAAAAATACTTTTATAAAAATATACGCTTAAAATATATCTTAATAAAAATTAAACGATTAAAAAAAATCTCCACAAAAATAAAACGTTTAAAAAATTCTCTACATAAAAAAATAAACGTTTAAAAAATGTTTAAAAAATTATAGCATCAAAAGTTTTTTATATAAAAATAAAACGTTTTAAAAAATCTTCTGAAAAAAATAATCGTTTAAAAAAAAATCTTTTAAAAATGTTTTAAAAAAAAATAATCGTTAAATTTTTTAATAAAATAAAATGTTTTAAAAAAAAATAAAATGTTTAAAAAAAAATAAAATGTTTAAAAAAAATAAAAAAAATAAAATGTTTTAAAAAAAAATAAAAAAAAATAAAATGTTTAAAAAAAATAAAAAAAAATCGTTTAAAAAAAAATGTTTAAAAAATGTTCACAAAAAAATAACTGTCTAATTAAATAATTATATGTTTAATTATTCACCGCTCAATTAATCTAGTAAGGTATATATTTAAATAGCTCTTATTTAGCCCCCGCCTATTTCATCCCGCTGGTATTTAGGGGTTGCGTATTTACAGGTTGCGTATTTAGGGTTTGCGTATTTAGAGAAAAGTGATTGAGAGCCAAGTCGCCACACTTGGTAAATGCTAAGATGTCTTGATCGGTCATTGCTGACTCCTCATCCATCCATACCGCCCGAATCCATTGGTCAACCGCTCGCTACCCACTCGGCATCTGGTCTTACGACTTAGGCTCACCGACCTTAGCTTCGTCCGTTGTATGGAAACCCGTTAGGCAGTACAAGGTAAGGCGTTGTACTACACTCTCAAAAGGCGAAATCCCTAGGTCAGGTCGGCAAGTGATTTACATTGCGAACGAATCAACAATTACCGCTCCGACTTCTGACCTAGGAAAATACTTAAACTATCAAAAGAACTATAAACACAATAAGCCATATAACCCTCAATTGCAAGAAAAAAGTTAAGTTTTTTTCATTTGGCCGTAAAGTTCTGACAGTCAACAGGTTATGACATGGCGGCTCGGGCGCCCGTGGCGCAAGTCGTTGATAGTCAGCGACTTAGATTGGCAAGAACCAAACTACAATGCAAGGAAACAAGATTCCTAAACCTAATATAAATACTAATTCAATCATTTTTTTTGTGTTATAGTTTAATACCCGTTGTAAATAGTTATAGCAATAACTCCATCTGAATTTTGCTTGCGTAGTTTGTAGGGAATGCCACTTTTATTCAATCCTAAAATCAAATTAGAAAAAGCTTCTGATTCCCCGCTACCTGTCAAGTCGAATGTTAGTATGTTGTCAATCATGAGTTGACCCCCTCTTGAACAAAACCCGTTTCATCTTTTTTGGCAAGACCCTTCTCGATAAGCCCGACAACATAACCGCCTTGCCTATCAAGGAAGCGCAAATCATTTTCATCGCCATTGATAACCTCTCGACCTCTCCATGTTGCAGGAATTTGATCACGGAAAACAACTGCGACATTTCCACCAATATCCAAAACCTTTAGTGCATCCTCTTCATTTTCCTCGGAAAGAGAAAAAGTTAAATGATAATTTTTTGGCATTTCTCCATTAATGAATTTTTCCATGCGCTTGTAATGCTTAGTGTAATCATAGAATTGAGTTTGGGAAAACTTTTGCATAAGAGTTTGCCCATTTGTATCTTTGATATTCTCCCAAGCTAGATCACTTGTAAGGTTAGGGCGAAAGACTGCCGTCATCTCTTTCTTGATTGCCGACTTAATGCCCGAAGTAATTTCTTTTGCAAGCTTTTCCATGAAAGGTAATTTGTTCTTAAAGAAAAGAATTGTTTTGGCAATGCGTGAATCTTGGATTGAGTCCATTTGACCTCTCCCTGCCGTATTCAAGCAAGCCATCGTGCAACCCTTAGACCTTGAGCCACAAACCTCATAGCCCGACAAGTTTGCGGGCGCAAAATGAATCCCTTTGGTAATGTAGCCAAGTTTTTCGCCTTTGATAATTTTGGCATTTCCTGCCGTGAGTAGAGTTTGCTTAATCATAATATAAATGTAATGGAATTAATGTTAAAAGTCAAATTTTTTCTTAACAAAGCCTAAAAAGAAAATCTTCAAAGAAGTCAGGTTCAAGACCAAATTCTTGCACAAAATCATTTTCCCATTGGAAAGGGTCGCCGCCATCGGAAATGTCAGCTTGCATTGACTTGAAAAAGGTTACAACTTGTTTGACCGCCTCGGCTTGCGTTAAACCATCACGGGACATTAGGACTTTTACTGTTTCTTTCATATATACATAGTAAGCTGGTTTACTAGTAAACGCAAGAAAAAAGTTTAACTAAATTGCATTTTGTCGTAAGTGCCTGAATGCCAACGACTTACAGACCGGCGGCCCGGGCGCCTGTGGCGCAACCCCTTGATGATTAGAGACTTATGCAATTAATAGGCTTGAATCACAAGCCCGCCATTCCCCAACTCAAGGACGACTGTTTCCTCTCTGTAAAAGTCGAGAATTTCGTCGTCCTCTTCGAGGTCTTCGTCGTAAGCATAGTCTTGCTTAAGTTCTTCGAGGTCTTTATACTCGGAGAAGTCGCAACAGACCGCAATGGGGTCAAGCTCCATATCGGGATTGACATCTTCGAGAAAATCAAAGATTGCGATCAAGCCCGCAGTCGAAAAGTTAGCTGACCTGCCTGCTCGGTCAAAGGCGTTAATAAAATCGGTTATTGTTATTGTTTGAATCATAATTATATTTTCCACTCGTTACAGACCTGTATCCAATAACAAACATTGGAAGGGTCTTGGTTGATTTCTTCTCCATCACTAGTGATGACTCCTTTTTTAACAAGAGAGCTAACGACTCCGCTGAGTTCCTTGCCATCGAAGGGGGCAATCTCATGAAGCCAACCTGCGTTGGGTTCGTCCATGCCTTCTTGAAATGCTTCGAGAGCAATTTTTTCTTTTTGTGTAAGCTCCATAACGGTTAGGCGCAGGTGGTGGACGAGAGAGGGCGGGTGGTGGACGAGAGAGAGGTATAGCTCATTAGCTTGCCCTTCCGATTGTATAAGGTGAATGCTCTGTGAGCCTGTCAATGCCAGACTCTAGTTGTTGAATTAAATAGATAGCGTTAAGAATTGGTCGTGGCTCAAAGTCCATCGCTTTTCCGTTTTTTAATATGATATACATTTTTATAGGTTCTCCGTGTTATGTCCCGCTTGCCTCATTGAGCGGAGGGCTTCTAGCTTTGTCATGTTGAATCGACTCATGAGGTACATGAGTAGGGCATTGCCCGTGAGTTCTTGGTTGTTGTCTGTCATTATAGTTTTCCTTTGTTGTGGTAGATATAGTCTGAGCCGTTTGCCTCAGTAGCGTAGACCTGCTTAAAACCTAATTGAGTGCCTCGCTCTATGTCTTCGGTAATCTCTTCACTTGAGACTTTCCATCCTGCTGGATTCTCTTTGGTTTTGTTTAAGCTTGGGTTTGTCCAAAAAGCGATGATCGCTTTATGTAGTTTTCGTATGTTTGTCATAAGTACAATGTAGTCTAGTTTGGTTTAAATTGCAAGAAAAAACTTTAGAATTTTAAGGCTTTTAAAGAAGTGTTTTTCTTTAACCACCTGCGCAACGGATGAAATGCTTTAGCTGACATATGCGCAAGGTACTGTTCTCCATTGGTGGCGAGAATCATATATCCGCTTGCAGTTGCCCGAATCTCTTTGATCTCAGCGCATTTTTTCATTTGTTTTAAGACTTTTTTGTTACCGCTTTCATTGTGTTTCATAATACTAAAGTAAGCGACTTTCGGAGCAAACGCAAGAAAAAAGTTTAACTAAATTGATTTTCGCTCTAACCCGTTGAGTATCAAGTACTTAGGGCATGGCGCCCCGGGCGCCCGTGGCGCAAACCGTTGATAATGAATAACTTACATAATTATTCTAGCGTTCTTCTCATGTACCAAATTGTTATAGGCATCAAAGCCCAAGGTAAGAATAAAAGAATATCCCAAGTCATTTGTTGAGTACTCCTTCGATTACAGGGTTAGCTACGAGATTGCGAATAGCAACTCCATCTCCATACTGACTGCCCTTGACGACAGACTTAAAACTGCGAGTACTATACTCGTAGAATGCGGAGACAACGACCCCTGCTTGGTTCACATAGTTGAACCATAGCTTATCGCCTTGGCGGTTTACATTGCGTGGCTCGTAGTTAGCCACAGATTTAGCTTTTTTGGTGAATGACATTTCTAATTGCATAATTTTTTTTTAGTTTTTGTTGTTGATGTGATCGGTAACTTTCATCCTCATTGTGAAATGAGTCTTGCCTTCTGTTTGCCCGTTCCATTCTCTATTGTTAAATGGCTCGGTGGCTAGGTTGTTAGCAGACTCTCCAATATCTAGCTCGTACTCTCTTTCTGTACTCATTCCATTAACCTTACGCATGGCAGGACTAAGACCTAAGCTTTGATCTTCTTCGTCGATAGTCTCCGCAGAATCTGAGTTCAAGAATTGAGACTCGTCCTCTAGGTCTGCTTTTTGATTCTTAAGCAACCCATGCTGAGAAAAGACTTCCTCCGATTTCATATCGGCAACGAAAGCTTCGACTGACTGCTTTGGAGCAATGGCTTGAGAGTTCTTGTGGGCATGGCTAATGATTGCAATGCGTTCTTCTGATGTTAGTGTTTTTTCCATAATATAAATCTAGGTTAGTTTGGTTAATTAGTCAAGGTCTAAATCTTTTTTATACTCATCTCTTAGTGAGTGAAGCAAAGTGACCCAAGCGAAGTCATTAAGATGTGCTTTGTGCATAAGACTAGTAATTTGATCGGGAGTTTGCCATGCAAGAACATCATCACCGAGAGACAATGGAAGCATGGTGTCTCTGCCATCGAACCACATTGCGACTTCGTAAGTATTGTCGGACTGATCGCCATATAAGCCCGTGCCGTCTCCAATGTTTTGGACTACTGAAATCTCGAATTGGTCTCTCGATCCGAACTTGAGTCTTGCTTGAATAGCCTTGCCATCTGAAAATCTTGCGTGAGTCTTGAAATCCAAATCATCAAAACCCTTGAGATTGCTCTTCGGAGCAGAGGCTTGATAATCTGAAACGGAATTTGGTATGTCATAGTTAATCATATAAACACAATACGACAGTTACCTAAGAATTGCAAGAAAAACTTTCATCTTTTTTGAAGATATGTCATAACCTGTTGAGTGTCAAAGGGTTGCGGCACGGCGGCCCGGGCGCTCGTGCCATAAAGCGTTGATACTCAAAGACTTACAACACAAATCTAAAAAACTTAATCATAACTGAAAACCCGTGCAATAAAAAACCCCCTCCGTATTTGGAGGGGGCTTATTTGAAAGGCTGACTTTTCTTTATTAGAAGGGTTCGTTCTCGTAAGTGTCAGCAGGAACTTCACCATTCACATTGCCTGCGAGTGCAAGAGGTCTTACTTGATCGACGACTTCGACGGGTGATATTTCTTCGCTTTCAATCTCAATGCTCGAAAGATCGAACCCAACCTCTGCATCCAAAACAGAATGCAACGCTTGCGAGCGATTAGGCAACGCAGTAAGATTACCCTTGTAAACTTCGGTAAAAGCGTTATAGAGAGAGTGAGCGTTCCTATCCCAAAATTCGGGATGGTCAGATTTCTCCCATTGATCGATGACATCGATTACCTTCGTCTTGCTAATAGCACCTGCTCTAAAAGCTCTAATCACAAGATCATTGACTTTGGCATTATTCAACTCATGGCTCTTGTAAGCTTCAAGACGATTGTCTTGACTAGTCCAGAAGTCAAATAGCTGACCGAGAGTCCTTGAGATGACTTGGTCAAGGTCTGCGAAGATGTTCTTCGTATGCCTACGAGCAAGCTTGACTTGATTGGTAAAAATCAAGTTATCGCAAACGAACGGAGCGTCACCTGCGCAAAGTCCTGCAGGGAAGCTTTTGTCGTGAGCATTACGAAGACCTACGACAGTTCCTCTTTCGGTATTGTCACGATTTTGGTGGACTACTTCAAACAAGCCGAAGTATCTCTTTCCACCTCTTGCAAGGTTGTGAGATTCACCCACAACTTCAAATCCTGCATTGTCAAGATGCGAGCGAGTTTTTTGGATAAGGAGATCATGCCCGATAGGTTGATAAGAAACGGACAAAGAACCATCTTGATTCCTCTCCTTACGATACTCCTTTTCGGGAGTGACTACCGATTGAACTTCTTCAAGAGTAGTGACTTTATGCTCACCTCCGCAGATGCTAAGGTTTACTTTTTTGCGAGTGTTTTCTTCGTTATTCATAATGTCTATAATATATTGTTAGGTTAGTATGTCAACTAAATTAGTTGCGAAAATGATTTTTTTTATCTGATTGGTTGCAAAGTTCCTCGTAAGCTTTTGCTTTTTGGGCAACGATCTTTAGGGTCGTTGCGATAATACCAAGCAAAGTTTTATCCTCTTCGCTGAGTTGTCCTTTTTCGATTGCAGGTTCAATAAGTGTTACCGCAAGTCCGTCCATGCAGGTTTCCATTACACTCTCTGCGTCAAGGTTATTGTCGGATTCAAATTTGGGATTAATGTTCATAATTTTTTTTGTGCTTAGGTTTTCTGTTGTACTTGGTATAATCTTTATGAGGGCGAGCCTTCGTGAAGATCATCGTTTTTCTTATCTTTATCTCTCTCACTTTCATAATACAATAATACTACACCTTTTCCACTTACGCAAGAAAAAACTTCGATTAAATGCATTTAGTTCATAAAGTGTTGATAGTCAGATACTTAGGGGCCGGCGGCCCGGGCGCCCGTGCTGTAAGTCGTTGATAGTCAAAGAGAAAGCCCACTACCTTTCCGAAGGGTAGCGGGCTTAACTTTTTTAACAACAAATATAATTAACTGCGTTTTTCTCTTCGATAAAGCTTATTTAAGAGCCTATCGTGAAGCTCTTTCATTTCGAAGTATTTCGGGGTAAATTGATTCGCCTCTTCTTTATAAGCTAGTATTTGACCAATACCACGCACACGAGTTTCTAATTCTACATCTTTCATATTTTATGCCTTGTTAAGTGAGATAATACGATCATAACGAAAAGAGCGAACTCCTCCGCGATTATGACAGTAAGCTCTGAAACCTGCGGTGCGGAGACATTCTCTCACATTGCCGAACTCATTAGAGTGGCGAGGTTTTTCGATGGTGTACATGGCAGTACGACCTTCTTTGGTTTTATAGACGAGACTATAAACAGGTTTGAATAGTCTTGCGATTTTAGCTAGTAGCTTCTTGATCATCTTCTTTTTCCTCCATTACGGGATTGATGTTGTAGTGATTGTAAACTTCGCACGCTTCTTCAGCGTCGGCAAGGCTTACAGAAATAATATCTCTTTCATCATAAGGATGCCAAGGAGTAGCTGACTCTTCAAAGAAAACCTCCCATTGCTCGGTGTCGGTATTAAAGTTGGGAAGGTCAAGGGGTCTACCTATGCAAACCGCTTCGACATAAGGGTTGAGCTTTTCGCCAAATTCGATAATAGATTCAAGGAGGCGAAATTCGCCTGTCTCGGTGATGTCTTGTGTTTCATTCATATTGCTATTCTCTCAACTCTCGGTGGTTTTGTCAAGGGTTTTTTCTTCCCTAGTCTTTTTTAATTCCCAACTAATGTCGTAGAGGTACTGACTGATGAAGTCGAGAGATCCCGCTATGTTTTTTAATTGAAACAAAGTTTCATCGTTGTTCTTTCGCATCTCGTAGAGTTCGTCTGCAATTCCATTCATTGCACGAGTCTCTTCGGATAGCTCGACTCCTCGCTTGAGGATTTCTTTTTCTATTGTATTATTCATATGCTATAACTTTGTTTTTGTTGTTGTTGTCAAGGATTTTCAGTCACTTAGAGTGCTTCGGGCATGTGAATTAAAGACGAAAGAATTATGTCCCTTCTCTCTCTTGCTTTGTGAGGATCTTTTGTTTTGAGAGATTTTCTTACTCTTTTTACTGTAACGGCAGTAGGGTAAATGGTATAGTGCATCCACCAAGTGCCGTTATTGTCCCAAATGTGATGGTTTTCGTTTGAAGCATCAACCACGATTGATGCCGAACTGTTTTTGTATCTTGATGTCATTTCTTTCATGATTCTATTCTCTCAGTTTTTGTTGTCGTTGTCAAGCTTTTATACGGGTTGCAAAGCTTCTTTGTAAAACACTTCGTCAACCTTGCCGTCATCATTACGCACTTCAAACTCAAGGCACTCGGCAGGGAATACATGACAAACATCCCAATCATAAAGAGCAGAGTCTAAAGTGGACTTGTTTTGGTTCTTGTACCAATCGGGTGGATTGGTAGGTTGAACCACCAACCCGATAAATCCATGCTGGACAAAGTACTTGAGTACCTTTGAAGTGCCAATGCCATTGATCTTGACTGTGACCTCAGAATCCACAGGAGGCAAAGGTTTGGTTGCTACCCATTGGAGTTCGTCGAACTCGGTGTAAGTCCCCTTGGGGCGTGAAATGCTTTCGGTTTCTACTTTTTCTGTTTTCATAATACTATTCTCTCAGTTTTAATCTCTAGTGTCAAGGATTTTATGTAATTTCTTCCATGCAGACATCACATCTTTCATAAATTCATCGCTTGCCATTTCTGGGTATACATGGCTTATGTCTTCGGGTTCGTAGACATTAACAATATCAAAGATTGTTTGCAATTCTTTTTTAGTTAAGTTATCCATTTTGCTTTGCCTCCTCTTTTTTGACTTTGTTGAGTTGATCAACAGTCTTCGCAAGAAAGATAATGTCTTCTCTTGCGATTTGTCTTACCTCGGCTGAAGCGTTTTGGTTTTCGAGAACTGCCATGTAAATCTTTACTGCGTGTTCCCAAGTAGGTGTTATATCAATCGTTTTCATAAATACAATAATAGACTATTCAGCCCAAAGGTCAAGGGTTTTTTTTCAATTAAGTCATTTTCTTCATAACCTCTTGGCTATCAGGGAGTTATGAAACGCGGACCCGGGCCGCCGTGCTGTAAGTCGTTGATACTCAAGGACTTAGGATACGAATCGGGTCACAAAAAAACCCCGTGCCCTAATTAAAGGACAAGGGGAAAACAAAAAAAATATTTTATATTATAATATTTGAGGTAAAATCATTTGCTCTTTCTATTCTTTACTGAATGTTAATCCTATCCAAGCTAAAAGAAATAAAGGTAAATAGATTGCGATATTCGCGGGGTTTGTAATTATTAATAACATTATAGTTCCTACTGACATTTCTGCAATTGACATATATTTTTTGGTTTATTATTGGTGGTTTTATACTACTAAGATGCAGCTGGGAGAAACTTTAGCCATCTCTGTGAAGTAAATTGGCTTTAAGGTGTCTCTGTTTACAAAAGAAGAAAACTTATAAGGGTTGTACATGATTTCAGTTTTAAGGTCGGAATCCTCTAAGCATTGATAAGACGGGTGAGGTTCTGCTATATAACCCGAGACGCCTGCGTGAACATTCTTGCGCTTCTCTCTGAGAACACGCTCTCTGCCCTTGCGGTTAACTGTTAGCGTGCATTCATATAGATAAATAGGATCTTCATCACTGTGTGCTTTTACTAGCCCACCTTGCTTGAGAGACCAACATCCTTTATGTAAATTCTTATATACAAAAACTTTCTTTGTGGTATCGATCTTATATCGTGGGTCGTGCTGTTTTAATTTGATCATGAAACAATTATTACATTCAAACGCATGATTGTCAATAAAAAACCCCCCACCTGCTAGTTGACAACAGATGGGGGGAATAACCAAGGAAATAGGTGTGGGAAGGGATTACTGTATACCCTCGACTTTTCGGGATGAACATCAGTTCAATGTTACCTACTTCGAACCACAGACTAGACTTGGTATTCGTCATCGACTCATCCGATTGGACTCTATCGCCTCACCACAAGGAATCTGCGTACCTTAGCCCGCTCATCACAGGCTTATTCGGTCACCCACAGGAGGGGGATATCTCCCTCTCCAAAATGTATAAAATGTTAAAGATCAATTAGCTTTATTTGATTCAATTGAGTTTAGCTTTCTCAATTTTATAATACCATTATACTATATTATATGTTATTTGTCAAGGTTTATTTCACTTTTTTGCAATAACAAAATAAAGAAGTACTTTTTCTCTTTCAGTTAAATTCATTACGCTACTCCCTTCGCTAGTCTGATTGCCCTTTCGGCTTGTATTTGCTTTAACCTGCGGTCGGCTTCTCTTTGTTGAGCCATAATTCCTTCGGTCGCCTCGTTATATCCTGCGAACCTTGCCATACCAATGTATGATCCGCTTTTAATATTTCGTGCTACTTGGCTTGATCTTGCGTTGCTTGCTATACTCATAATGTGTGTGGTTATTTGATGATTAAAAATACAATACTAAAGTAGTATCAATGAATTGTCAAGAGTTTATTTCTTCTACTATCTGTTTATCCTGCATATGATCATTAATATAAAACTTATTTGTGAATATATCATTTACATTTTTACCATTATTACTTAATAGATTAATATCTTCTTTTATTTGGTCGATCATAGCTTGTACCACTTTAATCGCACCCTTTTTATTTGTCATTTCGCCCGTCATAACATTCTTAAAACTAGCGTCTCCTTTTATTTCGTCTTCCATCTTTTGCATTTCTGCGGTGAAGAAGATAATTTCATCTAATTTTTCGTTTATTTCTTTTGCTAAGCTCATTTGTATTAATTGTTATTTTATGTGTTATTTAACCACTATACATTCTTATTTAATGAGTGTCAATTCTTTTTTGCCATCTATCTGTATTAATCATTATTTGAATATCTGTATTTAAAGCGGGGGTGAACCCTTTATATGGATTAGAAGTAACAATGCTGTCTGATGGAGCAGAGGGTACTCGTATGTTTGGAGGTAGCGGAGGTCGTTCCCAATCATGCATGGTCGGAATTGAAAATCCCTTCGATGGAAGTGGCGTATGCCAGTAATCAATCTGCTCTGTTTTATTTGAACAACCTGCAATAACAGATAGTGCGGAAATAATAATAAAGTTTTTCATGTATAGTAATTAGTTATTTGGTTCTTCTTCAATAAAAGGTGGAAAAAGAACAATTAAATTTGTTTTATTAAATTCTGAGTCTGCCATATAAGCTACTGCACGATCTTCGGGAGTCTCTATCCACTCAAGGTCTTCGATAATATAACGCTCCATTACCCCCGAAAAGTTCTCTTCGATCTGAAATTCCAGAAATCTTACGCTTGCATCCTCGCTCATTACGATACCCATATTAGCTGAGAATGATTCAATGGTCAAGTAAATAGTTTAAACAATACAGAAATAGCCCAAAACAAATGAAAAAAATATACTATGTAATTAGCTTGGCTATGCCTATATAACTATTCTTTATTTGCGATCTCTGAAAAAAGCGGGCGGATTTTTATTAATAGGAAATCCCCATTTATTTCGCTCGACTTTATTTGCATCTTTTTCTTTTGCAATTAACGGCTTTTTATTTACTTCTTTTTTCTTTGTAATTATTTGGCGAATCTTGTCTAGTATTTTCATTTTTATTCCTCTTCCCATGTATCAGAGAATCTATTAAATTTTTCAATGGATAATAATTCATATTCATTATTATTATCTCTTAAATTTGATGTAGTTATTTTGGGCAACATTGATTTAACTTGATTCCTACTATATGCCATGAAATGTCTTTCATGTACATTCAATGGAGTATCAATATAAATAAACTTAATTCTGTATTGATTTAATTCATTTGTATTTGTTGCTTTTGTATTCATCTTTTTTCTTGTATGAATTAGAATATTATAAATGTATACTATATTTTATATATTTAAGTCATACACCACTACAAACCATTTTCACCCATTTTAATACATTACACTAAATATATGCTTTTTCTGTTGTATTTAATGTATATTGACATGGTA
>Ga0222716_10001782_pt1 | contig 17799 bp, 25 predicted proteins | sample C33_13DmetaG_FD_165044 | JGI IMG/M metagenome (GOLD analysis project Ga0222716, IMG submission 165044) | Estuarine water microbial communities from San Francisco Bay, California, United States - C33_13D | ecosystem: Environmental > Aquatic > Marine > Unclassified | place: USA: California... | reverse complement strand
TGGATGCTGTTGGTCCTGTGACTGTCACATCCCAAGTAGTATTAGCTGTCTTGAGCGCAGTCTCTAGATCACTCAACGTACCATCGTGAGCAACCTCAAAAGAAGTCATACCACTACCAGATAGCGCGATTGATCCACCGGAGAGTGAACTAGAACCTAATGTCCATTGCTCTTGTGTACCGGAGGCAAAATATTTCAATGTCGTGCTGGCGTTATCAGCAGTAATATTGTACATGTCATGATAGTTAGGAACATCATATCTTATGGTTACTGTGGCTACTCCACCAACATTTGTTGTGAAGTCTCCAGTTACATCCACTGCAGAGATCTCTGGGGTTGAGTTGATGATCCCGGTTGCAATGTCTGTGCTACTAGCATTCCATGGAAGAGTAACGGTAGCAGTTGGAGTAGCTGGGTCTCTACCGACATTGAGTGTGATTGATCCTTGATTGATTGTCTTGGATCCAGCGGAGGCTGTTGATGTGGTGAATGTCAGCGTGTGAAATTCTTTAGTGACTCCGCCTTTACTTGCAAGATAATTTACTAGTGCTTGTTTCAACGGGTTCGACATTGGAAGATTCTCCAATGATTTCGTCGAGGGTCGAGGAAACACTGGGTAGACTAGAGCTGAATACTTGTCAGCAAGATCCCCACCGGCTCCTTCTCCGTAAGCTAGTCGTGAGCAAAACACATTTGCTGGACTGTTTAATGATGAACGGACCGTGTGGTAAAAATACCTTTCAACTGGTGTGGTCGGTTTTCCGTAGACTTGTTCGAAGTCGCTCGCGCTGGTAACTTGGATGAGCTCGTCGGTTGGACCGTTTTGGGAAAACCCGGGTACTAATACTGTGGTACCGATTGGAACATCCGGTCTCAGTGAAAGGTCAACTTCTTTAATCTCTACGCCTGGTGATTGTATTGTTCTTGCCATGATAAAAAATTGTTAATATGAAATTATTTATGTATTTGCGGATAGATTTTTGACATTTGTCATAATAACTTTGTGTGTAGTTGACTAAATGCAAATTCTAAAGAGGAAGAGATCTCATCCGAGGATTGGTAATTATAGCTAATTTCACCTAGAGACACTGGTACTGCACCTACATATGTGAATTGAATTTTTTTCTCGTTATACTCATCTAGACCATATACTGTTATATCTGTCGCATACTCGCTGTAAGGCTCCAGTCCGGGACCATGACGTAATGCTGGTCGTTCAGCGTAAAAGAATCCTTCTTTATAATTGTTACATAAATTTAACCATTTATATATCACCCAATAGTTGTTATATTCGTTGTCTAGTTTAAAGTCTACACGGATGTTACTGTAGTCAGGTCTTTTAAATGATGTGAAATTGAAGGATTGACCGCTGAAGGGTATCTCTACAGGGTCTACAACAATTGCAGGCGCGACTATACCATACACGCTGAACTGTAGCGAGTGTTGCATGATCGAGTCATTCGCGCGCTGGGAAGAGATGTTTATCTCTCTCATGGCTTTTGGTAATGTCATTACCATGATGAATTTATCAGCTCTAGATTTATTCAGTACTGATTGATCCATCGGATCGTAACCAGTCATCGCGTGTGTCTTGGTTGGCTCAGCCATGAAATTTCCATCCTTGATCTATATAGCCCTGTATCCCAGTAGATATGTTTTTATTTTTTTCCATTCCATCTATACTTAGGTCACCGAACATAGCCGGAACAATATCCATGTCATTTGTATCGTCTATTCCCATATCTATAAACTCACCTGTGGAGAAGGAAGACTGGGTGATGGCTATAGGTTTATTATTTTTACCCAACTGAACATCAAAATATGAAGACACTAAATCTTCACTCAATATAAACAGTGCCCAGAGTATACTCATCACACGATCATCATAGACACCGTCAGATTTTATATGTCCCCATGTACCGTTGGCATGTCGGACGAAAGTCTTGAGTTCTTGTACTAGTTCTTTGTCTCTTATAGATACATTCTTAGTTTCATTAACCCAATATCTCATGTTCATCACGCCGCGGTATTTAGTATTAGTATGAGCTAGTACTCCAATTCTGGATTTAGTCTTCACATTGCCAGTATAAGTCACTAGATTAGGGTAATAATAATTGTTCTTTAACATGTCAACAACCTGCGCACCGCAATTGTTTCTTTCGATCAATGCTATTGGTTGACCCCAGTGCTTTAAAATTGAATTGAGTTTAGATGTAAATTCATACGGGCTAATTGTAGAGCTATGATAGGTAGCAACTTGTTCGATGTTGCTTAGCTCGGTTATATCTAGTATTTGTATACAGCTAGCTGCGGCTCCAACTCCTTCAGACACATCGACACCAGCAACATACGTTTTACCAGCCTCTGGCAACGACCACACTTTATAAGCACCATCCTCTAATACATGCACCGGTTCTCTACAGGTACTGTTCATCTTGGCTATTAAATTTTCATCCAACATATTAGTTCCGGATTGGATGAACTCGCAACCGAATTCTTGATTGAAGGCATCAACACTACCCAACAGTCGAATGTTTTGTTGTTTCCACTTTTCATCTCTTCCAGGGACATCCTGCCACGACACTTTATCAGCCATCCATCCATTGGTACCGTTTGCTGCACCAGAATACAGCTTGTAAAATAAATTCTCAGTACCATTAGGAGTACTACATATAAATATCTTACTCTTCTTGGAGCTAGAAATGGTAGGATACACTGATTTCCAGAATTCCTCGACGATATGTGGCTCGATAAACGCAAGCTCATCTAATATAAGTACATTACAGCTCATGCCTCGAGCAGCAGTACCGGTGGTGGTGCTGATGCCGATCCTACTACCATTATTAAGAGCCATAGACTCTTTACCGTATTCTATAACTCCCGGCTTGCACCAATTGGGTAGTTCTTCATATGCTAGTCGTACTCGACCAAATATATCCTTTGCTGTTTGCTCTTTATTAGCAACTAACACAATTTTCTGATCTGTTTGGAAGCATGCGAGCCACAGAGCGTAAATCGTCATCATAGTAGTCTTACCGGATTGTCGGGAAGAGAGAACTATAACAAATCTATTATCCCTCATCTTTCTAAGCACTCTCTTTTGATAGGCTCTAAGTGCAATTACTTCTCTACCTCTATCTATATTAATAATAGAAAAGAAATTCTCAGCAAAATACAACAAATTCTTTTTAGCTTTTTTGAGCTGAGAGACCATCTCAGGTGTATATTCAAACTGAGCATGTTGATTAGGTAGACTTTGATTACCTAGATAATATTCTTTAGAATTTCGGTCGGGCATACATAAGTAATTAAGCTATGGCAAATAAAAATACAAAAGATATGATGGCTCTCATGGAGACTTATTCAACTGCTGTCGGTAAACAGTTAGAGGAACTTGAGGATGAACATGGGAAGATTGACTCATTAATAAATAAAGATAATGGTCCGGATGCTGCGGAAAATTTCGAGAGCAATGTACCGGAGATGGAAAAAGAAGATGATGTTGATATAAAAAATACGAAAAAAACAGAGAAGTTAGCAAAAGAGAATATAAATACTTCAATAACTGCTATGAACAAACAAGACGAAAATATTTTTGACAAACTCTACAATACATTAATGGAAAGCGAAGACCTGCCTTCAATGGATGAGAATCCATTCGGTGGTGATGAAGTTGAGACAGGTGATGACCTAGGACTTGATGATGGTGGAGATACTATTTCAATTGAACTAGACAAGGACGTTGCTGAAAAGCTGCATCAGGCACTTGGTGATCTACTAGACGTGAGTGATGACTCTGAACTAGAAGACCTCGACAGTGACCAAGATGATGATCCTTTCGGTGGAGAAGGTAGTTCACCATTTGAGGACTCTATTGAAGTTGTTGCAGACCCTAAACCTTTAGGAGATTCGAACTTAAAATCTGGTAACAATTCTAACAAACAAAACAAAGTCAAAGCATCCGGTTACAGTGGAAAAGGTAGCAAAGCTACATCTGGTAAGATTCCAGACGTTGTCGCGGATCCGAAACCTCTAGCAGATACAAATTTAAAATCTGGAAATAATGCCAGCATGGGATCAAACAAAGTCTCGTCACCTGGTACCAATCCTGGAGAATTTATCAAATAACTCCCTATCTTCTAACTAAAAAAAGGCCGCATTACGCGGCCTTTTTTTTGGTTACAATAAATATTGATATGGAGAATGTGTTTAGAAAGATTATACACACACTGTTGCTGGAGGATCTAGGTTTGGGTCGAGCTCGTGGTGCTCCAGGTGAGGATAAGGTCAAGCATCGACATCAAGGAGACCGGTTTTCACCTACCATGGGAGCTAAGACGGCTAGAGCGATTCCGAAATATCTTGAAATAGATAACACAACTCACCCTAAGGTTGAGCAGTTGAGGGAGAAACCGCATGGCAAGATTATTATTAACGATAATGATGTCAATAAAATATGTGAGTTGTATAACATTAAGAATCTAACGGCAGATGAACCTAGGGAATGTGGTACAACTGGTATCACTATAACGTTTGATAACAGGCTTAACAAATACAAACTCGTTAAAGGTGAAAGATATTGATTCCGAAAACCCGTTTCCATTTACGGAAACACCTATAAGATATCTCAACAAAGATATAAACCCTCATGAGAGAGGTAATTATGCTAGATGGTGGGAGGAACAGATAAACCATTATGGTGTGCAGGTCAACTACTACACTAACAATCACAGTCTAACAGGTCAAGATTTTATATACGGAGAACAACCTAATTTAATTTTCAGTAACCCAGTAAAGGTCATAGTTGTAATGACATTGAATGAAAACGCTATAACATTGTCTCAATTTGGTTTAATGTCAGATGACGAGATTACAGCAATGATTAGTATACCTAGTTACGAGAAAGTGTTTGGTGTTGGAGCGGAACCGAAATCCGGTGATATATTTGAATTAGAGGAGTACGGTAGATCTAGACCAGGTGGACGTACCGGGAAGATTTTTGAAATTACACAGAGAGTCGATCAGGATGTGAGTCAAATCAATCAGCTACAAGGACACTATTTGTGGTTAATGACTGCTAAACGTCATGATTACAGCTACGAACCTAATGTGCCTAGAGAGCAACCGCCTGGACAGATCAATGATGATTTACTTGAAGGTATACTTGAGGGTGGTACATCCGAACCTGTGATAGTGAAATCATACACAGGTGATGTTGATGATGTGTCTGCGCCGATTTATGATTATCGAGTATTCTTAGATCAAGACCACGTGTACGGTAATTACTAATCGGACATCTCCTCGTAGTTCTGTGAGTAGTTTGGTAACTTCTCCCCAGTTAACACGCTAATTATTCGATCAGCTTCACCAGTTGAGTTAAACTCTTTTTTGTGTCTGTTACCGGTGGTGGTGTTATAGAATGTATATTCAACAAGATTATCTTTCGTTCGACGAATGTAATATATTTCATATGCCCCTGGTTCTGGAAATTGTTTAGCATATCGGTTTTTTTCTAGAGCTGACCGGTCAGCTGTACCTCTGATAGGTGTGTGTACGTCAAATGTTGTACCTATTATATAATGCATATTATTATTTCTTTGCTGGGACGAAAGCTTCCTTAATATTCTTATCCGTCGCGATCTCATGTAACATTGACTGTGTTCTCTCGTCAATATATTTTTGTATAGCTATAGGTTTGACCCAATTATTACCGAAATTTACCTCTTTGGCTTTTTGATCAATGATGTCTACAGCTTCAAGCAGGCAATTCCATCTGGTAAACTCGTACAACGACATAGTCTCTCCCGTACCTTCATTAATCTTAACGTTTATTTTTTTAGTTGCTTCATTACAGACAACTTTTCCCTGTATATCATTATCGGTTAACATATATTAATTGTATGTTATATATGTAATTTGTGCAACTCTAGAGTATATCCTACCAGCTTTGCGGCGATTCGCCGGTTCAATGTAACGTTTTTTGATGTCTCTGGAAGTATTTCAATACAGCTGATAACACTTTTGCTTATTTTCTCGACTTGCATCGATTGTTCTGGGAGTTCTGATTTTATATCATCAATTAGCATGTAAATTAATGTCTTTAATATCTCGACGTGATTAGATGTTACTTCTTTATCAACCATCTTACCATGTTTATAGTGGTCGTTATTAACAGGGTCTTGATTAGCGTAATATCGATTGAATGTCTCTATTATAGTTGATAGGTCTTCACCAGCCGGTGGAGACGCTGCAGGTGGTGTCTGGTTATTTTTATTCTCCTTTAATATCACTTGTAATTTTCTCTGCTATGTATGAACTAACGTTGAGTCGCGACGTGTCTATCATTTGCGTCTTTTGTGCAGTCGTTACCGACATATACACTGCACTAGGTTTACCGCAATTCTCGCATATAAAATTATTATCAATGTCCATCCGTATAGGTACCCGGTTCATCACATTACAATGTGCACAAGGAGCGTCTATAGATTGTTTGTTAAATTCTGTAATTCTCAATGTAAGTTCTCGATCAGCAGATCTCTCAGCGATAAATCTTTTAATATTATTGTATATCGCGAAGAAGATGAATTGTGACAGTGTTACTACCACGATCGTTTTAATTAAATCGTAATTAAACATATACCACGATGTAACACCAATGAATGTAGATACACCCATGGTTATCAACAACGGTTTAATTAAAACACTCACATGTTTATTTAATCTGGTGAGTGCAAATCGCAACCAAGTAATTAGGATAACTCGTCTAGATCCTCACCACAAGATTCAATTGCTTGTTGTATCTTATTGCATTTATCAAACATTTTAGCAACAGCCTTTTTGTTATCATCATCCGTACTGATTATCGGATTTTGTGCAGTTTGTTTAATTATACTTTTAATATCATTTATAGCATGATAGGCTTCAGCAAATTTATCCAACACACTAGTTGACACCGGATATGGTAACTGGCCAGGAGCTTGCCTCTGTCTTTCCTTTATATCATCCTGACTCTTAAGCAGATCCATTATAGACATCTTCTTAGGTCGAGTCACACCGCTACCTTGACCGGTTTGAGAACCCATAAAGTTATTGCTGGCCATGGTTGCATCTTCAGCGAGAAGGTCGAATTTATATTTTTTCTGCTTTGACATCTATAAATACTTATGGGATTGAATAAATATTTTCATGAGTAATACACAAAATGTAAGTGGTGAAGGTGGAGTATTTGGTAATAGTCCAGATAACATACAGCAAGACAGTGTTGATCAGGGTATCGACATGGATAATATTTACGGAGATTATGATGCAGATATTGATGTTTTAATTCCGCCTACTGCCAAGAAAAAAGTTGAGATAAAAGATAAATTTACCGCAGGTTACAAGTTCGCGTTTGTCGGAGCTGGGCAAGGAGGTTCGCGGATTGTGGAGACGTTTAGTAAGATAGGTTATGGTAGGACATGCGTTATTAATACAGCGCAGCAAGATTTAGACACTGTTGACATACCTCGAAAGTTAAATATCGGTGGTGGTGGAGCCGGTAAAAATCCTAAGGTTGGGGCTCGTATATATGATGAGAAGAGAGAGGATGTGCTGGATTTCATGAAAAAAAGTTTTGGTGAGGATGTTGATCGGATTATCGTTGCAGCTGGTGCTGGTGGAGGAACTGGAGCAGGTTCATTTGAAGGTCTAGTGAAGACAGCATATGAGTTACAAAAAACTCTAGGTTCATCCTCAGGTAAAGTCGGTGGGATACTGGCTCTTCCTAAACGAAGCGAGGGCGCGAAGGTCAATGAAAACGCGTACAACACCTTAAAAGCAGCGTGGGAGTTGGTTGATAGCGGTATGTTGTCGCCGTTGATTCTGATTGATAACGAAAAAATTGGAGATGTTTATCCTAACTTGGCAGTTGATAGGTTTTGGCAAACGGCGAACTTATCAACATGTTCGTTGTTTCACCTCTTTAATACAATTGTCAGTCAACAGAGTCATTACTCGTCTTTTGATGCAGCAGATTACAGCACAGTCCTAGATTCCGGTTTAATGGTTCTAGGAGCTACCAATATAGCTCAATGGAAAGATGAAACTGATATCAGTTATGCTGTACGAGATAACTTAAAGCGGAATATTCTCGCTGGTGGTGTTGATCTCAGTACAGGAGACAAGGCGGCCGCGTGTATCATCGGTACTCAGGAAGTTCTAAATGACATACCTCAGCAGTATTTGGACTATGCGTTTGAGCAATTCATTAGATTACTTCAACCTAACAGCACTGTGCATCGCGGAATATATCGAGGTAACAAGCAAGGATTAAACATCTTTACAACTGTTGGTGGTATTGGAAAACCGAATGGTAAACTTAACGACTTAAAACAATTAGGAAATGTATAATGAGTATATTTAAATCACAATTTAGTAAATTTTTAACGGAAGAGGAGATGAGGTTACCATCTCCTGCAGGTGACGATGCAGCGATGGAAGCTGGGCTGGATGGTACAGTACCACCAGGAAGTTTCAACGATGTAGAGCCTAATCCTGAAGTGGAAGCCGCGGCGGGCGAGACTAGTCATGTTACTAACAAATTAACGGATTGGATTGGAAAGATTGAAGAGTTTATTGAATACTTGAATGGCTTGAGTCCGGATTCAATTAACTATGAGCTCAATCGCGCGGATTGTAGTAGTATTATGTCTGATGTACAACGTAGTGAGTCTAAGAAAATATCTAGAGTCGCTCAGGATCTATCATCTCTTAGTGAATCACTAAAGCAGTATCTACTTGGTGCGGACCGGAAAGCAAGAGAAGCGGCGGCTAACAGTCAGCCGACTAACGGTATATAGGTTTTATAGTAGAAAGCCGGACTTTACCACGCATGCTCGTGTAGGTGTTCTCATCAATCCACTCTAGCGGTATCTCATCTATTTTTTGATCCACACACATATCATTAAAATCTTTATACTTCTTACCAACATCATCCGGCCAAATCATAACCCGCTCTCCAGCTTCAAGTAATTTACCTGTCTTTATATAGCTAGCGCGGTCTAACTGTTGAGAATCTAAGCACCAAACTCGCGAATGGAGAGGGTATATCTTTAGTTGATTGGATTGCCGAGTGGTGTATGATGTTACGCTTGATTCCTGTATACCAGCGACCGCTACACAGTTACGTATAAACATTGCATCAATTGGACCTTCGGTTATATATATCGTGTCTATGTCAGTGTTAATTTGATCAATATTAAATAGTGTTTTCTCACTACCAATTCTTGATAAATATTTAGGTCGATTGTTTAGATCAACTGAAAATATACCTCTTGTTTGATAGTGTACAACCTTACCATTATCATAAAAAGGTATGCATATTCTATTCTTGTGTACAGGATCTGTTACACTTATATACAAGCTTCTCGGGACATTCACTGCTGTATGTATTCGCCGATTAACAATTAATTGCATGGCTCGCTCCATCACATCCTTGTATGCGGGCTGCTTAGCGTAATATAATATCTGTCTCCGGTTTAATATGTCTACAGAATCTAGTGGTAGTTCTGCTGCTACAGTCTTCTCAACCACCTTATGTGTTGATATCTCTGTTATGTCTATAGAATCAGCATCCTCCATCAACTCATCGTATGTCTTTCCAGAGGCTTCAATGATCCACTTTAGAGCGTTACCGTACCATCCGCAGTTATGACAACAAACTACTCCCTTGTCGACTAGGTAGTACAGTCTCTTCTTTTTACCCCAACTACCTCCTTCTCTACATATTGGACAGCATGCATTGTACGTATTATTATGTTTGTTATATTTAGGCCAGCCAGCATATTGATAGAATTGCTGTATGTAGAACTGCGATGATAGCTCTGTCATCATCATGTATTCAGTCGTATAAGTTTCTCAACAACATTCTCTATTGTGTTAGTCTTATCAAACACTCCAATCCAATCGCTATAATTTCTCAACACATTGTTCAATCTCAACTCAACACATCTGTTTTTAAACTTTGATTTACTTAGTTTCCTTTTTGACATCTGCTGATGATATAATTTACGATACCACGGTATCTCGTTCTCGTGCATTGTCACACCGACGGACAAGTCTATCAGCTTAATATTCTTCTCCAATATAATTTTATGCTCTGCTGATAGGTTATCGATAGTACCGGAGGTGATTATCTGTCGGGCTCTCTTATCTCCTATACCAGGTACCCCAGGTATATTATCAGACTTATCACCCACTAATGCTTTGTATGTCACGAACTCATCTGGCGTTGAGGTGTTTGTTATGTCTTTAAAGTTAGATACATTGATTTCAACATCTTTAATTGGATTATAAACAACACACTTATCAGATACACACTGTATCATGTCGCTATCTGATGTTATTAACACTGTGTCATCTAGTTCTTTACTCAACCAGTTCATATAATCGTCAGCTTCTAACATGTCTGGGTGTAGATGTACAACACCTAGTAATTGAGACAATTCTTGTATGAGCTCACACCTCTCATAAACTTTTCTAGTCTTCTTTTTATCTCTTGTCGCTTTGTAATTATGCTCGGTTAGGACCTGTCGGAAATTCTTTATATCCCTCGTGTTTCGATTGTCCCACATGCATACTATATCTTCTGATTGATACTTGGAGATACACTTGCGTATGCTGTTTAAAAATAGATACTCCGTTGCGACCGTAGGTCTGACTGAGTTGACCCAGTATGAGCGGTGAAGTAGATTGCTTCCATCAAATATTACTGTTTTCATATATGTCTTTACAATAAGCATATACTCCATCCGGTAAACGGGCAACATGCTTAACTATCTTCTTATCTATACCACTCTTAAAATCCTCAACTGGTACGCTCACTATACTTTTCTCAGGTAACTGCACACAATCTATGTGAGTTGATGTGTCGTTGCATACAACAAAATACGTCCCTCCATAATCACCAGCATTAACAGCATACATGCTTCCATGCTCAATACTCATACTTACATTATAGGTGGTTCAGGAGGAGCTCCTGGGGGAGGACCGTAGCCCTGTGAGTTGGTTATAAACCTCTGCAACTGCGTACCTAAAGCATCTGCATCTTGTTGATTGTTAACTGATATTATATTAACAGGTTGGCCACTAAAATCGTAACCTAACAGTATACAGCTTGACAGGTATTCTTGTAACATGTTACTAAGTAGCGCAGCAGTATCGTCTTTAATCTTGTTCTTACGAATATAATCACCTAATTGCTGTTTGATCATATTTTTCAGAACGTAATTCTCATCCGAGGTAATTTCTTCTTTAAGTGTTTTTTTATTTAGCGGGACAGACTTCTTCTTACCTGTATGCTTCTTACTAGATGTGGTAGATAAGGAGGGAGTATCAGTTGTTTTCTTCCTTCGTGTCATACTATGTCTTATATTGATCACTATCTGGGGTAACTCCGCTTTTAATTAAATGATTAACAATTACTTCAATTGAATCAGTAGCGAGGGTTACATTTTTAAATGTTGACTGTCTTGCATCATACACGTCAAAGTGTGGTGATGATCCAGTGTCCTCTACATTTACTCGACATGTCATCATCACTGACTCAGTACCTGGGTTGATTAGCACTGTCCACTTTCGATTATCTTCAATTGAATATTTGTTAAACATTTTCCAGACTACATAACCGGAATCTTTCAAACGCTTGACAAAATACCCGAGTGTAGATACTTTATTTTTTACTTTTCTATTCTGCATATGCTGATGTTATATACTTTAATTTATTGCCGTCACACACAATATCAAATATCACGACTCCATTTGATGCATTAATGCGGACAATTATCTTACAATCTCTATGTAAACGTAAGGCGCCGATCATTCTAAATAGTTCAAAGTTGATAGCGATAGGTTTCGCGATTGAATCTCCAGTATAGCTCATAGATATCGGTCTAGAGAAACTATCTACATTTGCTTGTTGTCTATCTGTTAGCTCTCCAATAACTGTCGATTCCTTACTACTTATATATAATTTATCTGTATCTGTAGTGAAGGAACTAGCTTTTATCAGCTGAGTTAGAGTGTCTTTTGTCATGAAGAAACTTGTATTGATATCTAGAGCTTTAATCTTGTCTATATCAACACCTGGTATCTTTATAATATCATCATCTAGTAGGTGATATTTAAATTTTAAATCTCCAGATTGACATACAATTTGATTATCAGCATATTCCATAGACACTGACACATCATTTAGACACGAGAGTAAATTTACCAGTCTGGTTACATTTGGTATGTTTAGGTTGATAGGTGCATCTATCTGACTATTATCTTGATCACTTTTAGCGAACAATATTAACGAGTTATCTGGTGATGCGACTAATGCTGTTATACGGTCTGATTGTACGCTTATTCTAGCACTATCTGACATTTTAACAACCGGTGTTAGAAATCTTGAGATTAACTCTACCCGATCTTGTATATTAATTAACATTTAGTTATTATAATTTCTTTTGCTTTTTTATCAAGCTGCGAGGAAATGACACTCAACAGTAGTGCAGGATCTGTTCCGACGAGTTCAACACCATCGCTAGTTGTAACCTTATATTTACTAGGTGATATATTCGTTTTGTTTATGGTGCGAATATTTACTAGTTCTTTTTCAATCTTGTTCAACTTGCGCGTGACTGTGCTTAATTTCTTTACATGTTGCTCGTATGTTTTATGATCTACAGTTACGGTAGGCTCAGTTATATTATTAGCTGAATGGTGGACTGGTTGATGCGGCATTACCGGTAATACTGGAGCTACCGGTGGAACAGGAGGCGGAGACGGTGGGACTGGAGCATGTTTTCGACCGGATTGAAGCTCTAATACTGAGTTTTTATCCAATTTCATCGCTTTAGGGGAACCATCTACGTTCTGTTTATCTATACTACTTAAAGATGAACCGACTTGGTTGAAGAGCTTAGCTACATCAACAATATCTTCTGGTTGTGCACCGGAGCCTTCATGGCGAGCTAAAAGCTCATCCATACCAAGACCTGGTTGTGCTGAATCAGTCATCTAATCCAGCTAGGAGCTTTTCCATCACTTCATCATTATTTTCTTCTGATGATGGTGGTGCAGTATTAGTAGGAGCGGTAGTATTAGATTTTGGAAAATCCATCGGGACTTCTTCTTCTAAAGCGGCATCAGGTTTTGATTCACTCGAGCTGGATGTCCCGCAATAAAAGTGTTCAGACAACATCTTCTCTAGTTCTTCGTCACTCTTGAGTGTGAAGACTTCCTTAAGGTTAAAAACCTGCTTAAGTATGTCGTCAAACTGACCTTCCTCAACATTAGGTATTGCAGCTGGGAGTAAGAATTTAGAGGTTACATATGATGGAAAATCACCCTGTCTGTCTACCTTTACACGGAAGGAACAACCATTGGATGTCAGATCAAACGCTCTAAAACCAACAGAAGCTTCATCCTCATCTTGAATGCTATCCATAATTATTTTATGTAGCTGCTTACCGAATCTCATGATCTTGACTGTTCCATTATTTTCTGGAGAAGTTGGATCATTAATAACATACACGTTAACTAACCATTGCTCTGAACGGCGGATCGTATCTGCTTTTTGCTTCTCTTCCTCAGTACCGGTGTTCTTTAATTTAAACTTAGCTGTAGCTAATGGACATTTGTCACCAAAAGTTTGAGGTGATAGTGCGCTTACATATTGACCGGTAGAAAACGATGTCCAGGACTGATTATAATAGTGAAAGAATGTCTCACCAGGATTTTCGACGTTAGGTAGTAGTCTTATATCATATTGATTATCTGGCGTGAACCTTAAAATATCTGCTCTCACGTTTGTCGAGCCTTGTGATGCATTGGTTAGTGCCGACTTAATACTGTCGAACATGGTCTGTGTGTATGTATTACTCATATTATTTTATTCTTTTATTATATATTAGGTTTAATGGTTTGCAAATGTTTTTTTCCATGCAATTAACGCTTTTTGACTTGTGTAGAATTGCAACGGCATATAATTAGTATCGTCCCAAAACTTAAAGGGGGCAACAAAAAACTCACTCATTGGTATTTTTAGTCTCAATAGTTTGGTTGATATTTTTTTTATGTAGTTTTTAGTCTCCTCATCTAGTTTGCTAAAATCTTTTCGGAGTTTATATGGCATGTTTTTTTGTTGCCGGTTGGTAGATAGCCACGTGTTGTATACCGATTGTTCAAACTTGTTCATCTCGTTCAGTGATGTATTTTTTTATATATTTAGATTTATGGAGTGAAGGATCACGATTGAGAAAGTATCGTAAGCAATCATAGTCGCTATCAAAGTCAGATAAATGTTTGAACACTTTCATAATTCTTTCATCTTTTAGCATTAGTAAAAATATATTCGGGAGATTCATCTTCTTATTGTGTAGTATACAAATATAAGAGCACATTATTAAATATGCTTTGTCTAGTTCTTCACTAGACACTTGATGCACCGGATCAGTCGCTTCAATTACATCTGTTATAGACATTAGCTGGTAAATGGAGTTAGTGTTTTCGTAAAAATCATGAACTTGTCACATAGCATGCCTCCGGAGGCCGCTTCATGCCCACCACTCTCTTCTGTTAACATCTCTGCTAGTTTTACCATGCTCACCTCGTCTGTATCTACTCGTCGACGAAAGCTTACTTTATTAGATTTAGTATTTACAACCATCGCGACAGACGCACCGGTCTTTTCCGCTATGTAGTCCGCCACATCATTAATAAAGCTTGTTGCAACAGCTGAAGCTACTTTAAATTCATGCTTCTTTGTTTTTACATTACCAGTATATATCTCTAGTGACGCCAACAGGTTGGTTAATTCTTTACGCTTGATTGTTATGATGTTGTCATGGAAGCTATTGAATCCAGCGAAACCTAAAGGAAAGTCTCTTGCTAATTTCTGTACCCGGTCGCCTTGATAGCTCCAGAACACAGTATTCAACTCCTTACTTATAGGCACTTTTAACTGATATGAATCATAATCATTAACCAAAGCAACAAATAATTTCTGCTCTGTCGTGAAGGTTGCTTCGTTTAACTCCGTGTATATCAATCGGCAGGTGCTTGTTGAGTCTTTAACTATCATTCTAGCATGTTCATACTTCACTTTGCTTGTATCGTTTGATATGTGATGATCAACTATAATGACATTTGGTTTGTCAATTAAATCTCTTATCTCTTCAGTTGACGTATCTAGATCAAAAAACAATACCCGGTCATAATCTTCTATCTTTTTAGTTTGCAGAAAAGTTTTAATTCTAGTCAACAGGTCATTAACTCTACATACAGTGTATGGTATATCTTTTACTCCGGAGGCCCATTGATATGTTAAGTATGATCCGGCGCCATCTAGATCACAGTCGGTAAATATGTATTGTTTACTGCTTGTCATTACTTACAATATATTTAATTACATATTCTATGATAGCAAATTCATCATGGATTCTGCATCAACCTCATGTATTGAATCGTCACCAACATTTAATGTCTCATCTTCTGTTATTGTCAGTGTTGAATAATTTACTTGCATGGCGGTTGAGCCGAAGTTGGGACCGAATCGATTTTTCATCAATCCCATGCGGATAATTCCTAGTTCAGCATCCTCTTCTTCTTGCCACAAGCTAAAAATAGCGTCTGCTGTAGCGGCTAAACCGATACTTTCACTCACAGTGTCAAGGCTAGGGTTTGATTCATTATAACCTTGTCTGTTCAATTGGGTAGCAGTAACTATAGGGCATGAAAATACATATGATAGAGCTCTCAGTTTCTCTGTTGCATGTTTGATTCTCTCATAAGAGTTATTTCCAGTTCGATCATGTAGTAGATTGACGTAATCTATAACTATACAATCAGGTGTAACTCCGGTGTTAACTATCTTTTGTATAAAATTTTTAAGGTGAGGTACTGTAATCGTATTAGGAGGAAACTCCTTGACAAGCAGCCGGCTTCGGTGATGTTGTTGTTTGAAATCTAAAAGCTGGGTTCTCAGCTCGTCAGTACGGCTGGATAAGTTGTTTATAGGTATAGATGATATACTTGAGGTTAAACGTTTGGTGTACATCTTTTCTGACATCTCCAAGGATACTAACAGCACTACTTTATTCTGTTTTGCTATATTGACGGCGACGTTACCCAGTACAATAGATTTACCAATATTAGTCTCACCAGCAAACACATATAGTGCTCGACCGTCCTCTAGTAAACCTCCATCTAATTTCTCATCTAACCAATTCCAGGCTGTAGGTATAGTCTTGTCTCGTTCATTTAATTCCTCTATATGCTTGTCTATTTGATTTAGTATATCAAAACCTAGGTCTGTCTTTAGTGAAATTCCGCATGCTTTTTCAAATTGATCCAGTATGTTAGAAGTATCCACATCACCATCTCCATTGCACTTCTCCGCGACCTCCATCAATGTGTTATACACGGCTTTTTCGCGAAAGAATCTCTCTGTATTTTCAACAAGCTCATCGTGATTTAGCCCGGGCTCAATTGCGTCCTGCAAATAACCGACAACAACTTTATATTTTGATTTTAGATCATCTGTTACTAGATAACTTTTTATCTCTGTTAAGGTGGGTGCGTGAGAGTGTTTATCATAAAACTCCTGGATGATACTGACAACAGAGCTTATATTAGTGTCTGCAAAATATTTGCTATCAATAAAATCTATTACTGAAGCAAGGTAATTATCATCAGTTAATATCTTGTAGACTATAACCTTCTCATAGTACTCTAAATCAATTTTTGACATACTTGTCTGCAAATTTTCTTTCTGATCGTCTGTAGGTTTCACTGTTAGAGTCCAGTAACCCTGGAGACTGGTGTATAACGTTTATATTGCATGTGCTCATTTTTAAGCCGGAGGCATTACATGTTAAGCAGAAGTCTATATCATAATGATGAAAATCGAAGCCTTCATCAAACCGGACTGATTTATGCATCAGGCTGTTTGGTTTGCATGCTAAGAACAGACCATCCATTATTAAACAACGTTGCGGTACCGGGCCGAAGGAGGTTACACGGATGGTTTTATCATCATGAGGATGGGCAACTGCTCCGGTCCAGTTCTTCTGCTCTGACATCAAATGCCACAATGCCGGGAGTTGCAGCTTAGCTGTGGTAGCTCCGGCTAAACCTACAACATCTATATTATTCTTAAACTGCTCTTCAATCTTAGCGAAGCATTTTAAATCGTCTATAAACACATCATCATGGACGAACAATAGGCAGTCGAACTCAGATACTATATCTGGGGTTATATATGAATTGTACAGTTTGGGTAAACCTTCTCGATTGCTGCTGGTCATGGCTAGCTCGAAGTCTCCAGGAGGGAAGCTATTTAAGGACTCAACTAATCTCGTATTTTTAAGACTAGAAACGTTACTACGGGAGGCTGATACTATTAATGTTTTCATAAAATTAAAAATGGACTGTTGGTTGTAAATTTACCAACCGGGTATATACCTTCATCTACTGACATTTCATATATTATACCCTCATCAATAGTTTCGGCAACACTGGATATACTTACTGATGATATTGCTGCTCTCTCAGGGTCGTGATACAACGTGCTACCGCTGCGTATAAGGTAGAATTTATTGTAATGTTTATTGTATATCCAACAAGCAAATGTGCCTTTCAGTAAGGAACTAGTCTCACTTATACATCTGATAGGATCTCCTACATCCATTGAATTCAACATAGCTGGTATTACAAATGAATCTACTGGATTGCTATATGTTAATGAATGATCACATTTTAGCTGCTTGTCATTCT
>Ga0222716_10001773_pt1 | contig 17838 bp, 16 predicted proteins | sample C33_13DmetaG_FD_165044 | JGI IMG/M metagenome (GOLD analysis project Ga0222716, IMG submission 165044) | Estuarine water microbial communities from San Francisco Bay, California, United States - C33_13D | ecosystem: Environmental > Aquatic > Marine > Unclassified | place: USA: California... | reverse complement strand
ATTTAAAATAAAGAGTCTGTTACTTTTTTCTTTAATAGTTTTAGTGGTCGTAAGTTCTTCGTTTGTATTTATATCGACAGTACATGATTTACAATTTACAAACTCTGAGTACTTTAAAGATCAAGCCCTTTCTTACAGGGTTAAATCAAATAAACTTAAAGCATCGAGAGGAAATATCTATGACACGAATTTAAATGTTGTTGCATCAAGTTCCAGATCGTTCAATATTGGCATATTTCCTGACCAAATAAGTAATGTTGATGAAGTAGCAACAGCTATTGGTGTAATTTTAAATATTGACCAAGAAAAAATTATTGAAAAAATTGTTTCATCCAATAGATTTTTTTACCTAAAAAGAAATATTCAATTTAATGCGGGTGAAGAAATCAACAGTTGGAATCTTGATGGAGTGGTTTTAGAACCTTCTTATATGAGACATGTTCATTCAGAATCGTTAAAAAAAATAATTGGAATAGTTGACCCAGACGAAAATGGAATAGAGGGAATTGAGTATTTTTTTAATTCAAATTTAGAAGGTACAGATGGGGAAATAAAGTATGAAGCATCTCCAAATGGGAAAATGATTCCACAAGCTGAAATTAAGACTATTCAGCCAATTCACGGTAAAGATCTTATACTAACAATCGACTCTGATTTGCAGTATCTAAGTGAAAGTTTATGTGAAGATGCGTTAATAAGTACAGAAGCTCTTAATTGTTCAATAGTATTCTCTTATGCAAACAGTGGTGAAATATTAATTGCAGCAGAAAAACAAAGTCAAAATATACAAAGTTACGATATAGATTTAATTAGCTTAAGGGCAATATATGAGCCTGGTTCATCTTTAAAAATCTTCTCTATTGGTGCAGCAATCGAAAATGGGTTAATTGATGAAAATACAAAAATTGTTGTAAACGATTTCATTGAAGTTATTGAAGGATCATGTGCTAAGAACTACGAAGGATACAAGGGTTGTTATAGAGACTTTTTAAATCATGAACCCTACGAGTTAAGCGTTATGGAAATTATCGAAAGATCATCAAATGTTGGAACTATTCTTGCAACTCAAGATTTAAATATTGATTATTTGGAAGAATATTTAATGAAGTTTGGATTTGGTAAGCCTACAGGGGTAGAGCTAACTGGTGAACTATCAGGTGGTTTTAGAGATTATAAAACCTGTGCAACATGCCTAAGCTCATTATCCATTGGCTATTCAATAAATGTAACACAACTTCAAATGGTAAAAGCCTACAGCATTATTGCTAATGGTGGAAGAGATGTAAACCTATCAATGGTAAAAAAAGAAAATAATAGTTTTAGTAATGAACAAATCATAAGTTATGAATTTGCAAATAGGTTAAAAAAATTATTAATCAATGTTGTAGATGGTGATAACGGAACTGGTAGATCACTACAGCTTGAAAATTATATTATTGGAGGAAAGACAGGGACTAGTAGAACTCATATAGAAGGTGTGGGTTATTCTGATTTTAGATATAACACATCTTTTACGGGCTTCATTGAAACTTCTAAAGGGCCTGTAGTGGGCTCTGTCATTTTATGGGGTGCCTCAGTAAATCCAAGTTCAGAATATGTAACAGGCGGTTCTACTGCAGCACCAATATTTAAAAATATTGTCAGCAATTTAGTTCCAGGTGAGTAATGAATAATAATTTAACTTTTGATCATTACATTACATTAAATATAGATTACTCGAAAGTAGTTAACTCAACTTTAGATATTGAGAAAGATTCAATATTATGTATTGACTTAAATAATATTGAAAAATTAGATAATTTAATTTTAGAAGGATTAAAAAAAGGCTCAAAACTTATACTAACTAGTTCTAAATCAACAATCGAAAATGACAACGTTTATAGATATGAAAATTTTGATGAAGTATTTTTTGATATTTTAGAAAATTTATCCCCCGATTATAAATCAAAAAATTATTTTGGTATAACTGGTACAAATGGTAAAACAACTACAGGTTATTTACTAAAGCAATTAATTGGAAGTACCGCAGCATTTGTCGGAACTGTTGATGAAGAAAACTATTTCAGCTTTACAAAAGAAGAACACTTAACAACACCTAAACTTTTTAATTTAGTAAAACTCATTTCAAATCTTAATAGTGATATTGATTCCATTATTCTTGAGGTTTCTTCTCATGCTATTGAGCAAGATAGACTTAAAGATATAAATTTTGTTATTTCAGGATTTACAAACCTAAGTCAAGACCATTTAGATTATCACATCAATATGGATGAGTACTTAATGACAAAATCAAAATTATTTAACGAAGATATTTCAAATAAATTTTTATTTGTTGACACAGATTACGGTAAAAAAATTAATTTACAACATAATTGTCGAGGAATATCGGTTGGTAATATGTCATCAAATGATATTGAATTTTTAAGCTACGAAGATGAAATAATTAGTTTTAAAATTGATGGAATAAAAATTCAAGAGAATCTTACAATCACTGGACCTGAGTCAGTTTACAATTTTCTACTTGCATTTGGCTTGGCATATTATTCCAAATTGTATGACATTGAAATTCTTATAAACAACATAAAAACACTCAAAAATCCTCCAGGACGCTTTCAAGTATTGGATATAAATGAAAACTCTATAATTGTTGATTATTCACACACACCTGATGCAATTGAAAAAGTTATTCGCTACACAAGAGAAATTTACCAAAATGAGATAATTGTAGTTTTTGGCGCAGGTGGGAATAGAGACAAATCAAAGCGAAAAATGATGGGTGAGGCTTCTCAATTTGCAAATAAAATAATTATTACAAATGACAATCCAAGAAATGAAAATCCTATGGAGATTGCAAAGGAAATTTTATCTGGAATTGATTTACAAAAGGATGCAAAAATAATATTAGACAGAAGAAAAGCTTTAGAAGAAGCTATAAGCCTACTTAATGAGAAAACTACGCTACTAGTATTAGGTAAAGGCCATGAAAAACATCAAGAAATTGGAGATAGACTACTAGATTTTGATGATGTAGTGGTGATAAAAGATATATTAGGTAAGAGATGATTGGAATAATTGTATCAGGTGGTTTAAGTTTCTTATTTGTTATTGTATCTACTTTTTTAGGCGTAAAATTTTTTAAAAGTCGAAATATAGGACAAAACATTCAAGAAGAAGTTGTTTTTCATGAGCACAAAAAGGGAACTCCAACAATGGGTGGAATTTTTGTAATACTTGGAACTATTTTTGGATTTTTTCTTTCCCATATAAACTTCTGGACTATTGGAAGAGGATTTGAGGTTGTCCTTAGAAATGTTAATACGGATGTATTAGGAATATTAATTATCTCAATATCAATGGGTTTAGTCGGGTTAATTGATGACTATTTAAAGGTTAAAGAAAGTAGAAATCTCGGGCTCAAAGCTGGACAAAAATTTTCATTACAATTAATTGCCGGATTAATAGCATCTGCTTATATTTATAGCTTAGGTTATTCCACTAAATTCTATATATTCAGTGGATTCGGTATAGACATTGGAATTTTTAAATGGGTAGTTATTGTTTTATTAATAGTGGGAATAACTAATGCAGTAAACCTAACAGATGGTTTAGATGGTTTAGTTGCAGGAAGTAGTTGCATTAGTTTTGCTGGAATTCTTGTGATATCTTTTTGGATCTATAGACACACTGGTTATTACAGTCAGTTTATTAATGGATCATTTCTTACTGTAGATATTTCATTATTAATTTCATCAATTTCTGGTGCTTGCCTTGGTTTCCTTTGGTGGAATACAAATCCAGCTAAGATAATTTTAGGCGATGTAGGTTCACATTTTATTGGTGCATTATTCCCGCTAATTTTGATTTCCCTAGGAGCTGAGGGGTTAATTTTATTTTTTTGTTTCTTGTTTCTAATGGAGGAAGCATCTGTAGTTATTCAAGTAAGTTCGTTTAAATATAGAAAAAAAAGAGTTTTTAAAATGGCACCACTACATCATCATTTTGAAATGTTGAATTGGGCTGAGACCACAATAATTGTAAGGTTTTGGATAATTAATGGGATATTTGTGGTGCTAGGGTTAGGTCTATTTTATGCTGATTGGGTATTGTTTGGAAATTAAGTGAATAAACTAATTTATGGATATGGGGTTACTGGTAAGGCTGTTGAAGCATTTTTTAATAAAAGAAATATTCCATATAAAATATTTGATGAAAAATTAAATGATAGTTATGACAACAAGGTTGTTAAAGATGAGTTACTTAAAGAAAATTTTGATGAAGTAATTTTGTCTCCTGGCATTCAGGAAAATAATGAAATATTAAATCTGCTAAGAAACAAAAATGTCAGTGTTATTACCGATATTGATTTATTTGCTAAATATCATAAACAAAAATCAAAGCTAATAGGGGTGACTGGCACAAATGGAAAGACAACATTTGTAAACCTTTTGAGTGATTTTCTTGATTTAGAAGGATTTAAAACTAAAGCATGTGGAAATATTGGTGAATCTCCATTAAGCATTGTTGATGGTGATTATGACTATATAATTCTAGAATTATCAAGTTACCAGTTACATCATATAAAGAGTGTTCGATTGGATTACGGTATTCTTTTAAATATTGCAAGCGACCACTTAGATTGGCACGGCTCTTTAGAAGATTATAGAAAAGCAAAAAGTAAATTATTTAATTTTGTGAATAATGAAAAGGTCATCTTTTATGACAATATATTTAGTAATAATGACACAAGAAAACCACATGTAAGTAAAGTTAATTTAGAAAAATATAATTTTCATGAAATAAGTCTTCCCGAAGAATTAAGTAGAAGCTTCTTAGATATGGTAAATTTTTTAGATTTCGACATGAAGAATACTGTACAAAGAGGATATGAATATTTAAAAAACATCAAACCTATAGAACATAGGTTTGAAAACATATCCTTTAATGATGATGTTATTTACATAAATGACTCAAAAGCTACAAATTTTCATGCTGTCTCAAGTGCAATTAATAGAGTTGAAAATGCAATTTTAATCCTTCATGGACTTACCAAAAATATTCCATCTAGTGAACTTAAATTAAATGAAAACATTAAAAAGATAATTAAGCCGAAAGATATGAATTTAAATATAGAAAATTATGGAGGAACTCTTATTGAAATTGAATCAATATATGATTTAAAAAACGTATTATTAAAAGAAGTAGAAATAGGCGATACTGTTTTATTCTCGTGTGGAGGTTCTAGTTTTAATGATTTTAATAACTATGAAGATCGAGGGAATTATTTTAAAAAAATAGTAGATGAATTCAAAAATGAAAATTAAATTATACTTTGATAAATACTTACTAAAAATAAATCTAGTTTTTGTGACCCTCCTAGTCACATTTGGAATATTTTTAGTTTCTTCAGCAACTGCAGTTGAGTCGGAAAGAATTTACGAAGATAGTTTTTATATGATTGGAAATCATATGCTTGCACTAGTCATAGGTATTGTTATTGCATTTTTGATTACAAAAATTGATTATAAAAATATCACGAATATATCTAATTATTTAATCATTTTTATATCTTTAGTTTTATTTTTTTTACTCACTTATGGTGATAATGTTTTCGGGAGCACTAGATGGCTTGATTTAGGTTTTGTTAGGCTTCAGCCAAGTGAAATTGCTAAGCCTATTATTATAATTTGGGTTGCAGATCAATTATCTAAAGTTGAACAAGATAGTAATAATATCAAATCGATATGGCGATCATCATTTATGCCTGGAGTAGCAATTATTCTAATATTCCTACAACCAGATTTTGGTACTGCAGCAACACTTGCTTTTATTGTTTTTATACAACTTTTATTTTCAAGAGTCAAATTTATTTATCCGGCTTTACTTTCTATCGTGGCTTGGTTTACAGGTAAATTTTTTCTTTCTTCTGAGATATATAGAGCAGAGCGATTACGCGTTTGGAGTGAGGGAATATGTGATCAAGGTTTAGAGCTTTTAGGTAGCTGTTTTCAAGTACACCAAAGCAGGATTGCAATTAGTTCAGGTGGAATGTTTGGATTAGGACCGGGTACATCAAGAGCAAGATGGGGATCTTTACCAAGTGCCTATTCTGATTTCATTTCTGCAATAATTGGCGAAGAGTACGGATTTGTTGGATATATTGTATTTGTATTTATTTTATCTGTGTCCGTTATCTCTTTTTTCTTGATAGCAATACGGCAAAAAAATGAATTTAAACGAATATTCACAGTTGGATTAGGTGCTTGGATATTATTTCAATCAGTACTTAATCTAGGTGCATCTGTATATCTACTCCCGATTACAGGTATAGTTCTACCGTTTGTCTCTTATGGTGGTTCAGCTATGGTTTCTATTTTTATTGCTTTAGGGATAATGTACAGTAGGGGCTATGAGTAAAGCAGTATTTTTTTGTGTAGGCACTGGTGGACATGTTCTTCCAGTATTAAATATTATTAAAACTATTTCTAAAAAGGGAATAAAAGAATCTGATATGTTGGTTATAACTGACAAGAGGGGAGAACAGTATTTTAGGGATAGTTCTCTTGAAATAATAACATATCCATTTGTTTCATCAACAAAAGGAATATTGGGTTATTTTTTTAATATATTCAAAATTGCAATATCAGTTTTTGCAATTTTTAAAAGACTAAGAAAACTGGATATTAGTTTTATATTTACAACTGGAGCATACATCGCACCAGTTGCAGCAGTATTATCTATGATGTTAAGTACAAAATTTTATATCCAGGAACAAAATATATTTGCAGGACTGGGCAATAAAGTTTCTGCCTTCTGGGCAAATAGCGTTTTTACTTCATTTCCTAACACAGAAAATATTTCACAAAAAAAAATAGATTTTTCAGGACCAGTTTTGAACTTAGATGTTAAAAAGATTAGAGATGGGAACAATTCTATTCTTACAATTGGATTTCAAGGTGGCAGTCAAGGTTCAAAAGAAATTAATGATTTAGCAATTAAGTTTTCTAATGACCCTATATATGAAAAAATTAAAATAATTCATATAGTTGGTAAGGCTCATATCTCTCCAATCATCAGTAGAACAAACTATGTGGCGTATGATTTTATTGATAATATGGACAATTATTACGACTCAATTGATATACAAGTTTCTCGAGCAGGTGGTGGCTCATTAGAAGCTGCTTTTTTAAATATTCCACAGTTACTTGTACCTTATAAACATGGCACAACTTCCCAACACCAGTTATTGAATGCTCAGTTTTTAGAAAAAAAAGGTGCTGCAAAAATCGTTACATCCTATGAGGAACTTAAAACAATGCTAAATTCTTATCTAAATGATGATTTTTCTAAGTTAAAATTTCATATTAAAGCAGGAAATGACCACATAGGTAAAGTATTAATAAATGAAATCAATTAAAAAATATAAAAAAGTATTCATACTAGGTATTGGTGGTTCAGGCATGAGTTCTATTGCTAAATATTTGAACCAAAGAGGAGCAATCGTTAAAGGTTATGATCAGAGAAGCTCGTATGTTACTAATTTGTTAGAAAATGATGGTGTTATAACAACTCAAGATATGGGTAATGAGAAATATAACAAAGATGTTCTATATATAATTTCGAGTGCTTTAAAAATTGAGGAGACTTTCTTAAAAAACTATGAATTTAAAGAAAATGTTATGACCAGACCAATGTTTTTACACTTACTATCAAAAGAAGTTGAGATTATTGGAATTACAGGAACACATGGTAAAACTTCAACCACTGCTTTAATAGCTCATATATTTCACTATAACAATATCAATGTTTCTTATATTTATGGTGGAGTAAGTAGTTTTGGAAATATTGGAGGTCATTTTGGCGATGAAAACCTTCCATTAGTACTTGAAACTGACGAAGCATTTAATACTTTTGAACATATAGAAATAGAAAATTTATTAGTTACCAATATTGACAATGATCATTTGGACTATTTTGGGAGTTTTACAAATTTAGTTGAAGCATTTACACAAGTTATTAACAAAGTAAAGAAAACTGTAGTAATTAATTACGATGACCAAAGTTTGAAGAAAATTCAAATTGATAACTTAATTACTTATGGAGAACATCAAGAAGCAGACATAAAGATTATCGAACCAAATATAATTAATTTCGAGAAAAGTAATCATATTGTTGAATCTGTTTTACTAGGAAAGCACTATCTTTCGAATATCGCTGGCGCTATTGCCCTTTGTACTCTTTACGAACTATCATTAACTGAAATAATTGAGGCTATTTCTAAGTTTTCAGGTGTCAAGAGGAGATTAGAATATATTGGTAATTATAAAGATGTAAAGTTCTACGATGATTACGGACACCACCCAACAGAAATGAAAGCTACTATCTCTGCTCTTAAAGGCCATACACCTGGAAAACTATTTGTAATCTTTCAACCGCATAGGTTTACGAGAACTCGGGATAATTTCGAACAACTACAAGAAAGTCTTGGAGATGCTGATTTTGCAATAGTCACTGATGTATATTCTGCAGGAGAAGAACCAATTCCTGGAATAAGTAGTAAAAATTTCAAAGGTAAAAATATTAAATATATAAAATCACTTAGGTCCGTACCGATTTATATCAAAGATAATATAACAAGTGGAGATAATGTCCTCACCCTAGGAGCAGGTGATGTTACCTTATTAGGTCCACAGATACTAAAATACTTAAATGATTAAGACTACAACTTCACTTAAAAAAAATACAACATATCGTTTTGGTGGCATCTGTAATAATTTCTACACATTGAATGAAAAAGCGGAAATAGACAAAATACATACTCTTAATTTTGATAATGAATACTTCATATTAGGAAAAGGTTCAAATGTAGTTTTTTCAGATAATAATTATGAGGGAATAGTAATACAAAATAAATTGGAAAATATAGATTCTGATTTTACTAATGACTCTATTAATGTAGACGCAGGTGTTTACCTTCCAAACCTATCAAGATATTTAAAAGATTCTGATAGAACTGGAGGGGAATTCTTATTAGGAATCCCAGGAACAGTCGGCGGTGCAATCAAAATGAATGCTGGTAGCTATGGATATGAATTTATGGATTCTGTAAATTTTATAACATACTTTGATACAGTTGATAAAAAAATTAAAAATATTAAAAGTAATAGTATCAAATATAGTTATAGAAATACAGAAATAAAAAATGCAATAATACTTTCAGCAAATTTAAGTTTTGTAAAAGAAGACCCAATGAAGATAAATAATAAAATGATTGAATTTACTCAACATAGAAAAAATACACAGCCTTCGGCCATATACAATGCTGGTAGTGTATTTAAAAATGGATCTAATTATTATGCAGCTGAACTAATTGATAGAGCCGGACTAAAGGGTTATGAAATTGACGGAGTAAAAGTTAGTGAAAAACACTCTAATTTCTTTGTAGCTTCAAAAAATGCCAAAGCGTTAGCTTTATATAAGTTAGTAAACTACGTTAAAGATCAAGTAAAGCGCAAGTATGATGTAGAGTTAAAAGAAGAAATCATCTTCATGGGTGAATTTCTTGATTAAAGAATATACACAAACAGAACAAACAAGCTTTAAAACATTTTTAGTTTTTTCTTTTCTTATTTTTATGGTTTTGATTCCATCTTTTTATATATTTTCAAGTTATTACAGAATTAAAGATATTGAAGTACATGGTTCTACCTATATTGACGAAAGTCTATTTGTCGAATTCAACAACATTTCCATTTGGTCAATAGGAGAAACTTCTTTTGAAGATATATACACATCTGATAGAACTATTGAGAAAATTGAGCTTACAAAAAAACTTCCGAATCAACTAAAAATAAATATTAGCCATTATCTGCAAGTTGCTGAAATTACTGACTTAAGGGGATCGGTAGTAACAAAAGGTGTTCTCTATAAAAACTTACTTTTTAAAGACACTCTTATAGAAAACGCTGTAATTAATGTTACTATTACAAATGGTCCAGTTGATCCTGGTTTCAATGGAGAGATTGTATCTTTAGTAATGACCCTTTTAAATTTCGAGATAGACATTTCTAAAATTTCACTTGTGCACAACGGGCGTTATTTAAAGGGATCTTATAAAGGAATAGAAATCGACTTCCTTGAACCCGTAGACCTATCTACAAAAGCTTCAGCAGTAGGAGAGTTGCTTGAAAAAAGTTTTTGCACAGGAGAAGTAACTTTTATTTCAACTAATTCATTTGTAACAGATTGTAAAATCTAAATCTATACTATAGATATAGATAATAAATTAAAAATATATTGTATTAAATCTGCTTAAGTGATAATCTTGATTCAACAAATGGAGTTTTTAAATGGCACAAAGAACAAAAAAAGCAAATCAAAAGGGAGTTAATTTAAATATGAGACCTAGAAATTTCACTGCTGTAATAAAAGTTGTAGGCGTTGGCGGTGGTGGCACAAATGCTGTAAACAGGATGATCAAAATGGGCATCAAGGGTGTTGATTTTATTGCTGCAAATACAGATGCTCAAAGTTTGTTAGGTTCAAAAGCTGATGTCAAATTAGATTTAGGAAGAAAAACAACCAGGGGTCTTGGTGCAGGGGCTAATCCTGAAGTGGGAAGGCAAGCTGCTCTTGATTCTGAAGAACTCATAAAAGAAGCATTAAAAGGTTCTGATATGGTTTTCATTACTGCTGGAGAAGGTGGAGGAACAGGAACTGGAGCTTCACCAGTAATTGCTGAGATTGCTCACGAACTGGGAGCATTAACTGTTGGTGTTGTAACTAGGCCATTTGGCTTCGAGGGAAGAAGAAGGTCTGTTCAAGCAGAAGAAGGAGTTCAAGCTTTAAGAGATGTACTAGATACTTTGATTGTGATACCTAATGATCGTTTATTACAAATAAGTGATAAAGATATCAAAGTAAATGAAGCATATTTAAAGTCAGACGAAATTTTATCTAATGGAGTTAAAGGAATTTCTGGACTTATTACTCAACCAGGAGTTATTAATGTTGACTTTGCAGATGTTAAGACAATTCTTAAAGATGCAGGCAATGCAGTATTGGGTATAGGCAGGTCAACCGGAGAGCAGAGAGCTCCCAATGCCGCACAAGCTGCTATATCATCTCCTCTACTTGAAGCAAATATGGATGGAGCTGAAGGGGTATTAATCACCATTACCGGTTCAGAAGATTTAAAACTTCAAGAAGTTAATGAAGCAGCAAGAGTAATTACTGAAAGAGCTGATGACAATGCTGAGATTATTTTTGGACACACAGTTGACCCAACATTAGGTGATGCTGTTGAAGTCACAGTTGTTGCTGCTGGTTTTGGCCCAAGACCTAATAGAAGAATTAAGTCTGATTCTGAAATAAATGATAACGGAGGTGACGGTCTTCCTGATTTTATAAAAGGATGATTCGTTCTTCGATAATAAAAAACGCCTACTTTACATCGTCTCATGATGGTGATATTAAAAAGGTTTTAAAAGACATTAATCTTGATGTAAATTTTGCAGAGATGAAACAAATTCATTCATCAGAAGTGAAAATTATAAACAATGAAGGCATATACGAATCAGATGGAATTGAAACAAATGCTCAAGACCTACCACTAGTGGTTCGTACTGCTGACTGTATGCCAATATTAATGCAATCAAAAAATTTGATTTCTGCTGTGCATGCAGGATGGAGAGGTATCAATAACTCAATATTTGAAAAAAGTTTAAAAAACCATGATTTCAAAAGCCTTAAAATTTCTATTGGTCCACATGCTAAAGAATGCTGTTATGAGGTGAAAGAAGATTTAAAACAGCTATTCCCATTAAGCACTATTGAATTAAATGGGAGATATTACTTGAATCTCAGAAAAAAAATAGAAGAGTTTTGCATTAAAGAAAATATAGAACTTGAAGTATTTCATCAATGCACAATATGTGATGATAATTATTATTCTTACAGAAAAACCACGACTCCTCAGCGTCAGTTTGGAATAATATGGCGATAAAAGATAATTTAGTCATAATTGAAAATGCATTAGTAAAATATAATGCGAAACTTCTACCTGTAGTTAAAAATCGAGAAGTTGAAGAAGTAAAAGAAATTTATGATTACGGCTATAGAGAATTTGCCGAAAACAGACTTGAAGATTATTACAGACACAAAAGAGAAATAAAAGATGCACAGTATCACTACATAGCTCCATTGCAATCTAGAAAGATCAGGGAAATAACTTCAAACTTTAAATGGATTCATTCAGTAAGTAGATATAAAGAAATAGAAAAAATTAAGGATAATTTCAATAATAATAATATATTTCTGCAAATTAATATAGATAATGATTTTAATAAATCGGGAATCAATATAGATGAAGTATATGAGTATTTTCATTATTTAGCTAAATTTGACATTCCGCCTGTAGGTCTTATGTGTATACCTAATATTGAATCTGATTCTAAAAAAGTATTTTCAAAAATGGAAAAAATCAATAGTAATCTTAAAACAGAATTTAAAAATTATAGAGGTGAATTATCAATGGGAATGTCTAACGACTATGAAATCGCTCTTGATTATGGTGCTACAATAATTCGTATTGGAACTAAGATATTTATATAATGTTAGAAAAATTTTTAATATCAATTGGCTTGAAACAGCCAGATACTTTACCTGATAAATATATTGAAAATACTACAACTGTAAGGCCATCAGGAGAAAATATATTTGTTGATGACGAAAACTTTTCAGATTTAAGAGTTCATTCACCAAAAGATGAAGTTGAGATTAAAGCCCTCAGATCGTTTTCTGAAATACACAGCCTTGGTGTTGCTATAAAAGATGAATTTATTGTTGCTATGGATATTAGAGATATTCCGGATCAGACAGAAAGAAGAAGGATTTTAGATTTTGTTACTGGTATGGCCTTTATGAGTAACGCTACAATTCGTTCTATTAACAGAGATGGTGTTTTCTTAATCCTTCCCACCAATTCTTCATTATCCACAGAAGAAAGAGAAAGACTTCAACAACTAGGTCTATATAGATTAAATGTGTAGTCTCACCTTTATTATTTTTAGAATTTTCTATTACAGCCTATTTGCTTGGATTATTTTAAGCTGGATTCAAGTACCTTATGATCATCCAATAGGACAAATAAAAAGCTACCTGGATAAGTACTTTGAAAAAGTTCTTGCACCAATAAGGAATAGGGTACCGGTTTTAAAAGTTGGAATGGCTGGTATTGACCTTTCACCTCTAATTTTAATTATAGGTTTTAATTTTTTACAGCCTTATATTTTAAGAATTGTTTGTTGATTTATTAATAAGAATATCAATTTTTCTATTTAGAATTTTATTTTTTCCATCACTCTTTTTAATTCCAAGATCAAGTGACAAAGTTTCATTCATAATATAAGATTTGTATTTATTAATTGATTGAATTACAAAATCATCAATCGTAGAGATATGTAATTCAATTCTATCTGTAACATCTAATCCAGTATCTTTTCTGGCTTGTTGAATAGTTGATACTACCTCTCTAGAGAATCTTTCCATTAAAAGCTCATCATTTACTTCTGTATCTAAATAAATTAAAAAATCATCAACAATATCTTGATTTGGTAAATCTTTTTTTGGCTTTAATTGAATTTCTATTTCTTCATTCTGTAGTTCAACGCCATCAATTGTGATTGTTTTAAAGTCCAATATTTTTATACTGTCTTCAATACTTAGAGTTTTTAATTTTTTTGCAATATTTCCAATTTTTTCACCCAATTTAGGGCCCAATATTTTGTAATCGGGTTTAAAAATGTACTCTACCCACTCACTTATTTGAACATCAAAATCTACATTTTTTACGTTTACTTCATTTTTTATTAAGTCGCTTATATTTAATAGACGTTTTTCAATTTTTTTGTCATTAGTTACAATCTTTACATAATTTAGAGGTTGCTTATTTGGAAGTTTTAATTTCACTCTTAAATTTCTAACACTTTTAATAACTTTTTTTGCTAGTTCAATATCATCTTCAAGTTCTAAATCGATGAGGTTTTGATTAGATACAGGGTAATTCTCATAATGTATGCTTCCATTCTTTTCATCATTTAAACCTTGGTATATTTTTTCACAAATAAATGGTAATACTGGAGCCATTGATTTTGTAAATTCAGTTAAAACTTCATGAAGAGTTTTGAAGGCATTTATTTTATCAATATCATTCTCATCTTTTTCCTTCCAAAATCTTTTCCTGTTGGACCTAACATACCAATTAGTTAGTTCTTCAACAAAATTCATAAGCGGGGGAATAACTTCGTAAAGATAATAGTTTTCCATTTTTTCGTTTACTGTCTTAATTAATGATTGAAGAGATGAGATAATCCACCTATCCATCATTGCTCTTTCTTCTACTGGCAATGCTTTTTCTAAGTCCTTAAATGTAATTTCATCAGCATTTGCATAGGTTGAAAAAAAAGAAAAACTATTCCACAACGGAAGAATGATATTTCTAGTTACTAGTTGCACGCCTTCTTCAGAAAATTTTAATGGCTCGCCTCTAACTACTGGCGAGTTGATTAAGTATGCTCGTAAACTATCACCACCATAAGTATTTAGTAATTCTTCTGGATCAGGATAGTTTTTTAAACTTTTACTCATCTTTCTACCATCCTCAGCAAGTATCATTCCTGTAGTTATGCAGTTTTTAAAAGCGACAGAGTCAAACAAAGCAACCGCTAAGACTGTTAGTGTATAAAACCATCCACGTGTTTGATCTAAACCTTCTGCAATAAAATCAGCAGGAAAACCCTTATTAAAATCATCTGCATTTTCAAATGGATAATGTTGTTGACCATATGGCATAGAGCCTGATTCAAACCAGCAATCAAGAACCTCAGTGGTTCTTCGATAAGTTTTTCCACCAACTTTAATTTCTAAATCATCAAGAAAATGTCTGTGTAAATCGGTAATTTTTTCATTAGTTAATTTTTCAAGTTCTTCAACTGAACCAATACATATTTTGTCAGATAAATCATCAATATTAATCCACACAGGAATACAACTTCCCCAATACCTATTTCTACTTATTGCCCAATCTCTTGCATTTCCTAGCCAATTAGAAAATCTCTTATCTCCAATAAATCCTGGGACCCAGTGGGTAGACTTATTTAGTTCAACCATCCTATCCTTTATTTTTTCAACGTTTACAAACCAAGTAGGTATAGCTTTATAAATTAATGGTGTTCCCGTTCTCCAACAAAATGGGTAAGAGTGCATTTCAGTTTTTTTACTAAAGAGATTACCCCTGTTTTCAAGCTGATCCATAATAACTTTATCTGCATCCTTAACATTAAGATTTTCTAACTCAGAAAATGTACTATCAAATTTACCTGATAGTGTGACGGGGTCAGCAATTACTTCAATACCAGAATTTTTAAGCGCATAGAAATCACTTTCACCATATGCAGGAGCTTGCGATACTAATCCTGAACCAGATTCAGTATTTGTATCGTCACTGTGAATCAACCTGAATGCACCATCGTTAAAAAGATGCTCATACTCAGAATAAGCTGGTAAGTATGTAGCACCAACTAATTCTGAACCAATACAGTCATCAATAATCTCAACATCATAATTCTCTAATTCAGAAATTCTTTCGGAAGCAATCCAGTAGATGTTATTTTCCATTTTGATTCTTGTATAGTTAATGTTCTTTCCAACAGCAATTGCTAAATTTCCGGGAATGCACCAAGGGGTTGTAGTCCAAATTAAAAATTTATCTCCTTTATTAACTTTTTTGAAATCTTCCCTTGCTTCAAGTGTAAAATAAATTGAAGGATCTTCTACATCTCTATAATCCATATTTGCTTCAAAATTAGAGAGAGGTGTTGATGCTGCCCATGAATATGGTAAAACTTTATAATCTTGATATATTAAATCTTTTTCCCAAAGCTCTTTAAAAACCCACCATACGCTCTCCATGAAATCAATATCCATAGTTTTGTAATCATTTTCAAAATCAACCCACCTACCAATCTTTCTAGTAATTCTCTCCCAGTTTTCAGTATTTGTTTGAACCTGAGACCTGCAAGCTTCGTTAAATTTATCAATACCGTATTCGTCAATTTGTTGGGGATCTTCTAAATTAAGCTTCTTTTGAACTTCCATTTCAATAGGAAGACCATGAACATCCCATCCAAACCTTCGCTCTACGTAATATCCTCGCATTGTCCAATACCTTGGAACAATATCTTTAATTACACCTGCCAATAAGTTCCCATAGTGCGGGCTGCCAGTTGGAAATGGAGGACCATCATAAAATCTAAATACTTCCTGATCTTTTCTATTATTTAATGAGGTTTGAAAGGCCTGAATTTTATCCCAGTAATCTGAAATTTCCGTTTCTACATCAGCTAAGTTTATATTTGTATCAACTCTTTTAAACATATCATTGAATTTTAAAGGTTTTCCTATACAAACAGAGTAAATAATAAAGAATTAAAAATTTTAAAATTTGCTTATTTTAATTTTATAAAGTGTAATATACATTCAACAAAAAAAAAGAACATGACAAGAAAATTATCAACAAATACTGTAAATAAATTTAAGAAGAAGCTTTTGGCTGAAAAAGACCAGCTTACATCAATTCTTGAACTCCATCAGAAGGAGAGAGAGAATATAAGACTTTCAGAAGCTTCAGCAGAAAGAAGCCCAGATCCAACATCTGCCGATGGCGGATCAATGGCTTTTGAGCTTGAAAAGGAACTTACTTTAGATGAAAATACTCGACATTTACTAAATCAAGTTGAACACGCTCTAGTTATGATTAAAAAAAAGAAATATGGCATTTGTGAGAATTGTGGAGAACCCATACCTGTAGCCAGATTAGAAGCTTTACCTTACTCTACTATTTGTAAAAATTGCGCACTTTTAATTGAATCTTAAAAAATTTTTTCGTCCATATATCTTTGCTTCGGTTATTGCTGCTATAGATCTCTATATAAAATACATTATAAGAAGTTATAATATTCAAGAAAAAATTATTATTGAGGATTTCCTAACTATAGATTTAACCTATAACACAGGAATAGCGTTCGGTTTATTTAGTGAATATACTTTGCAGACATATTTTTTCTCGGTTATTGTCTTTTCTTGGTTAATTTTTCAATTTAAAAATGTTCAACAAAATACTCTTGAATTTTATTCTTTGATTTTGATTCTTGGTGGAGCAATTGGTAATTTAGGAGAGAGAGGGTGGAATTTAGTATTTAATAACAATGGTAAAGTTACAGATTTTGTTGAGTTATTATTTATTCCAAGTTTTAATCTTGCAGATACATATATAACTTTTGGTATATGTTTTCTTTTATTTTCGGAGATTAAAAATTAATAACATAATTATAGAATTTGAATGTGAAGACTTTGTAATTGTAAATAAGCCTCACGGAGTATTATCTCATCCAACAAACACGTCAAAAGAACAGACCGTAAGTGACTTCCTTAAGGATAAATACAAACTTAGTGGAGTCGGAGATGTTGGTCGAGAAGGAATTGTCCACAGATTAGATCGTGTTACAACAGGATTAATGATATGTCCCATTAAAGGTGAATCATTCATTTTGTTTAAGAAAATGTTTTATGATCGTGATATAAAAAAATATTACAAAGCATTGGTACAGGGGAAATTACCCAGTAAGACAGGTGAAATAGAACTTCCCCTAAAACGATCTAGTAAAAATAGAAAAAAGCGTGAAGTTAATAAAGATGGAAAAAAAGCTATCACAAAATATTCAACTATTTTACAAAAAGATATACTTTCTCTTATAAATATCGAATTAATTACTGGAAGAAATC
>Ga0222716_10001768_pt1 | contig 17874 bp, 11 predicted proteins | sample C33_13DmetaG_FD_165044 | JGI IMG/M metagenome (GOLD analysis project Ga0222716, IMG submission 165044) | Estuarine water microbial communities from San Francisco Bay, California, United States - C33_13D | ecosystem: Environmental > Aquatic > Marine > Unclassified | place: USA: California... | reverse complement strand
GCACCTGTAGTGTTTGATAATAAAGCACGATAACCTGTTGCAGTATTGTAATCTGATGTAGTGTTTGAAGCTAAAGACTCTACACCAACTGCTACATTATTAGCACCTGTAGTGTTTGCTCCAAGTGAGTCAGTTCCAACAGCAGTATTGTTTGAGGCTGTAGTGTTTACATCTAGTGCATTTTTACCTATAGCAACATTACCAGCTCCTGTTGTATTATCTCTTAAGGCACTTATTCCAACTGCAACATTATTAGCAGCAGTAGTGTTATTCATTAACGCTTGAGCACCTACAGCAGTATTTGAAGCACCTGTTGTATGGTCTTCTAGAGCTTTATAGCCTACAGCAGTATTGTAATCACCTGTAGATAATGAAGTTGCAGCGTCAGTACCTATAGCAACATTATAGTTACCATCACTTGCAACACTATCAAGTGCTGTATCACCTAAAGCTACGTTAGCTGTACCAGTTGGATAATTGCCATCAAGTTTAATTGTTCCACCATCTACTGAAACATTACCTGCTACTGTAAGACCATCTGTTACTGCTGTACCTGTTACGTCTATGCCTGTTGACTCAGTTTTCATAACCTCAACAGCTTCATGATAAATTCTTACACGACCACCATTACCTAAATCTTCTGTTCTTAAATAGTTATATGCTGAGTTATCTTGCAATGCTACAGTTGATGCTCTTAACTCAATATTTCCAGTACCATTAGTAAGTCTTAAACTACCATTTCCACCATTTGCTATAAAAGATGTAGTACCTGTATGATAAATCTGTAAATCTGAACCTGCACCAAACTTGGCTATAGCGTTATCTGGCATATTGAGATGGCTAGATATTTTTACTTCACCGACAATATCTACGGGCACGGATGGTGTTGCTGTTCCTAGACCTACACGAGAGTTAGCGTTATCTACTACAAATGTTGGGGAATCAAAAGCTACATCAAAAGCCCCGACTGTTAGTGTTCCAGGCATAGTAATGTTGCCCGAAAGTTTTGCGCCAGTTACAGTGCCATCGCTTGGTGTACCTATGTTTACTGGGTTTATTATATAAACGGTTACGGTTCTGCCTACTACTGCTCCAGTAGCAAGTGTAAGAGTATGGTTACTTATAGAATAGTTGCCTTGATCCTGAAATACACCATCAATAAATACTATTAGGTTGTTTTCTGCTGCTGGTGCATCAGATAGTGTAAAGGCTGTTTGACCAGAGGTTGCTGTAAAGGTATCAGTTGTAAGGTTGGAACTCTGTAGATTAATAAGGTTATCTACTATCACCTCTATCTTTGTGCCGTTTGTAGGGGCCGCATCAAAAGTAAGTGTGCTACCACTAAAACTAAAAGTATCATGGTGCTGCATAACACCATCTAAGAACACCATAGCGTTAGCTTCTACGCCAGGATTTACACCTACATCATATGCAGTTGCATTAGAAGCAGCTGTAGCGTTGTAAACTGTTTGGTTCGCAGACTTAGCTGCAATGTTTTCTTGTATGTCAGTTAGTAAAGCAGCTGTAGCTCTTAACTGTACGGTAATACCATTGGCAAACGTTCTCGCAGTAGTGCTATCCGAAGCACGTACCACGGTCCAAGTTGTACCAGAAACACCCGTAACTTTGACGATTTCGATATTAGTACCATCGTCAAGAGTAGCATAAAAATGCTCTCCTGCCTGTATTGCAGGGAACGTGCTACTGCTAGTAACGGATATGCTTGTAGCACTTGTACTCGTTATAGCCGCTGCTAGAGTAGTTTCGGCATTGTTTGTAAAAACTACGCCCATAAATTACTCCTATTTTAACTTACTGTTACAGTCCAAGTGATTGTCATTGAGTCAGCAGATCCTTTGTTTACAACAGAAAATACTGTTCTACAAAGCATAGTACCATTAGAAGCTGCAGTTAAAATACCTGCTTCTGTGACTGCGCCTGTTCCAGTACCTGCCGCAAAACTAGCTACGTAAGTAACAACAGCATTAGACACAGTTGAACTTGTTAGAGCTACTCTACCAAGTTCTGTTCCTAAAGCAGTGTTTCCTGCTGCAGCCGCTGTAGTACCACTACCAATAGCCATGTGTGACATGACACTAGAGTTGTTCTTCATACGATCTGCTACATAGTTTTTACCTGCAGTAACTACTAAGTTATCTATGTCACGTACAACTTCACCGTTCAGGCTTACTTGTAAACGACCTTTCATTTTTAGATTGTCTTGTATATTAGACATTATTACCTCGCTTAAGCGTTTAGCATATTAATATTTAAGGAATTAGAGTTAATAGGTCCAACCCCTTTTATCAATTCTACATCAATTGATTCAGTTATTGTAGCAGTATCTGCAAAAAGCGGCAGAAAGGAAAAAACAGAACTTTCGCTTATATTTACAGTTTCTGCTTTAGTTCCCGGTATAAAACTAGAAACATAGGCTTCTGCTACGGACACACCCTCAGCGATATCGCCTGGAATGAACGAACTAACATAGGCTTCTGCTACGGATACACTGTCTGTTTTTGTTCCTGGTATAATTGCAAATGCCTGTGTTTCTGTTACAGATATAATATTTGTTTTGTTTACGCCCGTGTCGGTAGCTAGCTCATCATCTACAGAAGAAGTATCGTCTAACCCGTACGCGTCTGCAAAAGATCTAACATAAGGTACGACACGGCTAAAATTATCAGTAAAACTAAAACTGTCTTCACTTATTCTTTCTACATTAAATGCCGGAGCATCTACAAAAGAGTAGGAGTCCGCTAGTAACTTAGTGGTATCGAAGACTTGTACTTCTGCAATACTAACAGTATCAGTAGATGCTTTACTAAAATCGTACGTATGTGTTTCAGAAAGAGTTGGTGCGTCTGTAAAGTTCCTACCAAAATCTACAACCCTACTTAGGTTTTCTGCTAAAGATACAGATTCCGTTAAGCCTTTTTGCATAGCATTAGCTAGTTGTTCTGTAATAATTGGGGTATCAGCTAGGCTTTTACCAAAGCTAAAGCTATCAGAATCTGTAAAGCTAAAGCTCTCTGCGTTAGGCGAATTGTATTGGTCAGTAAAATACCTATTTAAAGTATCTGCGTCTACTAGAACATTCGCTGCAGTTAGTTGTTGATATGCAAGTAATTGGCGTAAGTCTTGGTAATCTAGAGTGGTTTTTAAATGTTGAAATACACTTACAGACTCAGTTGAGTCTGTGTCTATTACCAACCGTAGGTTCTGATAACCTACTGTAAACTTGAACGCCATTAATCAAAATCGTCACGTACTTTAAACTTAACGAAGTCTTGTACGGTTTGTATATTACCATCTGACTTTGTGTATTCTATTTCTCCTTCGTACGTACCTGCAGTTGTCCAGGTTCCAGATGGGAAGATCAAAGTGCAAGTTCCTGCGCTGGGTGCAGATATTGTAGCGGTAATAGTAGCGTCAACAGTAGTTGTGCCTAGTTCTCTTATTCTAAGTTTTACAGTGCCACCAGTTAAATCAATTGCTGCCCAAGTCGTACTATCTTCTGGGTCTAAAATCTTACCCGAAGCTGCAGTATTACTGTCTTTTAAGTTAAATGTTAGTTCAGGAAGTGTGTCTCCTACTACTAATTTTATTGTGTCTGAATATGCCATAATTTATTCTACCATAATATTAATCTCGTGCGCCGACCCCAAACGCACGTGTATCTAATTGACTATACACCGGAACAAAGTCCGAAGGTCTCCAGTCTAATGCCATTCCATCATAAACTCTTTCTGCTGCAGGTCCAAGAGGACTAATCCAAAAAGGTTTACCGTGTCTGTGACTTTCTAAAAATAGGGGAAGCGCCATAGAACCTGGGCCAAGAATTCCTGACCTATCTAAAAGCTCTAGATTGTATTGCCCATTAGTCATGCTATCTGTTTTAAAATAGTCTACTCCCGGATCGCTAGGGCTCACCCCGGGTAGCGCCCAGGCTAGTCCTGCTTTAGTCCATTCTCTTATTTCCCAACCCAACATGGTTAAAGGTAAAAGCATAAGAGCCATCATAGCGAACGGCATAGCAGCAGCTGCGATTCCTCCATTTTTGGCTCCGCCTTTTGCATCTCTTAGAGCCCCGCCCACAATTGTTTTTCCATAAGCATAGTAAAAAGATTTTAGCTGCCATATTAAAGCGTATCTAGGATCGTTTGCCCAGTTGGGTCTTTCTGCAGAGTTTGGACGTACGATAGACTCATCTACAAACCTAGCTAAACCTTCTTCTACTTTTGCTTTAACTTCTGGTGATGCTTTACCTGAAGCCCAAGCATCAACGTCTGCAGCTGTAACTTGTAGTTCTTGTAAGTAAGAAACAGAAGTTTGATCCCCATTGTTAGCTTTTTTAGCATGGTCTAATAAAAATTGTTTACCCATACCTGTAGCAAAAACTCTAGTAAATCGAGTAAACATCTCTAGGCCCGTAACCCTAAAGAAAGTATTAGATACTTTTTGCCCACCCTGGCTTAAGAAATCTACTTCTCCTGCATTAATAAAGAAAGTAGACATAGCATCCACGCCTACTACTCCTATTTCTTTTGCAAGTTGTCGCCCTTCTTCTGGGTTTTTAATCATATCTTTTATTGTATTAAATATAGGTCTTGTGTCTAAGCTTCTAGATCTAAGCACAGGGCCTGCTAAATCTGGTATAGAAGCAATCACAGTAAACGCAAGTAAAGTAACTATATTTAAGACTAGGCCTATGTTATTAGCCATTTTTAATACGCCATTAGTAATAGGTTTTATTCTACCCATCATACCGTCTTGTATTCGTTGTGCTTCTGCTTGTTGCTCAGGGGTTAATTGCTCCATAAGCTCACGTAGGTAAGCGACCCCCCCACGTTTTTCAAACTCACTTCTAGTTACAGCTTTATCTATATATTTTTTAAGAGCTACTTCTGGCGTTTCGATTGCGTTTATACTTCTAAGTTCTTCCCTAGTAAGCTTGTCAAACAAAGGTTTATAAGATTTTAGTATTCCTACATCTAACGGGTCATTTGTTTTAGATTCAAAGTCTAAAGAACCACTGCCTTTTTCTGTTAGTGAATCTACTGCTTTATTAATTTCCCCAAGCTTTGCTTCGGGGTTTTTTTCTACTAGTAAATTAACAAGCGCTTTTCGTATGTTTTCATCTCCTGCAATATCGTATATGGCAATAACACGAGGAAAGAAATCAGCACGTATTTTTACACCTAACTCTTTTAAACCAAGCTCGTCATACATTTGTTCTAAATACTTTCGTAGCTCTTTAGCCTTAGGGTTTGTTAAATCTGCTGTTGGTGTATCACTTTCAGCTTCTGCTAATATGGCGTTTTGTGATGGGGTCAAAGTTGAGTAAAAGTTAGGGTCTGTTAGGTCAAAATTATCGTTTACATTTAATATTTCAGCTACTTTAGTTACATGTTTTTGAGTTAACCTGTTTCTAGATAAAAGTATCCCCGTTTTTGATTTACTTCTAGATTGACTATAATAGAAATCAGCAATAGCAACTCCTACAGGCCCCATGTCTCTAAGTCTTCCATCAGATGTGTAAAGTATTCTTTTTACCCAATTTGGCATATTTTCTAAACTAAGTAGTTTTATTGCTTTGTCTTGTACTTTTCTTAATTGTTTATCTGTAAAAGTTTCTGGGCCTAAGATAGATTCTATTTTCTTTTCTATCCTAGCTTTTACTTCGTAGGGTACACTGGGTTGTGTAGGGGCTTTGTACTTATTAGCCACGGTGTTTATGTACTCTTGCGCTGTTTCGTTAGCTTCGAGTCTTCTTCTATTAGTAGGGCTAAGCGAGTTGTAAAAATCTAATAGTTTTTTAGCTAGTCTTTTAAACCAAGATTTAGCACCCGCGTTCATTTCTTTAAAGTTTGCATCTGCATCTAGACTAATACCTAGTTTTTCTCTTACCGCAGCAGCAAAGTTATCGGCTACCCACTCATCAAAACCCGTATCTTGATTTTTATATGCTGAAGGGGTGTTGGGTTTAGCTTTTTCTTTTGCAAAAGCGTCTAAAAGTTTTTCTCTTACTTTCGGCACTTGTAGACTTTTGTCCGTTTCTTGTCGCACGAACGACTCACCTAACTCATGCATAAGTGTTTGTGCATAACCACCAATATTACCGTCTGCACGCGGAGCTAATAGAATTACATCATAATTTTTAAATGACACGTTAGCGCCGTGTATGTTCCTGCCTGAAGCAATATCGGCCTGCATTTGCTCTTGGGCTTTTTTAATTCTTGCATTGGCACCACCACTACCCAAATTTATAGTCTCGTTAGCATTAAATATTTGTATATCTGTTTCTAACCCTAAACGTCTTGCTGCTTGTATGATGTTTTCTCTTGTTTTTGCATTAAGGGACTTTTCAAATGTGCTTGCTTTTTTTGCAGGTTTTTTAGCTGCTTGTTTAGCATTTGCTTTTTGACGTGCAGGTGTTTGTTGTGCTAAAGGATCATCGAACACTCCATCTTCATATTTTTCATTAGGCACGATTGATACATCCGGGTCGTCTAAATAAATTGGCTCGTCAGTACGAAACTCTTCTTGTGTAGGAGCAGTCTCAACGGAGTCTATTGCTTGTACAACTGTTATCCTTGTTGTCCCTGTTGAGGGTATTTTTAAAGTAGTTGTGCCTATTTCGGAGTTATTAAATTTTATAGAGATAGAAGCATCAGAAACTAAGCCGGAGCCACTTCTAAAAACACCGGTTGGTGAACGTGCTATAGAAGTAATTGTCCCTAATCCAAAATCTTTGTGGTTAATTTGTAACCCCTCTTTTAAGTCTTCTACTACAACGGGGTCTATTGCTTGTACGCTATTTGATATTTCAGTTTTCTTATTATATTTTTTATTTTTTGCAATACGTTTACGATACTGTTCTACTGTCTCCTGGCCTTTAATTCCTTGTGGGGCCTTTCTAGACATTTCTTTAAATTTGTCTCTACCCCTAGTTGCTATTGCTTCTTGTTCTGAAATAGACTCAAACTCATTGGCCATTAATATGTCTTGTTTGTTGGGGTCAGTCATACCTTTAACTATGTTGTCTAAAGGGTTATTAAAAGCACCACTGGCATCTAAATTACTATCACTAGACACAGAAGACTCTGCCCCTGCATCTTTTATAGCTAAGGCATCTGGTAACCAAACACCTACAGGCTGTTGCCCTATGACTGTTTCATCCATCCTTTGGTCTAATTTATTAGTCATAAAGGACGCTAACTCTTGAATATAAGTAAGCGGTAAAAGTTCATCTATAATAGTATCTATTGTATTAGATACATAAGAATTTAAATTTCCTAAATCTTTCTCTTTATTTTTTTTCCAAAATGTTCGTAGTTCTTTTTCTGTAGAAAACCCATACTTATTCATTAGATTTTCTATAACTTTATTTCTATTGCCTTTTAAAATACTATCCCTGTTAGCGCCGCTGGGCTCAGAATAAATAATAAAATTAAAGTCGGTAAGTTCTAGTATCCTATCTTGTATTTGTTCGTACATGGCGTCTTCTAAAGCAACTTCTTGTAAAGGCCCCTCAAAACTTTTTAAATTATCAATGTACTTTTGTCTATCTTCAATTTGTCTTTGCGTTCTTTTAGGTCCAGGTCGTTTTGTTACTTCTTTTTTAGTAGCCCCTAAAGATAGTTGTGTTTTACCTTGAGAATCTGTAAATAAAAAGTTTCGTGTAACATCTTCTTGAAGGGGTGTACCTGGGGTGGGTTGTTGTAATGCAGGGCTGTGTGCTATAGCGGCTAAAGTAAGTTTTCCATCTTGTACCGCTTGTTCTATACTCTGTATTTTTGACCCTTTGCTTTTAAAAGATTTTACAATTTCAGCATAACTTTTAGGGTCGTTGCCTATGTCATAAATACCAGAATCAACATCGCTTACTATTTCGTTTATAAAGTTGGAAGTTTTAGGTCCTATGGGGAATCCTCTTTTTGATGTTTTTGCGGGTGTTGTTGTAAATGATTCTTGTGCCCTAGTCGTATTTTTAAAAGCTGGCCCTACTAAAGTCACAGGTGGTCTACCTTCTTTGGCTTTTACACCATCTGGGTAGTATTCTAAAGTAATGCTATTTTGTTCAAAGTAATCAAGTATATCGTTAAAAGCTATTGCTCTAGTTTGAGCAACGTTCATACTAGCAAATTCAGGCCTCTGGCCACTTCTTCTCATTAAAGTAACAAAACCTTGTATTAATACACCTATGTCTACTACTCCCGGCGCTTGGTTGGGGAGATTCTTATTTGAATATGCATCTTTAACTTTAAATTTGTGGTTCTTATCTATTTTATTGTTTTGCCCTCTTGTTTTAGCTTGTTTAATACGAACTGCTACATTTTCTGCAAACGCCTCTGGTTGCAATTCGTTAGGGTTCATTTTTGCTATTGCTTGAGAATTGTCAACGAAATGCCTTACTAATACAAACCCTTCTTTTTTAGTTGTTTGAAATTCTTTTATGTTGTCGGGTATTTGGTCTTGTACAATTTCTAAGCTAGCTCGCAGTTCTCCTAGTTTAGAAACAGGTACTATTCTTATAAACTCACTAGCGTTATCAGTACTTTGTTTTTCTAAGAACCTAGTAGCTAGTCTTTCAGAAACAAGACTCTGTATTTTATTAAAATCGTTTTTAAAGTTAGGATGTATTAACGCTGAAACTGCGTTAAGTTGTTGTGGAATTGCTTTTTTATCGCCTTTGTTTTTTATACTAAAAGGAGTAGGTTTTCCATCTATTATATCAACAAAAGGATTTTCTACTGTACCTGACCCACCACGGTTCATAATCTCAGGGTTATTTACCCCTACAGCAACAGTATCACTAGTCTCCATGCCAGCAACGTTAGGATCACTTAGCACTTCTCTGGAAGGCATAAGTTCATCTCTACTGGTGCCTAACGCTGTACCTGTTCGTTCTAAATCTGCTACCGTGCTATCCCTTAAAGACTCGGAGCTTAAAACATCTTCTATATTATCTATAATTGCTGACGCTGCAGCAACGGGGTCTTTATTAATAAAATCTACATTAGATTGAAGAATGTTATCTCTTACTTCGCTACTATTTTGTGCTTGTTTGAAAGTTGATAGGGTTTTTAAGTATTTAGTCCTTACGCTAGGTTTAAGTTGAGCTATGGCTTTTTTAACGCTAGCTCGTGCTTTATTAGGGGTATCTGTTTGTGTGTCTACGCCCGCTTCTTCTAGTTTTTTTCCTAAAGACCCTTTTTTAGTTTCCGCTTTCCCTTCTGCTATTCTTTTAGCTTGTACTCTAATTTTATTAGAAGTTTCTACAAAACTTAGTAAATCTTGATAGGGTACATTTACCCCAAACTCGTCCTTTATAAAAGTGTCTACTTCTTTTTGAGTGCCCTCACCTATTACACCCCTACGTGCATCTAACTGAGCAACTAAAACATCTTCTTCTGCAGAAGCTTTTTGTACAGATTCTTGTGAAGTATCTTCACTACCCTCCACATCAAATTCTTCATACCTAACTGTTCCTGGAGTTTTTGTTTTTTCATCGAATGCAGTAGTTTGTTTTTCTACCCCCTCCATACGCTCGTTAAAATGTTCTAGCGGTGTTTGAAAAGCTAATTCATATTTATCTCTAGCTCTGCCAATAATACGATTAGCTGCACTGGTTGCATTTTCAGTACCGGTTTTACCATTGTCTTCTTTTTCGGTTGTTGTTTGTTGATACCAAACTAATTTACCGGATTCTTTATCTCTTACACCCACCACTTGGTCATCGCCTGGCATTCTGCTTCTTGTGTAACCTAAATTTTCGGCTAACCACTCGTTCTGCATTTCAGTGTTGTACGGATCTGCATCTACCATATTAGAAAAAGCCTGAGCTTTTGCTTGGTTTGTAGTAAATAACACTCCTTTACCCAGTGATGTTACAGAAAATATATCCTTGCCATATTTTTGGCCCAAAGAATCTTGTATGGATTTAAAGTTATTTCGGCTATCAATATCTACCCAAACAGAGTCTTTATTAGTTTCCTCATCGAACATAGTATCAAACTGTGCTTGTAGCATATCAGAAGACTCTTGGTAGACCCTGCCTTGCTCAACCTCACCCATTCTTTGGTTATATACTTGTCTTAAATGTTCTTCATCTAAGCTTCTGTTAAGCATCTCTCTACTTTTATTAAATACTGCCGGCCCAGTACCTATAGCACCACCTAACCCCGCTCCACCAAAAAAACCTGCAAACAAAGCATGCGCTCTGTCTAAATCGGCGTTAGCTTTAGTATAACTATCATCAATCCTAAACTTTTGTTGTACTGAAAGTTCTTCTTGTAGTAATTCAGCTAAGCCTTCTGAAAAAGCTGTAACACCTGTTATATAACCTAAATCTTTAAGTGCGCTTGCTTTGTTGGTATTGACTAATAAAAAAGGATCATCTGTTAATGGCTGTCTGTTAACTCTTCCTTTTTTTATTGTTTTTAAGAAACTACCCGCTACTGCAGCTTCGGCGCCTACTCCAATACCTGCAAATACCCCACCTTGTAGGAAAGATGCAACTGCATCCCCTTTTGTAGTCATACCTTGTTCTGCATAGTCTCCGTACGCAATACCAGATCCCTGACGGAACTCTTGTCCGAGAGCACCAGCTAATCCACCTTGGGCAAATCTTTTTTGTAATTTCTGATTACGTAAAGCTTGATATATTGAATCTAAATCTCCTAGTTCTTCTGGGGAAAGATTAGGGTATGGCAGAGCACTATTGTTTTTTTCTGCTACTGCATTCTTATATCTTTTTTGTATAAGGTTTTCTACGTATTCTTTTTGTCCGCCCCTTTCTGCTATTTTTTGGGGTACGCTTTTTAAAGCAGTTTTACCAAGTGCGGCTGCCCCAAACAATGCAGGGGTCGCGGTTCCACCTGAAGCTACTGTTATACCGGTTACTGCTGCTCCTGTAATTGCTGCTTCTGCTACAGTTGCTACAGCAGAAGGTATAAACTGACCCGTTGCGGACGCCATTTGATTAAAAAAACCACCTATAGTTGGTTCTTCTAGAAACTCATCAAATTGCTCCATACCTGCAAGCGGTATAGATGCTTCACGTTCTAGCCTATTGGCTTCTTCGAGTCTGTTTTGTACAGCATCCTCATCACCTCTAAGGGTAGCAATAGCCGCCATAAAGTTTTGATTTTGTGCTTGTACATTTGAAACACCAGACGCAACACCCGCAGTAAAAGCCTGTACTGGATTATTTACGGGTTCTACATAATCAGGTAAATTTTGTGCGGCTCTACCGGCTTGAGCTAACTCTTGTTCCGTTGATACATTAGGAGCAGCACTTCTACCACTCCTTAAGGCTAATATACCCTCATCGATTGACACAGTTAACCTTTATCTTCGTTTAAAAAGTCCATAAGTAAGCCTCTTTCTTCACTTCCCGGTGCTCCAAACAGCTGTGAAAGTTTTGACCCCGATATTCTTGTATCTGTTCTTTTTCCAGTAGAGTCATAAAAATCTACTGATTTTATATACCTTTTCCCGTTTCTTTCTTCAGTTGTATATTTAACTCTATCCAGTTGATCTGCTAAAGACGCCCCAGCTGAAGACCTAAACCAATCTAAAAACTTTTTGTCTCCCGCATTAGAGGCATACGCAAACAAAGCTTGGCCCATAGTAGTTTTTATGAGTTCATAGGCTTGTGGATTAATTGAAGAAAGATCTACTTTTCCGTCTGAAGAAAACTTTACATTGCCTCCATTTGTACCACCTGTAAGTTTAAATTTTGCAATTAGTGATTTAAAAGAAGCTATAGACTCCCCAGACCTAAAAGGGTTTTGTATAGTAGTAGTATTTTCGTTTTTTTTATCTTTATATAAACTTTCTATAAATGTTTTATTGTCGTCTATGAGGTCTGTTCCAGCTTTAATAGCATCTTGGTTATTCGTTGCTTGCAATTTTGTTAAAAATTCATTGCTCAACCTAGTTTGGTTTATCATAAATTGCGCGTTGTCTTGCGCAAACTCTGCTATTTCTAAATTAGTCGCACCAGAACCTCCAAGTATATCGACCATGTTGGTAAAAGTTGTATTAAAACCAGCCTGCCCAGATGCAGCAGCAGCTATACCAGCTGCAACTTCGAGCATGCCGAAACGTGGCCCAAATTCAGATTGGGGTATTTTAGCTATATCTTTTTCTTCTTTTACGTCGTATTTATTTAATACTTCTTGTATTTTTGTAAGTACCTGTCCATCTGTGCCTAGCAGCTGTAAAGATGCTTCATTGTCAGCTGCGTATTTTTTTAGGCCTTCCATATCTGTAAAATCAGGTTGAGGTATGTTGTACTTTTCTTCTACTTCTGTAGATAGACCTAAGTCCTTCATTACGTTGCTTGAGCCTTGAGGTTTACTTATTTCCCCTTTAGCCTCCATATAGTCACCCAAAGCTTTTTTTCTTAGTTGTTGTCTATTAAAACCGGGCATTACTTTTCTTTGGCTTGCAGGTAAACTTTCGTTATCTTTTATTTTGTTATATTCTTCAGGTTTTAAATAACCTAACTGTACTAATAATTCGTCGCTAAACACTCTTTGTGCATTTATTAAATCGGCACTTCGCCCAGAAGTACCTAAAGCTTTATCTATCTGATTAGAAGTGTATGTGTCCATTTCTATAAGCTCTTGGACGTTTCTAGGTGTACCTTGCTCTTGGTTTGCGCCAGATACGTCATCCTGCATAGCTAAGTTTCTTGTGCCAGGAAGTCTTTGTTCTATAGTGCCGTCTCTATTAACAGCTTCTTTAGGGGTTTCCCCTGGGTTTGTTTCCTCTTCTTCAAGGTTGGCTATACCCCTTTTAATAAGTCCTCTTATTGCTTCTAGCTGTTCTGCGCCTTCCTTTGGGGAAATTTTTCCGCTTTCTACATCTGCTTCTATTTGAGCTACTGCTTCTGATGCATCTTTATCTTGTGCATCTGCAAGGCCTTGTTTAGCAGCTGCTCCCAAGGTAGCTGCCCCTTTACTTCTTTTAGCTTGTTGCCCAAGCAAGATTGTATTTAACTGATCTTTCATGTCTGCAGCATTTGTAAATAATACAACGTCATTTGGGTCATTACTAAACCCTAAAGTTTTAGGGACTATGCCTTGTTTACCCTGTATAGAAAGAGAAATTTTTCCATCTTCTGGATCTACATTAAGGCCTACTATTTTCCCTTTTTCTGTTTTACCAGTATTAATATCTGTATAAGAAGTAGCAGTAGCACTAGTGTTAAGTAAACCTAAAAGTTTCTCTTGGTGCACAAATTTGCCGTTTTCTATTTTTCCTAATTCGTTCCACCCATCATCAGTTATAGCGCCAATCGAAGTCCCATTCTTTGAGTACATCTTAACAGGGTTTAGAAAGTTGCCATCCGCGTCTTGTACACTTAAATTAGCAGCATAGTCAGATATTTCTTGTGCCCTAGTCTGGTCTAAAGTTTGTTTGTTTCTTTGATATGCGCTTATTTGAGCTAATTGTGCTGCAGTTGCCATTTTATACTCCGAATGCTGCTAGCAGCATGGTTGTACCTAAGCCCGTCATCTGAGAAGAATAATTCGCTTTTGCTTGTCCGTATGCATTTTTTCTTGCGGCAGTGTTTGCAGCTGAACTAGCAAGGTTGTTTGTAGCCTCAGTGTTTAACCCTTGTCCAATACCTATAAGGTCTTGTAGGGTGGCTTGGTTTAGTTGTCTTTGGTTTATACGAGCGTTGTTTACATCGCCAGCTAAACTAAGTTGGCCTCCTCTTTGTAAAGCTCTTTGTTGTTCTTGTCTTTGCGCAGCACTTAGCCCCGCTCCTCCATACCTTTCAGTATTCCTACGTTGTATGTCTTTTGCGATTTGTGCTTGTTTTGGGGCATTTTCTCTAGCTTTATCTATTAAGGTTGTGTCGTTAGTGGCATCTAATAAACGTTTCTCAAAGTCTCTAAAATTATTAATGTAGTCGTCATAATCTTGCCTAGTTATTTCAGCGAAGGCTTTGTCCGGATCAGAAACTGTAGGTAAGTTACTAGCTACACTTCGCTGGTTGCCATACATTTTTCCATATATACTTTCATCAAACATTGTAGATAAACTCATATCAACCTCTGCCTTTTGTATCAATGCCGCCAAAACCTTTTTGGAAAAAGTTACCCTGATCCTGTCCATCGGGATCCGTGTCCGGACTTGATTCATAAGCATTCGCATCAGATAAGTTTTGGCCAAACGCACCTGCTAATCTATTCCCGGCGTTAAATAGAGCACTTGTACGCGTACCTTTTGCTTTAGCTCGTGCTAATGTTTCTGTAGTTGCTATTTTAGCAGCATTTGCTAAGCCAGCTGTTGCAGTGCTTTGTAATCCCCTAGCGCTTTTTAGTACGCCTAGTTGATCTTGTCTTTGTCCTTGCGCTCCTTGATTAGCAGCTTGTAGTAATTGAGCTCCTGCTGCCGATGCTATATCTGCAGATGTGTCTACGGACCTTGTTGCAGCTAAGGTGGGCCTGGCTGTAAGAGCTTGCATTGTATCTGCTTGTGCTCTTCCTTCTGCTACTCCGGCTATATCATCAGTTTCGGATCTATCTCTTTTTTCTTTTAGTTTGGGTAAATACGCCTCTCTATAAAACTTTTTATCAGCTAAACTTACCGCAGTACTAGTTTGGTCTGCTTCAGACTCTTTGTATTGTGATTTTTTTGGCTTACTCACTTACTGTTCTCCTATAAATTCGTGTGTCTAAACTCCATCCCCTTTTAACCGCGTACGGTTCTAATTCTGGGACATTAGATTGTGCTTCTATAAACTTACACTCGAGTTGTCTAGCTACACCTTCTATCCACTCTTCGTGGGCTAACCATTCGTGCCCACCCTTTTTATAAGTATACGCTATCCACATATACAATGTCTTGTCTTTTGTATACCTATCTACTTCTATAGTAAGTATTAAAAAACCTACGGGAGAGGTAAATAAAAAGGCTTTTTCGTTTACGCATTCGCTGTAAACATCTTCAGGGATGAAAGTTAGGTTAGGGTTTTCTTCTAGTATTTTTTCTAAACCGGGCCTTACAGTGTTCCACGTGGAACGTATATCAGAGAGTTCAGGGTTACTATCACCAGTCGATTTCCTTTCCATACTTACCATACCGCCTCCTGGGCATTCCTATTCCTCTATATTTAACTTTCCTGTTCACCCCAAGGTCTCCACCCCTCGCTCTAAGTTCTGCTTGTTGGATTTCTTGGTTGAACTGTGCAAGGTACTCTCTTGCTGCCCCTACATCTGACCATTCTCTTGATGGCATACGTAAGAGTCTGTACAAAGTCCCGTATATAATTCCGTCTCTGTACGAATTAGAAAATGTTGTATCTATATTATTAGAAGTTCTTGTTGGTTTGAGAGCTACGCTAGCTACTATTTCTTTAGAGCCACTCGGTACTGGTATTACCCAAAAAGTACTTGGAGTTTTTTGTAAATACACATAGGGATTACCTGTTTTATCTCTCCAATCAGGGTAGTTTAATTCTAAGCTACGCGGGCTTATAGGATCCATATCTTGTCCGTCATACACCATGTATAGAATTTGATGTACTTCTGTTCCAGTAGGTGCATCAAAGTCGTACTCATAAACACCCGCAATTGTTTTAAAAGGGTCTAGGTCAAATACGTGAGCTTTAGACCTTTCGCATAGCTCTATTGTTGTTGCACGTAAATTGCTTTCGACCAATGAGTCTGGGCACATTGGTACGTAAGGTAATATTTCTTTTACTAAGGAATTAAAACTAGCCACGGCTAGCCTCTCGCATCAGGTACGGGTTGGGCACCATCGTTATTAGGACTTAGTAAAACTTGCGCTTGTTGGCCTGTGCCTACACTTGAAGTAAACAGCTGATAATGTTGCCCAGCTCTTTGTGCATTACCTGCGTATTCAGCATCTTTCATGTATGCTTTAAACAAAACAAAATCTATAATGGCGTTTGCAAAAATATCATCTACTGAAATTGTAGCTGTTGTATTAGCTAAATCCGTTGGAGCTGCTGAGTACACGATTTCTACGTACGCACTTCCAGCTACTCCTGGGTACACGTAAAATTTTCTTGGGTCATCCTCATCAAAAACGTAGTGTTTAACTATTGTAGTGTGTGCTGCATCTCCACTTACAGTTGGGTCGTGCCAATCTGGTTCTTGTGTGTTAAGTATATCAACATTTACAAGTCTAACAGCTCTTTTGCCGGTAGCATTTGCCGCAGCTGCAGACATGTTTCTAGTAACTTTGATTAACCTAAGACCACCAGATGGTAAGTCTTGTTCTGTACCTGTTGCTAGTTGTACGTTTGCATGAGTTGAAGAAGCTTCAGGTCTTAAATTAATAATTTCTCTTTGTGCATCATTAATATATCTAAGTAGTTCAGCTTCGGGCCACCTAACACTAGTTGTGTCTTGCAAGGTGTCCTGAACTCTACTGATAATATTAGCACCTGTTAGTGTCCCTGCCATACTTTATCCTATTTATTGTGCAGCTTTTATTTCTTCAATTAAATCTGCTTTCTTTTTACGCCTATCAAGTTCAATACCGATAGTACGACCATGTTCTTCTAATTCAACTTTAGTCATGCCGTCAAGGTCCATTAAGGGTGAAGTTGCCTCAATTACTGCATCTAAAGTTTCTAATTCTGTTTGTATTTCTACGGGGGTTTTTTGTACTGGAGCTTGTTCTCCTTTAACTTCTGAGCACCCTTCTTGTAAGCAAAGCAATCCTACGTCATGCCCTACTTCTTTTGCTACGCCTTTTTGTAACCTGACCACTGTGCCCCATGTTGAAGCTATATATTTATCTTCGTCTGATATTACCCACATAATTTTCTCCTAAAATCTAAAAGTTATAGGTGGCCAATAAAGACCACCTATAAAATATAACACAATTAATAAGCTACATCTAATCTTATTACACCAAAGTCTTCAGACTGACCTGTGTGGTCACTGTTAAACTTAGGCTTTTTAAGACCAAATATTTTACCAATTGAAATACCGTTCTGGTTTCCATAGTCAAATGTGTCTTCAACTATTTCTGGAATACCAATATCAGCCATTGCTAATGCTTGCGCACCTGCAAAGATACACGCAGAACCGTTGACATCAGCGTCAGCGCCCCATTTATACCCAGCTGAACCAGCATTACCTGATGCTCCACTTGTAGCTCCGTTTGTGTTAAACACATGTCTGAACTCATGGATCATTACGCCGTCAACCATTAAGCTTGAAGAGCCAGAGAATAGGCTTGAGCCTGGTCCTCTTACGCCAGCGTTTCTTACGTTAGCAAGAAAATCTGAATCAAGTTTAAGGTCAGCCATTACTTGTGGAGTAACAAAAAGATGGAACATCTCGTCGTTACCAGCACTTCTAATACCTCTTAGGTATTGGTCTTTAGCATAGGCTTTTAAATCTACAATAGCGCTGTAACTAAGTTTGTCAGCTGCAGCAACTGCAGTAACATCACCAGCTACGATACCGTTAGTAGCGTCAAATCTTCTATGTCTGTTAGACGTAGGAGCTGTTATATCACTTGAGAATGCTAGGTCACCAAGATTCTGTCCTGAATTCATTACAGGTCTTAATGCTCCATTATTCTTTAGTGTGTAACCAATACCAGCTAATGTTAAGAACGCTAGTTGGTCCATTCTGTCAGCCATTGCATAAGCAAGTGCATCTCTTGAATGTTCTCTAAAGTTCACAACTGATTTTTGATCAGCCAATCTACCAGATAGTCTGTTCGCAAATCTTAGTTGGTCAAGTTGTACAACTATGTCGTAAGCTCTTAGTGCCTCTTCATTACCTTCTAAAGTATTGTCACCAACGATACCGTCACCAGTCATATCAGCTAAAAGTGTTAATACAGCTCTAGCTCCTTTTTCTG
>Ga0222716_10001766_pt1 | contig 17887 bp, 17 predicted proteins | sample C33_13DmetaG_FD_165044 | JGI IMG/M metagenome (GOLD analysis project Ga0222716, IMG submission 165044) | Estuarine water microbial communities from San Francisco Bay, California, United States - C33_13D | ecosystem: Environmental > Aquatic > Marine > Unclassified | place: USA: California... | reverse complement strand
TAACTACCTCAAATCTTTATCCGCCGTGTAATATGTCTTCCCTTTCATAATAAAACTATGAACCCTCGCATAACCCCATGCTTGTGGAGAAGCTCCTGGACGATGTCCGGTTCTCCACGCAGCAAGACCTCTGTTATAAATAGTTTGTAGCGTTTTCAAAGGTACTTTCGTAACTTTAGAAATTTCTTTGAGTGATTTTGCATTTGGGTATTTTTCTCTAAATCTACGAGTGTACGATGATGTTTTTGTTTTAACACCTTGATCTGTTTTAAAATTTCTATAGTCTTTTTTCAACATTTTCTTATATCTAGTTTCAACATCTTTCAATGTTTTAAGACCCCTAAAGTATTTAAGTGGTGCATAAATGGTACCTTTATTTTTGCGCAACTCACGTACTTTTTTAGTGATTTCGCTGTCGGCGAGTGTCATCTTAATTATAATGTAGAATAAATTTAATGGAATGGAATGGTGATGATGTGCTGAAGGAATATGATAAATGCAAAAACGTTTGTTGTAATTGTTGTTTGTTATCTACAATGACCACTCTTTTTTTCGCAGGCGTGTTTTTGAAAGTGTTCTTCGCTGGTTACTTGTGACGAAGATCCTTTATAGCTTCCAGTATGCTTTTGTATATTTTCTTACCAAAACGAACCCGTCCAGTCTTCGGTGACATCCAACCCTTATGACCATTGTAATAACACCTTTGAAGATCAACCATTATAAAAATATGAGATTATTTTAATGCAGGGTAAAAAATGAGTCTCACAATAATCATGGGAAATATGTTTTCGGGTAAATCTTCTGAACTCATTAGAAGACTTAAGCGTTATAAAGTCATAGACAAGAAAATAGTTGTCATAAATTCGTCTAAAGACACGAGGTCTCCTGAGGAAGTTTTAAAAACACACGACGGTGTTGTGTTCCCTTGTATCAAAGTACAGCACATTTCACATTGTGTTATTCATAAGTCATTTTGTGATGCTGAGATAGTAGCTATAGATGAAGCACAGTTTTTTGGAAACCTATATGACTTTGTACAAATGTGTTTATTTTTAAAAAAATCTGTCATTTTGGCTGGTTTAGATGGCGATTATAAACAAAGAAAATTCGGACAACTAATAGATTGTATACCCATGGCTGATGAAGTCATTAAGTTGTCTGCGTTATGTATGGATTGTAATGACGGAACGCCTGGACCATTCACAAAACGAATCGTAGAAAATCAAGATTTAGAACTCGTCGGAGGAAATGATATGTATAAGGCTGTTTGTAGGAAGCATCTATCTTGTATGAGTATACCTGTACCTATGACAAAGGCGTCAAATTTAAAAAACTTAATCAAATAAATAAAAACTTTTAAAATTTAACATATCTTAAATTTTAAAAATTTAGTTTTAAATTTTATTAAAATATTAAACAACTAACAACTTAGTTGGAGAACGCGAGACCACCCATACCAGATTGGATACGGAGGACGTTGTAGTTGGTCGCAAAGAGGTGCATCGTGTTGGTCGCCGTGGCGGTATCCTTGATCTTGACAGCGACTTGGGCGTTGTCGATGCGGGAGAAGTTGCACGTGCCAGTCGGTTGGTGTTCTTCCGGCTTGAGGGCGAACGAGTACGAGTACACACCCGGGTACGGGCAGCCCGTGTGGTGGGACATCGGTTGCACTTGGTTGAAGTACTTACCGGTTTGTTCCTTGAATCGGTCTTGGCCGTTGAGGACAAGCTTGAAGGTGTCGAGCGGACCGACAGCAGCCGTAGCGGAAGCCGCACCTTCTTCGACCCAGCGAGCAGCGGAGCCATCGGTACCGACCGCAACAAGCGGGACGCCAGTACCTTGGGTGATCGGCACGAAAGCGTTAGAAGACGCAAGCGCCGTCGGATCGGAGTCGAGGACGAGCGCCGCATTGTCGGTGTTGGAGGTGAAGTTCCAGAGGGCGGCGTTGGAGGAGCTGCCTTCGGAGAAGCACCAGACAAGTTCCTTCACCGGGTGGTTGAAGGACAAGCGGACTTGCTTCGTGGAAGCGGAGGAAACAGAGTCGGCGCCAGTGTGCTGCACTTGTTCGATAAGGTATTCATGACCCTTTTGAGAAAATCGGCGTCGTTCTTCGGTGTCGAGGTACACGTAGTTACCCCACACCTTGAAGGTACCGTCGGTGTAATGAGTGAACTCACCCGACAAATCGAAGTCAAGACGGACTTCGTGGTATTGGAGAGCGATGAGCGGCAAATGCAAACCCGGGTTGCGGTTGAAGAAGAACGCCAAAGGGAGAAAGACTGCGTTGTTAGACGCCGTCGTCATCTTAGCCCAGTTAGCCTTCTTGGCTTCATCCAAGTACAACTCGGAGTAGAGGCGCCACCAGCGCTGGTAGTGCTTGTCGATACGTTGGCCACCAATAGAAAGTTCAACATCCTTAACGGCACGCTCGGCGACCCAGTTGCAGTCGAGAGCATCACCAGTCTTGGAAACCAAACTCTTAGCCTTGAGTTCAACGTACATTTCACCGATCAAGTCACCATTACGCGCAATAGTGACAGACACACGGCCATTATCCGTAGCCGTACCATTGACAGTTTGTTCAATGTTTTCCATAGCGAAGTTAGTGTGGCGCTTGTAGACCGCCTGGAAGAAGGTAACCTTCGGGTTACCAGTCAAGTAGACGTCTTGGGCGCCGTAAGCGACGAGTTGCATGAGACCACCGGCCATTGTGAGAGTTTTTGTACTATAGACCAACATTTTTTTTCTGGCTGAAATCGCACTCGCTGCGAAAAATTTTGCCTTCGGTTTTCTCAGTGTAAGATAAAATGTCCTCCCATCCTGAAGAAGAATATGTCTCCGAATCTGGTTCTGAAGTCGACGTCGACATCGATGTCAAACACGAAGAAATTATCGAAAGTGACGAAGGTGAGGAAGATTATCTCATGACAGACGAAGAAGGTTCCGATATTCCGGAAATTTTTGACGAACCGCTCCAGATGGAGGAACTTCTCAGTTCGGTCCTCGCCACCCCCGATGGTGACACAATTTGTTCGGCCCTGGTAAACATAGCTCACCATCTCGAGGTTCAGAATAAAATTCTTATTAAGGTACTCTCGACTGTCAACAAAAAATAAACTTAGAAAAATGAATTGTAATAAGATTAGGCTATAAAATGGATACACATTACATTGACAAAGATCCGAATGTTACCGATTCCGAGATGGAAAATTTGAGAAATCAAATTCAGACCCTCGATCAGGAGCAAGTATTGCGTATCCTGGGACTTATGGAGGACAAGTGGTCTCTTACGAAAGGTAATTGCGACCCCCGGGATATCGTGCGTCTTGGATATGACCAATTTTTTGACCCTTCTGAGTTAGAAGAAGATGGGTTTCCCAGGCGCATTGAGATGAATACCGTAAATGGTAAGTTACAAAGAGAAACTAAATTTTTGAAAAGTTTGGGTAGTCGTGTAAAAACTATAAATTTGATGGAGCATCAATTAGAGGATCACGATTTATCGGTAGGTGAACGTGTCTGTCGCCTGATCAAACAGATTAACGAAGCATTTAAAAATATTAGATTACACTTAAACGCTCAAGAGCGTATTTTACATCCAAGACAAATCCCCGAAAAATTTGATGCAGACCCCGAGTACTTCGACGCCACACCAATGGACGAAGCCAAATTAAGTGAAATGACACCCTACCAACGTGCAATTGTTGCAGTTCTTGATGAGACGTCTAAGAAGAATATGAGGCGATACAAGGGTAAATGTTGTGTGCAACGAGTTTCGAATGGACATTATACACGGGCTTGGATGTCTACACACACAATTCAAGAGTTCGTTTATGAGCTGGCTGAAAAGGAAGTGAACTTTGAAGTTTGGAAAGATTTGACTTCTCGTGGTACCGCATTTAGGGATGTTATCAATCACTTAACACACTGTGTTGACAGCGACTTTCCCGAGATTAAAAAGACTAGACATATGTGGTCTTTTCGAAATGGTGTGTTTATTGCAAAAGAATGGATTCCCGATAAGGGTGTTTATGATTGTCACTTCTATCCATTTGAAAGTAAGCAATTTAACTGTCTAGATCCGACACTGGTGAGTTGTAAGTATTTTGATCAGCGTTTCGAAGACTATTCTTATATGGAAGATTGGTGGTCTATTCCAACGCCACATATGCAATCTATCCTCGAATATCAGAAATTCGACGAAGAAGTTTGTCGTTGGGTATATGTAATGGGTGGTAGACTTTGTTTTGAAGTCGGTGATATGGACGGGTGGCAAGTTATACCGTTTTTTAAAGGTATTGCCCGATCAGGTAAAAGTACAATTATCACCAAAATTTTCAAAAAGTTTTACGAAAATGAAGACGTTTCAACCCTGGGTAATAATGTCGAGAGAAAGTTTGGTTTGTCTGCAATTTGTGATTCTCTTATGTTTATTGCCCCGGAAGTAAAGGGTGACTTGGCACTTGAACAAGCCGAGTTTCAGTCTATTGTATCCGGTGAAGATGTATCAGTTGCTGTAAAGCACGAGAAAGCTAGGTCAATTGAATGGAAAACACCGGGTGTATTGGGTGGTAACGAGGTTCCGGGGTGGAAAGATAACTCTGGTTCTGTCCTCAGGCGTGTATTGCCTTGGAATTTTACTCGCCAAGTAAAGGATGCAGATACTCAACTTGACGAAAAGTTAAGCGAGGAGATTCCCACCATTTTGTATAAGTGTGTACGCGCTTATCTGGATTATGCTCAACGTTACAGAAATAAGGATGTATGGAATGTTGTACCAGACTATTTCAAGAAGATACAAAGACAAGTTGCGATGGTTGCGAGTACTTTGCACAATTTCTTGGAGTCTACAAATATTGTATACGGAAAAGACTTGTGCGTTCCGCAGAAACTCTTTGTCCAACTTTTCAACCAACACTGTAACGCAAATAACCTAGGCAGACCCAAGTTCAATCCAGACTTTTATGCGGGTCCATTTAGCTCTAGAGACATCGAAGTCAGGGAAGAATCCATGACATACAAAGATCGTTTGTATCCTCGACAGCCATTTATCTTTGGTTTAGATATTGTCGAAGAAAACCTAGGCTTCACAGACGATTACTAAAAAAAAATAGTACTAATTATTAATATGAGCTCTGGTGTAAAAGAGTTCTTGAGAAAATCAAATGTGGAGATACAGACCACACCTTCACCCACAGCCACAGTCTCGAGTTCTTCAACCAATACTATTAATAATCAGTTGTCTCGCAATATCGAGATGCAAATGTTAAGAAATCAACAGTTTCCAAACGAGATAGAAAATAGTATTGTCAATAATAACAACTATGGAGAATTTGCACAATTTGTCTATGATAGTAATGATAACAACACATCGTCTACTCCTAGTCCCGTGAGAAATGTGGGTCTAGTTATAAGTAAATTAAACCCCGGTATGTTCAATGCGACAGTCAACAAGCATTTTAGCTCGGGTTCGAGAATAGATTTGAAAAAGATATTGATGGTTCCGATCAAACCCAAAACACCTATCGGAGATGGTCTTTATATAGAAACAAAGGAAATCAAGGGTATATATGGTCGTTTTCAGACAGGTTTTATATCCACAAAAAACTACGGTCAAAAGGGTAGTTTAAATCGAAACTATTTCAGTGTTCAATTTACATTGGATATTACTGATGGCAATAAAAAGAAGGGGGTAAGTGTGAATTTTTACAAAAATGGAAAGATTCGATTTTCTGGTGGGTTTGTTGGTACAAATATTGAACGCCAGGCTGATCTCATACGAAATTACATGGTTAACACATATACTGCCAAAGAGTCTTTTTTATATAACCCATTTGAATATAATAATCTGAGTGGCCAATTTAGAGTCAACGGATATTTTAAGAATTTCAACTCTTTATATTCACGATTTCTTAAAAAGTATGGTGGACAAAGTGGCAAATATGAACCGGAACTTTCACCATTTATGTATTTGACATACAAAGACCACAAGTTTATACTAGCATCATCCGGTAATATTCAGATTTCGGGTTCTACTACACCTGAACGAATGGTTGACGCATACAACAAAGGTATGGAACTTATGCGCATGTTTCATGAAAGTGGGGAAATAATTATCACTGGAAATATAACAAACAATACAATTGTTCAAAATAAAAAGAAAGTAAAAAGTAAAGTTCCAAAGAAGTTAACTCCGTCACAAATAAAAGCATTAAAAGTTGATGGAAAGCAGTGTATGCGAATGCCAAAACCACAACTTTTACATTTGGCCAAAACTTTGGGAGTTGTTGGTATAAAAAATACCACGAAAAAGGAAGAAATTTGTAAAAAAATTAAAGCCATAACAAATACCAAAACAACTTCTTTTAGAAACACAAACAAAAATAAAAATGTTTCATTGAGTGGAACAAATAAAACTTTTAAGGTTGGTAGATCTATATGCAGCAATTATTCTAAGACGGAACTCATACGAATTGCTAAAATACTCGGTATAAAAGTTGAAGACAAAGACACAAAAATTTCTTTGTGTACAAAGATAGAACAATTTAGAAATAAAAAAGTTACACCTAAACCTGTAAATAAAGCGACACCCAAACCAAGCAGAAAAGAAGTAGCTCAAAAGAAAAGAAATGTGAAGAAAGATGTGGTCATAAAAAAGAGGCGCCTCGATGAAAAATCAATCAAGAATGACATTGTCAAATTATACGGAAAAAGATGGATGAATAAATATAAAAACGTCATACCGTCGATAAATCAAGACGTTAAAAATGTTAAATCTAGATTAAACACAATCAAGAAAACAAACAAAACAACAGGTGTCCCTTTTAAAAGAGACGCAGACTTAATCAAAAAGAGAATGGTGAATCGTTGGAAACGTGAAAGAGAAAGAGATCTCGAAAGAAAGATCATAATGACACAAATAAATACACGTGGTATTAATAAAAATTTAGCTAATACATTCAGACGAGATGCCACAAATTATATAATGACTCATGGACCTACTAAGAAACAACTTGAAAAATATAAAAACTTATGGATCAACTTGCGAAAAAAATAAAATGTAACTATATTTTAGAATGTCATATTTTGCAGTGACATCAACATTTTTTATAAGTGTTGTTATATTTGTTTTATTTTTTGGTTTGATTTTGAGTTACACGTGTACAGGAGGAACTTTTAAGATAAAGGATTACGACGGGTCCAAGTGTTTTAAATTTATTGACTATAGTGTGTTATCGGAAAAAGGACAACTAGAAACAGAAACGATATCCTCTGACTTTGATCCAGATCAAGGAACTGTAGATTCGGAGGCCGAACCATCCATCGATGATGTCTTAACTACCACACTCCAAAGTGCAATTATAGAATCCGGGGGTGAGCAAGAAAGTACACCCACCCAGGACCAGGGTTCAGCTCCCGCTCCGGCTCCAGACACAGGTCCAACACCGGAAGAAATATGCAGAGATGGTGATACATGTAAATGTGAAACAGAATGGACTAACTGGAGTGATTGTAACGTTGTTACTTCGAAGACCAAAAGATCCAGATGTCGTGGACCAAATGATCTTATCGAAGAAGAAAGGGATTGTACATGGTGTCGCATTGGTAACGTGTGTCATTGTGAAACCGATTGGGAGCCGTGGGGACCGTGTGACACAACGACACTGAAAATAAAAAGAAGTAAATGTAATGGCCCAGGTGATTTAGTAGAAGAGGAAATGGATTGTAGATGTAGTTATGGCGAATGGGGTGAATGTAGTAAAACATGCGGACCTTATGGTTATAAGATGAGAAATCGTGAAATATTAGAATATCCAAATGAAGGCATGGATCAGACTGAATGGGAGAATGGAATTTCATGTACCGAATACGAATTAGAACCCTGTAATCAAGATATACAATGTCTCGGGTGTTGCGAATCAGAATATTCAATGTACGACTATGGTGTGAAAACGTCTATAAATGAGATTAATAAAAATAACATATTTGATATATATCGCGGTGTTTTGGGTAATGTTCGAGGTGCGTCAACATTAAAAATACAAATAAATGCAGGTGGTGATAAATTAAAAATTAATGGTAATGTGTATAATTTTAAATACGGTACAACCAATACATACACAGATGGGACACGTGATTATGTTTTTATACTTTATCAATCGGGAATGTATGCACACCTGTACGATGTAAATTCGGACGAAAATGTAGTTTTTGAAAGAAAAGAACAAATAAATTGTAATTATTGTGATTAAAATATTTCGTAAACGTATGAGCACCGAAGAAACTCGTGAAAGAGATCATTGGTGTCAAAAACAAGAAAGCCTTCTCAGGAGATGGGCAGAAAAGACAGCCGGTTACAGATGGTTACATAATCATGCAAGACTTCATTTTAAAAAACAACATGATTATTTATCCTATCCAAGTATTGTAATTTCGAGTATCACCGGTGTGGGTGGTTTTGCTGTTTTGAATCCAAGTGGTAATGATAATGTAGACGATTCTACAAAAACAAAGATTATGATTGTGCAATATATGTTTGCATTCTTAAATGTTTTGGGTGGTATTTTGACATCCATATCTAAATTCAGTCAAAGTCAGCGATTATCCGAGTCACATTCTAATATGTGTATTCTGTATTCTAAGTTTTACAGAAATATTGATATGGAATTATCACTTGATGTACAACATCGTGCAAATGTTGTAGAATTTGTTCAAAAGGCTAGAGAAGAATATGATCGTTTGTTGGACGAAGCACCAGATATTCCTGCATTAAGTATAAAAGCTTTTAATGAAGAATTTCCAGACAGAGATAATAAACCAGACGTTTGTAACGGTTTGAATATTATCCCGGATGATGTATCTATAAGTTCTAATAAAAGAGAAGCTATAAGAAATTGGGTCAGTGCCGTATCAGGTGTAATAAAGGGGCGGCGAAGTAGAGATGGATTAGAGAATATAGAACTCGGACGTTTAGAATCAACTTAATCTTTCGTTGCATGTTTTGTCGATAAATACACTATAAAATATAACAAATAAAACTAAAGCCGGAACTAAAATATATTTGAGTCTTGGAAATATAGCCAAACCGAGTATTATTGAAATTATTATGTAAATATACAAAAATTGAGTATATTCAATAATACTTCTCTTTATGCGATGAGCGTTTAATGTACCTGGATATGATACAAATACAGCATTATTTTTCTTATCTTTGTGAGTTGGTGGTACATTTTTGAAGATTTTTTCTTGTTCATCTATTTTTATAAAGTTGTGTACTTTACACAAATCATTTAAATTTCTTTGGTCGTCTTCACAATCCATTTCATTTGCTTGGTTTATTATAATCTTCAAATATTTGACATAACCCATGTAAAGACCAGAATTAGCTGTATTATTTTCATCACATGTACCAAATATAATTTTAGAAAATGGTCCAAATGGCATAGGATCTTTAGACACAAGAACACCACAATCATATGACTTAAATATTTTCACAACATCTTCTGGACTTTTGTTTATTTTTGTATCAAAGCCATCAACGAAAACAATTATGTCATCGTCATTTTTGGTTTCGAGATGTTTAGACATTGCTTTATATTTATCACCAAAACCATTCCATTTTGTTCCCCAACCTAGCACAGTCACTTTCTGATTGAAATTATTATTTACTAATTCTTCAAACATGCCTTGTGATTTGTTGGCGTAAGTCACGAGTTCAAATGACATATTTATATAAAGCAAGAAATAAATTTAAAAACAATTGTTTATTAATTGTTAGATGAACATTGGAATTTTAACGGCGGGGGGAGTATGTCCGGGTGTAAATACATTGATACGATCGATTACACTTCGTGAAAGAAATCAAGGTAATAATGTACACGGGTTTTGTAACGGTTTTCGTGGTTTAAATAAAAACGTTAAATGTTATTTTGACCAAGAAAATATCGAAGAAGGGCCGGGTACTATTCTGAAAACATCATATGATTTTGTTGATGTGGAATCCGCCATTAAAACTCTTGAAGATTTTGACAGGCTTTATTGTATTTGTGGTAACGAATCTATGAAGTCGGCACGAGATCTCGCACTCGATGAAAGAATAGACACGAATATCATAGGGATTGCCAAGACAGTGTTTAATGACATCCCGGGTTTGGGATCGATCGGGTTTCAATCGGCTATTCAGGAGCTTGCAAGATATATAGATTGCGCTTATGTTGAAGCCATTTCGACCAATACGATTGTTTTTTTAGAAGTACCAGGAAGAAACAGTAATGAATTAACTATACACACAGGTCTTGCAAGAAATTCAAAAGTTACAAATGTTATTTTGCCAGACATGAAAGGTAATCACGTTACCGACATTGAGTATAGTTTTGCAAAGAGAGGCTACGCCGTCGTCGTTGTTTCCGAAATGTGCGACCATCAACGAATCGCTTCTAATCTTTCTAGCGAAGTTAAGGTTATTACCCCTGGTTATCTTATCCGTGATTCTGGAGCGTGTGTCTACGACACCATATTAGCTGAGCGTATGGTCCGTGAAGCATTCGATCACGCTCAAGAAAATAAAAATTTCATCAAAGGTGCAAACAGGATTATTAAGTTTAATGACTTTCTTAGATTAGCATAATTAACTTAAAGAAAAGCCTATATGTATAACAGAGATCCTATAGCTCAGTTGGTTAGAGCGCGGTGCTTATACAATTATGTATATTTGAGTGTAGTAAAATACACATGAGCGACGCCGATGTCGTGGGTTCGAGCCCCACTAGGATCATTTTCTTTGTGTATTATAAATGATTCTCCAGAACAATATAGTTCTTGTTTTTTTGTTACTTATTTCTGTTACAGGTATTGTGTCACATGGTAATTTTAATTACTTTCCAAAGTTGACTACACAAATAGAAACACCATTTATTTATGGTATGATTATCATGCTACAATCAATTTTTGGTTTATCTGGACTTACCGAAACTCCCCGTCGAGTTGAGAATTTAATGAATCAAAAATGGTTTAGATTTTTTACAGTCATGATACTTTCTTATGCCGCCACAAGAGATATAGAAGATTCAATTTTCCTTATGTTAATGTTCCTTGTAGCAATTCAACTTATCAGGACTAAGGAGGAGAGAAAGAAAAATCCGTACATATTATAAAATGAGGTATAATTCTCTACACCGATTAGATTTCAAGGTAAGATGGGGTTTGCACAAAACAGGTTTAGTTCAAGATCATCATGTGATACCTAGACAATTTAAAAATCACGTTGCAGTGAAAAACTCTGGATATGACATGAATTCTAGTAAAAATATAATAATGATGCCGACACGTCACGGTATACACACACTTAATTTGAGAGAAAATAGACTTGTACACGAAGGCAATCATAAAGAATATAATAACTTTGTTGGCGAAATGCTAGAGATTATAAACGACGAAGACGAAATGGACTATCTCATAAATATTTTAAAAATGGGATGTCGAAGAAGACCCAAAGACATACCGTGGTAATATTTATTTCCATGGGAAGTCTGCATACCTACTTTTAAGTATAGGCTCACCCTTGTCATAAATGTGACAGCATTGCTTATATCTGTCAAACCCATCGTGACAACTTTTTACATAATCATACATTTTAACAGTTTTATCATGCCCCCCATGCCTTAATTTATTTTTATTATTTACACACACCTCGTCAAACAAATATAAATTATTATCATTTATACCAGTTTCTGGATTTTCGTCGTAAATTTCTCTCAATAATATGTAAAATTCTATACAATTACTGAGATAGAGAGGTTTATCAGAACCTTCTGACATAAAATTGATCAAATCTAAGAATATACTTCTTCCCGGACCGGTAGCTATTATTCCATTATAGATTGATCCACTTTGAATACTTAATACTGTATATAAATTGTTTTCATCGGTAAATATTTCGCTAATTGGTTTTATTAACTCGGTTTTAATATCCATATATATACCACCATATTTATACAAATAACAGTACCTGAAAAGATCAGCCTTGTGAGCTTTCACATTTAGTGATTTAAATTTATCAGCCAATTCCAAACTATAGTGTTTTGATATAAATTCATAACAATCGTCATCATCAAATACTTTATGTTCATACCCTTTTGCATACTTGTTTACATTTTCATAAACTTTTGATGGAATTTTATTTTTTGAGCTGTATGTTTGAACTAAAACTTTTGGTATTTTCGTGTTATGTTCTGTCAAGGGTATTTTATTTATGTTTATTCTATTTCTCAATTTGTTCCACAATTTAACCATTTTGTACGAATAGGATATGTTTTCACACACTTTGTCTGGATTACCCCAACCATATTTTACCGTGTCTTTATAAGGTCCATTTTCGGAACTTTCTAAAATAATATCAGTATATTTATTAATATCTATTTTCATACTTGAAACATATGGAACTAAATAATCTCCATTTTTGCCAATAATATTTCTATATTTTTCGTTATCCTTTTTGTAATTTGGATTTTTAAAATCTTCCATGCACTTGTCATACCATTCCTCTATGAATGGATGTTTAGGTGGAGCCTTTATAAAAAAGTTTTCCACACACGTAACACCATCTTTAGAGAAACGATCGGCTTTATAACAAAATACTCTTTTTTTGGGTAGCCATGAGTGTAATTTTTGTGTTAAAAAGACACTTGCATCCATCCAAATACCGCCATATGTTTTCAAAAGATACAATCTTATGAGATCTGATTTATTAGCTTTAATTTTTGTATTTTGGTTTATTTCATTTATAACATTAATGGGTATCCATCTATAAATATTAAAATCATTCAGTACTCTGACATCTTTACATTTACCGACATGCTCCCAGTTTTCTAAACACCTCTTAACAACACCTGGTTGAAATGGTGAATGCCAATAGGTCCACACAGTGTTTTCTGTGATTGGACTTTGTATGAAAAGTACTAATGTTAATAAAAGAAATATCAAAATCAATACCCACATTCTTACTTAAACACGAGATTTTATTAATGATTAAGTATGAATGTCATCGATGTATCTGGGCTCGTGAGTTCTATTATAATATGTCTCATGTTTGTACCCGAAGTGATTCATGTATACAAATATAAAGATGCCAATGCCCTGAGTTACGCATTTTTAAATTTAAATTTAATTGCCAGTATATTAGGTTTGATTTACTCAATATATTATAATATTGTTCCCATGACAATTACAAATATATCGGCAGGATTATTTTCATTAGTCTTATTTCGGTTCAAATATGTAAATGAGGTTAAAGAAAACACACAATTAGATAATATAGTATAGCCGGCCTTAGCTCAGTTGGAAGAGCAACTGACTGTAGACACTTAAGTCTAAATAACTACTGGAATCAGTTTGTCACTGGTTCGAATCCAGTAGGCCGGATTTATTCCGTCTTAGCTCAATTGGAAGAGCATATGGCTGTTAACCGTAGGGTACGGGGATCGAAACCCCGAGACGGAGAAACGCTCGTTTAACTCAGTTGGTAGAGTGCAAGCCTTGTAAGCTTGTGGTCCGGGGTTCGAACCCTCGAGCGAGCAATCATAAGGATCTCTTTTTTTTACAATTTATATTCTAGATTGTAAAATAAAGTTTTTAATTAGTCTCTGAATGTAACTAAATCACCCCCTTCTGACGGATGTAGCAGACCCATATTCGCTGTAATATTAGTATCACACGATAAGTCGAGTCTTTGTTGTTTTCCAATATATTTACAATATTTATTGTGTCGGTTGGTTGTCCACACCTCGCTTTCGACGCCGTTATTAAGATCAGTTACTCTATAAGCTGGGGTACACTCCTCGTACCACGTTTTACCACCCCACTGATTAACCCAATATTTTCTCTCACATTTTTTCGGGATGTGGTTCCAAGACTTTGCTGTTGTTACAGCTACACATTTTTCGTCATTTTTACACCGTTCTATACAAGTCCCTACAGATGCATATTCAGTGTCCGTTTTATATACACCATTTTCATTAATCTGGCATTCCTGTGTAATTTTATAATTATTCTTTTTACACGGTTCTGTGTATTCACCCTCCAACGCACGTTGCTCTGCTGTACATCCACCACTAAAGTTATTCACATCATTCCTGTATAATACAGTACCATCTGCTCTACATTCCGATAATTTCACACCACTTACCACCTCACATTCCGGACACCCTGCACACTCTTCCTTATGTGATGCTGGTATGGATACTGTTTCTAATGTATAATATCCCGTGCCAATGGGTAAACCATCAACTTCATATTCAACGAAACGTTTGGTTTTTGAAGTTAAGTTGAAAACGCTGTCCGACCACCGCATTCGACCCTGAACGGGGTCGTAGTACCAAATTGGATTTTTCTGAGTAACACAAGTTTCTCCTTCTGCGGGTAAACACTTATTAGATTCGTCTGTTTTTTTGTATTTTATAGGTATACTTTCTCCGATATCTGTCTTATTAAATATATCATAACGTTGACTTATATTTAATACTTGATATTCATCGATTGATAAATATACATATCTAAGGCCTACAATTGTATCTAATTCTAATTTTATTTTGAATAAGTATACTTCATATGGAATAAGTAATCGGACTGAATTATTCGCCGAATTTTTAAACAAGTCCGGATGTGTCAATTTCTGTACAACTTTTTGCCTTCCTTGTGGGAATATATTAACAAACCAACTCTTCCCATAAAGCTCAACGTTGTCACCGTTTTTCCATGATACATAAATGAATCTTTTATTATACTCCGAAGATGCAAAAAATGGTGTCAAAGTAAACATGGAATTATCCGAATTCGTGAGTTGAAAATCTATATTTATATCTTTTTCAATAAACATATTATTTAAATTTCCAAACATATCGTCATAATAAACATGAAATTTGAAACCAAATACATCTCCACCATAATAAATTTCTTTAAATGATATTTTAACAAAACCTGACATGGATGTATCAATTTCACCCTCGTAGTAGTCATCTTTATTGGAAATGATATAAGCTTTCCATCGAGCAACTTGTTCACTCTTTAAAAATTTATCCTTGAATTCTTGTTTACTGTCATCCAGAGGAAATGTTATCACAATATTCTTGATTTTTTCGTTATCAAGCATGTCGGGCGGTGAACCTGTATAGTTTGACCTTCTTTTGGTAAAATATAAGTAAGCTACCAAAAGAAACAAAACAGTCACGATATATCGCCTGTCCATTAAACATTACCAATATTTTTTTTAAACATTCAATACTTTTTGTTTCCATCCTTTCAGAGATATATCACTTTCTTTACACCATGGGTACACTTCTTCACCAACAAAGTTAATAGCATCCATTCCAGACTCTATACACTGTAAACAGTTGTCTTCACTGTCATCTATTATGAGACCAATATTGAGAGATCTGCATATGTCAACTTTCTTAACTTCATTGGGTGTAAAACTATTTGTTAAAATCACATCGTCAAATAATCCTGGGAAATAGGTATCTACCCAGTTTTCAGTGGTATCTCTCACAATATCTTGACGACCTGTTAGAATGTACATCTTATCACATTGTTTTCTAAGTTTTGTCATTGCATATTGCGATCCTTCAATTGGTTTTAAATAATAAAAGTCTCTAGATCTGTAGAAATCATGAAGAATTTTTTGTGATTCTTGTTCTGAAACAGTAAATATTTCCCTGTAAAGGTATTTATATTTGGGTGTTGTGGGAAGTTTTTGACCTTTCCATCGTGCCATAGGTCTGAGTAATTCGAGCAAGACTTCGTCCATATCAACCGCAAGCTTCCTCAACATTTATAATTATACTATATATTGTGAGAATACCCTGAACGCAAAAAAAAATATAAATTAATAGTAATGATAACAGGGGGACATATATTTGTATTGTGTTTAATCCTTTTGTTGATATATTTACTTTTTAATAAAAGTAAACGTGAAAAATATGAATACAAAAGTCACACCATCGACGTATCATGGACAAATGGAGACGGAACGTTTGCCATCGTAACAAAATGGATAGTAGTTGTAGTCACACCCGATGGAACCAAATACACAGCTGAAACAACTAGCCTAGAAGATAGAACAGATGGCTCAACTGTCAACCTAACGGTGAATGGCGTTGTTTTGAAGCCCGGAAACAATAAAATTACTATAAAATTATTGTTTGATGATTTATACGGTCGAAGAAATATACAATTTTATAAATATGAGGTTGAAAAAATCATATACGACGATTACGAAAATATAGTTAAAATAGACAATTTTGAAGGTTGTTATGAAGGAGAATGGACAAACAGTGGCAGTTGTTCTTCCGAAGGTAAACAATTACAGACTCGTAAAGCTGCTGGTAACTGCGATGATTTGTCTACGGAAAGAACAATAGATTGCGGGCCCCAACAACAGAAAATCCAGGCGTCGGATAAACAAGCGGGTGACTATTTCGGTACTTCCATCGCCATCTCCGGGGATGGGAACACCGCCATCGTGGGGGCGTATCAAGAGGATGCGGTTGTAGGCAGCAAAACCTTCCGCGCCGCCGGTGCCGCCTATATTTTCACCTGGTCCGAAACCAGTTCCAGTTGGAGCGAAGAGAAAATCCAGGCGTCGGATAAATCGCCGTTAGACGAATTCGGTTATTCCGTCGCCATCTCCAGTGATGGGAACACCGTCATCGTGGGGGCGGTCGAGTACTCGGGTTTCTCGAGTGCCGCCTACATTTTCACCTGGTCCGAAACCAGTTCCAGTTGGAGCGAACAACAGAAAATCCAGGCGTCGGATAAACAGGCGTACGACCAGTTCGGGGAGTCTGTCGCCATCTCCAGTGATGGGAACACTGCCATCGTGGGGGCGTCTCATGAGGATACGGGTGGGGGTAACGCCGGTGCCGCCTACATTTTCACCTGGTCCGAAACCAGTTCCAGTTGGAGCGAACAACAGAAAATCCAGGCGTCGGATAAACAAGCATACGACTATTTCGGTGGTTCCGTTTCCATCTCTGGGGATGGGAACACCGTCATCGTGGGGGCGAGATATGAGGATAGCAAGTTTTGGAGTGAATCCGGTGCCGCCTACATTTTCACCTGGTCCGAGACCAGTTCCAATTGGAGCGAACAACAGAAAATCCAGGCGTCGGATAACCAACAGGGTGACCACTTCGGTTATTCCGTCGCCATCTCTGGGGATGGGAACACCGCCATCGTGGGGGCGCGTGGAGAGGGTGGCACCGGTGCTGCCTATATTTTCACCTGGTCCGGGACCAGTTGGGACGAACAAGATATAATCCATGCGTCAGATAAACAAGCGGGTGACGGTTTTGGTAATTCCGTCTCCATCTCTGAGGATGGTAACACCGCCATCGTGGGGGCGAATTATGAGGATGCGGTTGTAGGTACCAATACCATCACCGACACCGGTGCCGCCTATATTTTCACCCGGTCCGGGACCAGTTGGACCCAACAAAATAAAATCCGGGCATCGGATAAACAGGCGTACGACCATTTTGGCAGTTTCGACAAAAATGGCGGCGTCGCCATCTCCGGTGATGGGAACACTGCCATCGTGGGGGCGTCTCATGAGGATACGGGTGGGACTAACGCTGGTGCCGCCTACATATACCAAATGCAATAGGTATGATTCCGGTTATGCTCAAGGGACGGTATATTGTGAGAGAAGAGTTCCATATTCATGGGATCGTAAAACAAATCTTAGTGAATACAACAGTCTCGGTGGCGTGGAAGAGATATCCGAACTCCCGTAATAAAAAAAACATATGTTATGAACTCTCAAAGTTCACTAGATATGAAACCCGGTATGATTTTGCCTAGTCACGGGCCGCCAAATGTCCGAACATTTAACCCG
>Ga0222716_10001764_pt1 | contig 17894 bp, 11 predicted proteins | sample C33_13DmetaG_FD_165044 | JGI IMG/M metagenome (GOLD analysis project Ga0222716, IMG submission 165044) | Estuarine water microbial communities from San Francisco Bay, California, United States - C33_13D | ecosystem: Environmental > Aquatic > Marine > Unclassified | place: USA: California... | reverse complement strand
ACGCGGGGAGTTTCTCGGGGAGTGTTCGGTGGCGATGCGCGACGTGACGCGGGACATGGAGCTGACGGACATGTTCTCCCTGGAAGGGGTCAAGAACAACGCGCAGATCTTCGCGCAGTTCAAGTTTTCCTACCTGTCGTGATGTTGCGACGGACCCGTGGGGTGAAGAGTACGAGTAAGTGTCTAGTCTAAACATGTTTAATCCCATCGTCGAAGCGTGTATCAATCGACAAGTCAGCGCTACTCGTACACGGATGGTACCCACACCGCACGGCTACATCACTGCACCGAGTGGTTCCACTCGTCGTCGTGCGCGGTCGGCGAGACGTCCTCGAACGGCTCCTTGAACTTGTTCTTCTGCGGGGGCACCACCTGCCGCCGCCGCCGCGTGCGGTCGCGCAAGCCGCCGAGCTGCGACGCCACCGCCTTGGCCGCCGCGGCTCGTCTGACCTCATCCGTGACGTCGTCCTCACGCCACGCGGCGTCGATGTCTTCGTTCCCCTCGCTCTCGCGCATGATATCCTCCAGCCGATCGCGCTCCTTCTCCATCTCCTCGTCCAGCGCCACCTTCCGGATGACGCGGCGCCTGCGGACGTTCACCCGGGCCTTCCCCGCCTCCACGTCCCTCATCTGCCGCAGCTGCGCGCTCCACTTCTCCTTCTGCTCCTCGGAGCCCTGTCTTGTGGCGAGGTTACCGCGCTCGGCGCACAGCGCGTGGTACGCCTCGTTGATCTCGGCGAACTTGGCGGGCGCGAGCGGATCCTCGAGGTTCACGTCCGGGTGGTGCAGCTTCGCCATCCGCTTGTACGCGCGCTTCACAGCTTCTTGGGACGCGCCGGGCGACACGCCGAGGACGAAGTACCTGCGCTCCTCCTCGGGGGTCAACGCATGGGCGATGATGGATGCCCGCTGGGGCACGCGCGGACGGAGAGTGGTGCGTACGTGCGTGGGTCGCACGGACGGCGAGACCCCGGCGTTCATCGCCGCGGTCGCCGTGAACACGCGGATGGCGCACGACATCTGTGACGATATCGCCGCTTCGTGGATCACGCACGGCCAATCACAACTGCTCTCAGACTGCAAATCTTGAGACTGCCCGGCCATACGACAGATGAAAAAATTCATCCCCGGATTAACGCTTTTCTCGGGGGGAACGTTTCTCGGAATGGCGTTTGGGCACCGGCCACTGCGAACACGAGCACGCGCGCGCGGCACGGTCCTAGGTACCTCTCGTGACCGTATCGATCCCCGCGCACGTCAAGACCCACTCGCGTGAGCGACACTGACGCCGCCCCGGTCTCGGTGATAACGCACTAACCGCGTCCCCAACGTCGCATCGAACGCGCGTTGACGGGACGTTTGGCTACGGGAGACATGACCACCCCTCGCATGACCACCCACCGCACACCCGCGAGCGCGCGGTTGGCGAGCGCGCGCAAGGCTCTGTACGACTCCGACTCTTCCGACGACGACTCCGGGTTTTCCTGCGGGCAGTACTCGGTGACCAAGCGCCCGATGTCGGCCACCCCGTCCGGAGGAGTCGTCACCTCGTCCACCCCGTTGTCCGCGACAGCGCAGCGAAGGCGCTCGCAACTCGCGCTCGCCAAGAGCGCCAGGGAGGCGGGCAGGGAGAAGGAGACCCTCCAGCAGCGATGCGAACACCTCGAGACGCACATCGAGACGCTCCGCGAAGACGCGTCCACCGGAGCGGAGATGCGCATGCTCACATCGGACCTCGAGAGTGAGATCCGACGGCTGGAGCTCGAGCACGAACGCGCCGCGGAGAACGACGAATGGCTCCGAAGGGCGCTCCAGGAGAAAGCCTCCACGGTCGCCGCCATGGAACGAGAACGCGGAACGCTCGTCGCGAAGGTCGCGGAGTTGGAGGAGACCGTCGCGGAGGGCGAGGCGTGCCTCCGCGACGCCGAGGCGCAGCGCGACAAGATGGCCCGTAGATGCAAGCGGGTTCAAGCGGGTCGACTCGCCGCGGAGGCCACCGCGGCGGCGCTCACCGGCGAGGTCTCCCGGCTGCACGCGGCGTTGGAGCGCATCACCAACGGGAACGATTCAGAGATGAACGGTGCCTCCTCTACGGTGTTGAGGCACGGGAAGGTGACTGTGGAGTGCGTCCGTTCGCCGTACGCGTCGGGGGTGGCGACGGGACTGGACTTTGACGACGACCTCGCGGACTCGGACTCTGAGCTCGACGAAGACGAATCCAGATGGACGAATCATCCTCCCGTCCCTAAAACAACACCCGGTGCGGCGCTGAGGGAGTTAAGCCTCGGTGACAGCGCGATGGACGCTGGGTCACCGTCGGCGGACTCGAACGGGTCAGTGGTCAGCAAGCACCCGAACGCCGAAGTATCAAACAATAATCAGTTTGAGTTTCGCGTCGAGTACACGCCGGAGTCCAAGCCGGGTAAACTGACGCACAGGATGTTCACGCCGAGTAAGACGGACATCGAGGTGGTGGACGCGCTCGCGGGGTTCGTCGGGGATTGTGTGAGCGCGGCGACGGTGGACGGGGAGCTGGTGACGTTCGCGGTGCTCGCGATGAGGGCGGCGAGCTCCATGCGATCGCCGGCGCTAAAGTTTTTATATGGCATCGCGGTCGTGGGCTTGGTGCTGCTGACGATGATGGTGACGTGGGAGCTCGTGGGAGCGGCGACGGGGGAGTCGCCGGTCAAGGGGATGGCGATCAGGATGGGGGGTGTGCCGCCTCGGGTGCGACCGTCCTGGCGGGAGGGGTTCATCTTAGTCTAATGAGACCACGCCGCGGGTGTTGGCTCTCTGATGTAAAAGCGCTTGCCATGGGCAGCGACGACGGGAAAATTTACAAAAAGTCTCTCACGTTTTTGGCAGATTCGCCGAATATTCCATAACGCTATCGCGCGGAGGCGAGGGGCGGTCGCGTCGGAGAGGAGAGTCCGTCGCCATGTTTTGGCCGAGCTCGTCGTCGAACTCGCGCGCCACCTTCCGGTGCGTGTCCCGTCATCGAGCCAACGGGCGAACCCATCGAACCCGCCGAACCCTCACCTTTCCCCGTTCGACTTTTTAACTCTTTCTGGCACCCCCCTCTCCGCGTTTTGACCTCGTGCCCTTTCGTGCGACCGCAGGCCCAAGAAGAACGCGCCGGTCGGTTCCAAGGGTGCCGCGCTCAAGCAGCACATCGACGCCACTTTGGGCAGCGGTAACCTGCGGGAGGCGGTGCTCTTACCCCCGGGCGAGGACCTACACGAGTGGCTCGCCGTGAACACCGTGGACTTTTACAACGCGATATCGATGCTCTACGCCACCCTGGCGGAGTACTGCACGGAGGGATCGTGCCCGACGATGTGCGCGGGGCCCAAGTACGAGTACAGGTGGGCGGACGGGGTCAAGGTGAAGAAGCCCATCGCGTGCAGCGCGCCGCAGTACGTGGACTACCTCCTCACGTGGGTGGAGTCGCAGGTGGATGACGAGGCTTTATTTCCGCAGGCGCAGGGCGCGGACTTCCCGGCGAACTTCCCGGACGTCGTCCGGAAGATCTTCACCAGGCTGTTTCGCGTGTACGCGCACATATACCACTCGCACTTTCCCCAGATCTGCACCCTGGGAGCCGAGGCGCATCTCAACACTTTGTTCAAGCACTTCATCTACTTCACAACCGCGTTTGGGCTGGTAAAGAGAGAGGAGCTAGCGCCGCTGGGCGAGCTCGTGGACGGCATCCTGGGCGTGGTGCCGACGCACGTGAAGATCAACAACGTGTCCACGGGTGGTGCGGGTGCGGGCGGGGGATCGGCGGTTTAAGTGCACGTAGGCGTTCAGCACACTTAGAAGAGGTAGCTTTGTAGATGTAAAAGTGCGAAAGGCGACATACGCCAAATGTGAAAATTTCGTCGTCCGCCTCACGGTGACGCTTGAGGTTTTAGGGTCTGCAATTCAATTCGTCTCCCGTCTCACTCGAAGGGAGCAGTGTAGTGCTACAGAGATCGTGATCTCGGACGAAACTTCACCTACCAAGCGCCACCCATCGCGCCACAAGGTGAAGGCGCCTGGCGCCGTCGTCTGAGTGCGCGCTAGGGTGCGTACGAGGTCGGCGAGGTCAGGTCCATGGGGAAGGATCGCGGCAAGGGCGGATCCCAGGCGGCGAAGGGTAAGTCGTCCGGGTCCGCGTCGAAGGGATCCCCGGGAGGTAAAGATGGCACCTCGCTCGCGAACCCCGCCGACGCCGCCAAGTCGCTGGACAAGGAGGTCCGGGACGCGTGCGTGAAGGCGTTCGGATACGTCAAGAAGGGTAACGCGAAGCAGTGCATCAAGGAGATGGACCGGCTGATCAAGCAGTACCCGGGCAACCCCTTACCGCACATGGGGCGCGTCAGGATCTCGCACAGGCTCGCGCTGGCGCAGAGGACGTCGGCGAACCTCACGAAACAGTTCAAGGAGTGCTACGAGCGCGCGAGCGCGGCGGTGGAGGCGTGCCCTGACTCGATCCTGGTCAAGCTGATGCTCGTCGAGGTGGTCTACGACGATCCTTTCGCCTCCGCCGACGCCATGGAGCGCGTCAGGGAGTTGGCCGAGGCTGAACTCCCGCCCGGGGCGGGCAAGTCCGATCTGAAGCTCGCCAAGGCCCTGACGCGAGATTCCTTCGACGAGGAGGCGCTCTTACTGCCCTTCTTTCCGGACATCAACAGATTCCAAAAGTCCGAAGACTTCATCCCCCGGGCCACGTCGATGCTCAAGGAATCGTACGGGACGCTGTGCGAGCTGCACCGCTCCACCGACCGACTGATGCACCAGCAAGCCGTCGGCAACGGCGGCGCCGAGGTCAACGAAGGGGTCCGCGGCCACGCCGCCGACGGCCTCGTCCGCCTCGAGAGCTTCATGCAGATGCGCGAACAAAACCACAGGTATCAGCGCTTCTCCAAGGAGCAATCCATCCAGAACAAGGAGCAGGTCAAGCAGCTCGCGGCGAGCGCCAAGTTGAAGCAAGCGGCGGACATCAAGAACAACCTGGAGATGAGAAGCAGGACCGACGAGGCGGAGAACTTTCAGCGCAGGGCGGCGGCGCTCGAGGCTGCCAAGGAGCGCATGGAACCCGCAACTCCCAAACTGTCCATTGCCGATAAGCCGCCGACGCCGAACGGCACCCCCGGGTCCGACGCTGCGTCGCCTGGGTCGAAGGACATCTCAATCGTGACGGGCGCCATGGCGAAGGCTCGCGCGGCGGAGGAGGACAAGCTACGATCCAAGCTGGCGGACTTTGCCGAGGTGGCCACGACCGCCAAGGCTCCCAAGGCCAAGGCTCCCAAGACCAAGGCTGAGAAGGAGGCTGCCAAGGCGGCTGCCAAGGCTGAGAGGGAGGCTGTCGCGGTGAGGGAGAAGGAAATTCGGGAGAAGCTGGCGCGCAGACGGCAGTTTGATTCCGTGAAGAAGTACTGGAAGGACGCGGTTGAGAAGGACCCGATGGCGGTTCTCTCCATGATGGACATACCGCTCAAGGAACTCAGGGAGCACGTGGAGCGCGTGTCGGACGGCCCGCGACGCGCGGACGAAGTGAAGATCGTGCGGGACATCCTGCAGAGCCGCATCGCCACCGGCAAATGGACTCGATGGAAGTGCAGCTTTCCCGATTGCTGCGACGGCGGCGAGCACCTCTCGGCGGAGGGTCTCTACGAGTGCATCGAGAAGCACTACCCGACCGACGTCACCACGGAGCGGATGGGCGACGCGAGCTACTGGCTCGCGCCGCTCGCGATGCCCCACGACGTTAACCTCGGCGGCGCCGGCTCGGGCTCCGGCGTCTGGCCCGAGGACCGCGCGATACCCTCGATCATGGCCCAGTCCGTCCCCGAGGTGGACGACGACAGGCCCGGGCTGGTCAACTCCGCGACGCCGGCGGACATCGCGGATGAGGTGTGCGGTCGCCCCGCGCCGTTGCTCTCGGTGGATGTCGAGGTGTATAGGGCCGACGCCGTCGAGGAGGAGGCGGTTCGGCGGCGAATGAGACGGGCGGAGAGCAGGAACGGCGTGAACGCCGGGGTGGTGACGGACAGCGACGAGGACGAGGACTTCGCGGAGCCCCTGATTGACACCGCGATGCTTCGACGGGTCGCCACGCAGAACCACCTCCAGGTGGACTATAACAACGATCGGGAGTGGGAGCTGCCCGAGCCCCTCGACAGGGACTTCCGTAAGGCGAGGTACGCCCTACTGAAGGACGCGCTGACCCGCGTGCATGAGGAACCCGGGCTGTTGGGTAAGCTGAGGGAGCACATGATGCACCCAGCGCTGCTGCCCCCGCTCACCGGAGCCATGACGCTCGAGTTTGATGTGGAGCAGGAGCGCCTGCGGAAGCAGTACGCGCAGTTCGACACCGCCCTGGACGACTTGGACAAGTCGTTGCAACAAGCCGTCCCGGATTTCACCAAACGGCACGGCGACGAGTTCCTCAACTGGTTCGGCGACTGCGACGAGCAATCGCAGCTTGCTAAAGGGAACTTCAAGAAACGCATCGTGCACGAGAGCACCTTGCACCAGATGGAGCAGGATAATGAATACAAGGACCTGGAGCAGATATGTATCAACAGCGGGGTCAACTTCCACGAAGTCTTCAAGCACCAGATGATCAACATGGATAAACTCATGGTGGACAACAACACCCAACGGATGGCGTCACCCGCGGCGCGATTGATGAAGTACGCGCAGACGACAAACAAAGTGAGGGAGCAGAGCATTCGCGACGCGGTGGATCGGTCAGTCGCCGACCCGAGCGCCGTGCCCGAGTCCACCGGCACCGTCGTCCGAGGACCGAGCGGTAAAGACATCTACGTCGAGATGCTCGAGTACCTCACCGACACGGAAGAGACGTATTGGGTCTACGCACCCTTCGGCTTGCAGCACTTCAAGCACGTCTTCACGGGCAGCGAGGAGGCTGATATCGCGATGAAGGCGCTAGAGGAAAAGGCTGAGTGGGTGAAAGAGCACGCGCCTCTGCCCTCGTGGGAGTATCAAGAAGACCCACCGGCCGCCGCGCCTGAAGATCGCGAACGCCTCATCGAGGATATCGTGCTCGCGATGCGTCTCCTGCTGAGGTCCAATCAGATGCCGCTGCGATTGATTCATACGATTGCGCAGTACATCTCCGCGAGGTTGCGGGACGCGAGATCGCGGGTCGACGAGAAGGAGAAGGCCGGCATCGGGCTTCGCAGGCGCAGGCCCAAGCTCGGGGCGCCGGAGCGCGTACCGTCGGACTCACCGGACGCCACCGTGGGCAGGACGTCGTCTCGCACGGATGCCGAGCAGGCGGGGAGTCCCGCCGACGACATTCCCGCCGGCTCGGACGGGATTTGTCCGGATGATCCCGTCAGGACGGATAACTTTGGCGCTCGCCTGCGAATGCTACAGACTGAGGACCTGAAAGCCATGGATACCTTGCTGCGGCAGTACTGCGGCAAGGGTTCCAGCCAAAGTTGCCACGATAGGATTCTGATGAGGGAAAGGCAAAAGAGCTCCGTGAGTCTCTGGCAGATGCTCTCGGAGGGTTCGGCGCTGTTTGGAATCACGGGCGGTGTCGGAACCGAGTCGGTCGCCGAGGCGGACGACGCGAGGAAGGACGGCAATAAGAAGAGCGGCAAGGCGGGCAAGGGGAAGAAGGGCCCCAAGGGTAAAGGCGCCGGCGAGTACTGCGTCGACGAATCGTCTCGTTCCCTTCGCCTGTGCGTGGGCGCGTGGCAGGCTCTGTATCCGATGGGCGCCATGGCGGCGATTCCGGGTCTGATCTCCGACGCGAAGGACGAGGAGGAGGCGATGATCCGCGCCAAGACGGCCGCGGCGCAGCCCAAGGAGGAGTTCGTCGGCGAGAACCTGCTAAAGTGGCTCTACAGCGAGAGCTCGGATCTCCAGACCAGACCAGAGGAGGAGGTTCTGAGTTTCGCTTTTTGCAGCGACGCCGAACTCCAGAGCAGGATGGAGGGTTACCAGAATCAGCTCAAACAGAACCAAGGGACCTTCCGCGGGATCGTGCTGATGAAGGTTGTGACCCGGCACTGGATCGACGGCATCTTGACCTGCGCCGAGCCCATGCTGTCGGACAGGATGCCCCTGGACACCATCCGAGCGCTGGATCCGGCCAACCCCGATGACGAGGCTAAGCTGCGCGTCTTCTTCGAGGACTACGCTAAGCTTCGGTACATGCTCAAGTCCCTTCGTCAGAAACTGCTGAACATGGACTTGCACGAGCTCGAGATTGAGACCGAGCTCTGGAAGCAGGTCACGCTGGACACCCAGGCGCAGCACGAGAAGAACCAGCAGAAGCTCAACGAGCTGAACGGGCCCACGAAATACGACCCTTTCCGGGAAGACCGCAAGAAGGACCCGTTCGAGGCTGAGCGCTTACGCGAGAAGCAGGAGATGCAACTTCGTCTGAAGCTCACCAAGAGTAAGCTGGACGAAATGCAGCAGAAACGGCGAACGATTGGCGACGCGCGGAATTTCAAGGAGGCCAAGCGTGCCAAGCTCCAAAAGTCGAAACATTTTCTATCCGCCGAAGATCGCTGGTACCGGGTCACCCTCAAACGGGAAACCGTCGACGAGATCGACGCCGCGATCGCCTCGTGGAAGGATTCGGGCGGTGCCATCCCGCCTGAGGCCATGGAGATATGCCGGAAGCTTCAGAACCTCCCCGAGCGGATGACCCCGGCGCTGGTAGCCGGGCAGGAGCGGGTGAAGGTGTTTGACCTGCAGATGGAGGCCATCTTGAACGAGCGAAGTGATATCATCGCCGACATCGAGGCGTTGGCCCAGAGGGATCACTACAGGTGGCTCCACCCGGTGATCATCCCGTGCCTCCGCATGATGCTGGAGCGTAGGGCGGAGGCTGCCAACACCGCGGAGAAGGAGATTGAGCAGGAGCTGCTGCTGGCGGACGAATCCAAGGCTGAGGAGGATAAGAAACGCAAGGAGGAAAAAGCCAAGGCTAAGAAGGCTCGCGACAAGGAGGAGAAGCGCCTGCGCCGCGAGAAGGAAGCCGCCGAGGCTGCAGAAGCTGACGCGAAGCTTCGAGCGGAGCGCGACGCCGCCGACGCCGCGGCCAAGGCTGAGCTCGAGGCTGCCGCCGAGGCCCGAGCCGCGGCCAAGGCTGAGGCGGACGCCGCGGAGGAGCGCGAGCTTCAGGAGCGTCGCCGCGTCCTCGAGGCCCAGGAGGCTGCCGAACACGAGCGAATGATCCGCGAGATGCAGGACCTGGAGACGGCGCAGGCTGCCTCCTTGGTCACCGCCGAGCGCGACGCGCGCGAGGCGCAGGCTGCTGAGAGAAAAGAGATTGAGCGCGTCGTGCGCGAGGCTGAGGAGGCTGAAGCCGCCGCGGCCGACGCGGAGCATCGCGCCAAGGAGGAGGAGCGCCGCCGGCGTGATGAAATCATGGCCGCCGCGAACGCCAAGCTCAAGGCTGCGAAGGCTGCCGAGGCCACGTCCATCGCCGCGGCGAAGGCTGCGGCGGAGGCTGCGAAGATCGCCGAGGAGATGGCGCGGGAGGCTGCTGAGGCGCAGGCGCTCGCCAACGGCGACGAGCCGTCCGCGCCTCAACCGCGCCTCAGCGCCAGGGCTTCGGACTTTACCCCGTCCACCAAACCCACGCACTCTTTCCCGACGTCCTCCGAGTCATCCACGGATTCCCCGGGCGATGCGCTCTTCGACAGCGCGGGTGCGCACGGCGGCAGGGGCGGCGGGCGCGGTCGGGGCGGTCGCGGCGGTCGCGGCCGCGGCGGCGGTCGCGGCCGGGGCGTCCACAGGCAACTGAGCAGCAACAGCCTCGCCGCGTCCGAAACGAGCGAGGAGTACAGCTCCTCGCCTCGCGCGCCGCCCGGTTTGCCCCCTGGGATGCCTCCCATGATGGTCGGCCCTAACGGCTTCCCCGTGCCCCTCTACCACATGCCGCCAGTCGCCAACGGGGTGTCTCCGCCCGGGATGCCGCCGGGATTTACGGTTCCCTACGGCTACCCACCCGGGATGGTTCCGCCGCCGGGGTACCCGCATGGATACCCACACGGTCCCCCGGGGATGGTCCATCCCCACAACATGCCCCCGACGCAGGTGCCGGGCGCGCCGCATCCCGGGATGGGGCCCCCGCCGCTTCCCCCAGGCCCGCCACCCGCCGCCAACCAGCGGGCCGACCAGCAGGCTAACCAGCAGGCTAACCAGCAGGCTAACCAGCGGGCGCCCGAGGACTTCGACGCGCCCGCGCCGCCGCCCGCGGCGTCCGCGCCCCCGGCGATGATGAAGTTCGGCGAGCACTCCGCCCCGATGGACCCGAGCGCGTACGCCCAGTACCAGGCGCACTATCAGGCGCACGCCGCGGCTCACGCGCAGATGCAAAACGGCGAGTTGAACGCGTACGGGCAACCAGTCACGGGTGAAACCGAAGTTTCCTCCATCCACGGCGTCTCCTCCGTTCACGAGGCTAACGCCCGGGCCGCGTCGGAAGCTGCGCGAATCGCCGCCGAGGACGCCGCGCGGTTCGCGAAGGAGGCTACGCGCGCCGCGGAGGAGGCTGCGGAGGCTGGGGTGGAGGTGAGCCGTCTGGCGGATGACGACTACCCCGCTCTGGCGCTCCCGGGACCCGCCGGCTCGGACCAGTCGTCGGCTGGATCCGTCGATCCCAACCTCGACGACGGCGGGTTCGCGGTGGATGAGCTCCAGGCGGCGCTCGAGGCGTCCATGCGTGAGACTCGCAAGGAACGGCCGAAGCAAGGGTACGCGCGAATCGTGTCGGGTGAGCAGTTGGACGCGATGGGAGGAAACGGAGGACGGGATTCGCCGCAAGTCGCGGAGGGGCCCGGAGCCGGGCTCCGGAACCTGGAGGGCGAGTACAACTGCTTCCTCAACGTGGTGATTCAGTCGCTGTGGCACCTGCCGCCGTTCTCGCGTGCGGTCCAGGGCGCCGTGCCCAAGGGCGGGAGGGAACACGCGTGGACCGGGAACGGGCATCATCCCGGGAGCAAGGATCCAGACGCCGAGGTGGCCGCCGCGCTCCGCGACGTCTTTCGCGCCATGGACCAATCAAACGCCGATTCCAACGCGGACGTACCATTGGACACGCAAACCCCGAACGCGGTCGCACCTACGGCCCTGCGCAAGGCGCTCGCGGTGCTCACCAAGGGCCAGGAATCTCTCTTTGGGGAGAACGAGATGGCGGATGCCAGCGAGGCGCTTCACGCGATTTTCCATTCGGTGCACCGGGCTCTTCGGCCCCCGCCCGGGACCAAGCACGCCAGACCTCTGACCAACTCGCCCTCGTCCAAGTCCGGGGGCATGTTCCTGGACCAAGAGGCTGGGTACTGCTCGGTGGTTCACAGGTGCTTCGGCGTGGACGTGGAGGAGAGCATGACCTGCGTCCAGTGCGCGGTTCGGTCGAGGACGCTACGGTACACCAAGTTTTTACACCTGGTTCCCGCCGCCGCGCTCAACCTCGCGATGTCCTACGCCGACGGCGTGGACTCGATGGAGAGCGCCATGCGACACATAGACGGATCCGACGCCAAGCCATGCGACGTGGACGCGGGAGGATGCGGCGCCATGAACGGGATAAAACACGCGCTCTGCGTCGACGGGACGAATCGAAAATCACCCGCTATTTTCTGCGTGGCGCTCGCGTGGGAGAGCGCCTCGGCGACGTCCGAGCAGGTGGCCGAGACGCTGGCGAACGTGCAGACGACGCTGAACCTGGCGCAGATCTTCGAGCGCGCGCCTGCAGACGCAGGGACGTACCATCTCCGCTGCGCGATGTGCTACTACGGTGAGCATTATGCCGCGTTCGCGGTGACGGACGCCGGTCGATTCGACGGTCACGAGCGGTGGATGCTGTTCGACGACCACAGGTCGAAGGAGGTTGGAGAGTGGGAAGAGGTGGTACGGTCGTGCTCGGCAGGTAGGATGCAGCCGTGCGTGCTGTTCTACCAAAGGGAGAACGCGACCGTGGAGGTTTGATGGGTCGCGGGATGCAAACGACGAGGAAAGAACGCGGATGTCATCAATTTTTTTCAACACTGATCAAGTTTTAGCTTTAACAAATCGGCTCTACTCGTACAACGCCCTCTACGTGTCAGAATAACGTCCCGGGCTGCCTGCGCGAGGGAAAGGAGTTTAGTCTCTCGCTCACGGGGATCTGTAATCTCTGCGAAAAGGGCGGACGCGGGACCCCGTCAGCACCGGGTTGAGAAAATATAACATCATAATCAGGACCCGGGACAAGTCGAACCGAGCGAAGAAAAAGAGAAGAGATTCAGGCGCACTTGAGCTCGTCACTCGTGTTCGTTCCTCGTGGCGTACACCAGGCTCTCCTGCACGGCCATGGGCAGTTCCGCTATGTCGATCCTCTCGTCCTTCTTGAATATGTGCAGATCCGGCAAATCGAACATCAAAGTCGGCTCCTCTGAGATCGCGTACACGCAACCCTCCTCCGTTTCCTTCGGGTACACCCGCTTGATGCACTCGCACGTCCGCTCGAACAGTTCCGGGATGGGTTCCGTCCCGTACAGCAGCTTGGGCGCCTCGGCGATCATCGTCGGCACCTTGCGCAGGGGGAATATGTCCAGTAGGTCGATCAGCCGGGGAACCGCGTCGGCGATCTTCACGGTGAGAATCTTCGGATCGTTGAAGACCATCTCTTTCACGTCCACGTCCGGCAGCGTGCGCGTGAGCCTGTCGTACTTGACCGCCAGTAACTCCACGTCGCCGTAGATGGAGTCGATCTCGACGATAGTGGTCGAGACTCTCTCCGCCTGGTACGGCCGCATGCCTTTCCCTTGGAAGAAGAGTTGCACTCTCGCCATGTCCACCGCGAGGTTTCCACCCGTGGCGCCTTCCGGGACCTTGAGGAACTGAGCGGCGAGCTCGGCCCTGGCTTGTTCTCCCGCTATCCGCGTCGCCTCCTCGAGGAGTTCGCGGCATTCCGCGATCGCCGCCTTGAGCTCCGCGTCACTGACGGGCCGATACGACGAGCCCTCGGTCGACCCTGGGTCGTCGGAACCCACGTCATCTTCATCGAAGTCCCCGCCACTCGTGCCCTCGGACCCACTCGCCCGCAACGCGGTCCACCGACGCGGGGGCGATCGCCGCGAAGATACGGGATTCGATCGCAGCCTCGCGATACAACATGGATTGACCCGCGCCGCCATCGCCATCGTCGCCGCCATCGTCGCCATTCCGGCGCCACGCCCACTGGGCCCGGCTCCTTATCTCCGAGAGCTGACAGCTGAGCACTAACAGAAAGTTCTGTTCGCGCGTCTCTCGACCGACATTTAGTATCCGGCAGTGCGAAGTCCCTGGTGAGATCAAGCAAAGGGCGCCCCCAACCGACGGAGGCGCCACAGCCAAGCGGCTCGCGGTTCGTCCGTGTACCCGCCGGGTTCGTGACCCCGCTCGTCGCTCGCGCAAAAGTCGCACGCGCCTCCACCCCGCGCGCAACCCCTTCGCCGCCTTCCCGGTCAGGCCGACGACTCCCCGTCCGAGGGCATTTCACGGATTGAGGCGCCGAAATTTACCATGTTGTCGTCGTCCAGCGCGGCGCTTCGGCGCAACAACTCGTTCTTCGAGTCCACCCCCAAGGTGCAGTACCCGACGCAGGCGTCGGACTACAACCTGATGGAGGAGATCGGCCGCGGCGTGAGCGCCAAGGTTTACCGCGCGGAATGCATCCCCCTGAACAACGAGCAAGTGGCGGTCAAGAAGCTGGACTTGGAGGACCAGGATCCGGGGCACCTCGAGGAGATCCGCCGGGAGGTTGCGTCCATGAGCATGCTCTCGCACCCTAACCTCGTCATGGCGCACTGTTCCTTCGTCGAGGGCCAGTACCTGTGGATCGTCATGCCCTTCTGCGGCGGAGGAAGCGCGCTGAACATCATGAAGTGGTCCCATCCCAAAGGCCTGGACGAGACCTCCATCGCCACGATCCTGAAAGAGGTGCTCAAGGCGCTCGACTACTTCCATCGCAACGGCAACATCCACCGCGACGTCAAGGCTGGCAACATCCTCATCGACGACAACGGATCCGTCAAGATCGGCGACTTCGGGGTCTCCGCCGCGTCCTGGGGCTCCGGCGCCAAGCCCCACGCCACCTTCGTGGGCACCCCGTGCTGGATGGCGCCCGAGGTGATGGAACAAGTCGCCGGGTACGACTGGCACGCCGATATCTGGAGCCTGGGCATCACCGTGCTGGAGCTGTGCCACGGCCACGCGCCGTTCGCCAAGTACCCGCCGATGAAGGTTCTGCTGATGACCCTGCAGAACCCGCCGCCGCAGCTCGAGGCTGAGCAGGCGGAGAGCGGCCACCACTTCTCCAGGGCGCTGCGAGATTTCGTATCCATCTGCCTCCAGAAGGACCCGTCCAAGCGACCGAGCGCCGCCAAGCTGCTCGAACACAAGTTCCTCAAGGAGGCCAAGAAGACCGACTTCCTCATCAAGCACCTGCTCGACGGGATCCCCACGCTCGGCGACCGGACGGCCAAGCTGAACGAGCGAGAGAAGGCGAGGCAGGCGCAACGAGCCGCCGCCGTCGCCGCCGGCGGGCTGAGCTCCGCGCCCTCCACGGAGGCTGCCGAGGAGAAGCGGTCCAACGCCGAGTACCTCAAGGGCGTCTCCCGCTGGGACTTCGACATGGACGCCATCCGCGCGGAGGCTGCGGCGATGACCCTGGACGAACACGATAAGCTTCCAACCGTGGTGGAGGGCGAGGCGCTGCCCACTGGTAAGGCCCCGGGGTCGGGGAACAACTCGGGATTCAACTCCCCGCGGGGCGGCCAGTCCTCCGGCGCCAACCCAGCGAGCCAACCCTCCGAGGAGAAACGCGTGGAGCAGAAAGGCCGGTTCACCGTCATCGACGACGACGACGCGAACGGCGGCGCGGGGGGCATGAACTCGGCGGGTGGATCCGCCGACAACCTCTCGCGCTCGACTTCGGTGCAGAAGGGCCGCTTCACCGTGATGGACGACGACGGCGAGGGCGGCGGCTCGGTGTCCAAGACGAACTCCTCGAAGGCGCTGCAGGGCTCCTCGAAGATCATCGGGAGCAGCGAGCCCGCGGCTGGGACGGTGGCGGCCGCCGCGAAGGCTGCGATTGAGCGCGAGATGGACCCGCCCAAGCTCAAGCCGCGGAAGTTGTACGACGCCGCCGAGCAGGCTGGGGAGATTGCGAAGATGCTACGGGAGATGCACGACGAGATGGAGGAGCAGCAGAGCAGGATCACCGTGCTCGTGGATGACAACAGGTGGCTCAGGAAGCGCGTGCTGGAGCTGGAGGCTACGCTCAGCCAATAGCGTTCGCTCTCTACTTGATTGATTCATTTTGCTAAGTGTTTGCTAAACCTAAGTCTCCGTCCGCTCAGTCCTCGAACGATGGTATCATGTCGTAGCTGAACCCCGGCACGCCCCGCCACACCGCCGCGAGTATCGTCGTGACGTACAGACCCGGCGCGAGGGTGATGCACCCGAGGACGAGCAGCGCCAGGCTCGTCCCCCTCTCCTCGTCGCGCGGGATCGGCATAATGCCAAAGTACCACAGCAGGTAGCACCCGAGCAGGATGAACCCGACGAAGCACAGCCCGACGCCGAGCGCCAGCGTCTTCCGGCCGGGTTTCTTCAGCCTCGAATCCAGGTGCGCGGGCATGGCGAACCGCGGGTCATCGCCCGAGGGTTCATCCGCCGCGTCCAGTCGGGCGTACCGAGTCCTCCTCTGCGTCCCCTCCGCCGCGCCCATCGAGTCTGCCTTGGAAACACCGAAACTCGCCCGAAGTTCGTTCGATGCCAGCTGTGCGCAAATTCATTGATCGCACGCACGCGGCACGTAACCATGGGTCTCGGCATCGGTCCCACCAAGGACCGCGTCCAGGCGGCGATCAAGGAGATTAATATGAAGAAGGCTGCCGAGCAGGCGGCGGCGGCGAACGGCGAGGGCAAGGAGAACGAGGCGCCCGCCACCCCAAAGCCTCAATCCGGTTCTCCCGCGAAAGCCAAGCGCGAGCGCGATCCGGCCGAACGCGCCGCGGCGCTCGCCGCGACCAAGCTGGCGAAGAAGAAGCAGCGCCGGCGCTTCATCCCCAAGGATCCGTGCGTGTTCTTCCTGTACTACTTCGGATTGATCATCGTCGGCGCGTGCGTCGTCCGGTTCTTCAACGGCCCGTTCCAGTTCGAGCAGAAGCTGACGGCCGAACGCGAGAAGATCCGCGAGATCCAGGTCGCCAAGGAGGAGGCGCTGCAGATGATGAAGACGAGCATCCCGCTGGTCTTCGCCGCGGGTGACGGCAACATCACCGAGGTCGAACGCCTGCTCTCACTCGGCCAGGACGTCATGGAACGATCGCCCGCGGGGGAGACCCCGCTGCACACCGCGGCGATCTCGGGCAAGCCGCGCATCGTCAAGATGCTCATGGACGCCGGCGCCGACGCCGACGCGCGGACCATGGGACGCGAGTACCTGAAGATGACCCCGGCGCACTGGATGGTGTACGGCAATCACGTCGACGGCATGAAGGTCCTCATCGACGCCGGTGCGGATATCAACGCCATGAACACCAAGGGCGAGACGCCGGTGGACATGGCGTGGAACCTGCCCAAGGAATCCCGGGAGGCCATCCTGACGCTGTTGCTGGAGAACGGCGGGAAGAAGGGCGAGACCCTGGACCAGGATCTCATCCCGGAGGACGATCCGGATCCGTCGGCGGATGAAACGACGGCCGCCGAGACGACGGAGGACGGAGAGGCGGACGCGGAGGAAGGAGAGGCCGACGCCGATTCACCCGACCCGGAGACAAAGGCTGAGCTGTGAGCGCTTCACGTGATTATTAATGTCAACCCTGTTCAACATCATAGAATACCTTTCGGCTCACGCGGCGCCGCACGCTCGCACGGCACGATACCCGCATCCGCACACCTCGCCGGGTTCTTGAACCGCTCCAACGCCCACAGGAATGAGGTCAGCGGCGCGTCGCAGTCGGGGGTGACGGACGCGTGCGTGGCTCGAAGCGAGCTCACCTCGCCGATGTGCTCAAAAGCGTTCTTCAGGCTGACAAAGTGCCCCCTCGCCAGCGGCATCTTGGCCGCGGACTTGGACACCACGCGGAGCGTCGGGTCCTTCTTGTCGGGGATCAGTTGCTCGCCCCTGGCGCGCGCGCCGTGCGCCCGGACCCCGCCCTCCCAGTTTCCCGCCACCCACTCGATGAGCAAGATATCCGGGGGCTTGCGCTGGTAATGCGTCTCGAGGAAGTTGGCCAGCGCGTTGGTGTCCGCTCGGTGCATGACGATGCCGATGAACCCGATGGACGTGCGCAACATCGTCCACATGGGGTCCACGGCGGCGGCGGCGGCCATCTTCCGCCCGATTCCCGCCAAATGTCCCTCGCACATCGTGGCGTCGTCCTCGGTGAGTAATACGTAATCCGCGCCCCCGCCGCCGCCAACCCCACCCACGTCCCGCAACACGGAGACCAGATCCAGCGTCTGCTGCCGAACCCTCGGGCCGGGCACGTCGTCCGGGTTGTTCTTATCGTCCACGGACGCGGCGCGACCGGCGCCGGGGTCCATCCGTCGCCGATCGGCGTCGACGGCAGCCTCGAGGTACACCCTCGTTTGCATATCCTTGGGTCCCGCGGGCCGGTCGCGAATCTTACGAAACGCGACGTGCTCCTGCGCGCTCGAGTGGCTCACCACCCGCACCGTCACCCGCGCGAAGCCGTGCTCACCCTTACGCGCCTCGTCGAGAATTGAGTCGACCGTTCGCGTGAGGTAATCGACCCCCGGCCTCGCCACCGTCGGCACCAACACGAGCAGGTGCCCGCCGATCCGCCCGGGCATGTGTAAAGGCGGCGCCTTCCGTTTCGCGAGCGCCTCTTTCGCCTCGCGCTCGCGCTCGAGCCGAAGCT
>Ga0222716_10001762_pt1 | contig 17913 bp, 13 predicted proteins | sample C33_13DmetaG_FD_165044 | JGI IMG/M metagenome (GOLD analysis project Ga0222716, IMG submission 165044) | Estuarine water microbial communities from San Francisco Bay, California, United States - C33_13D | ecosystem: Environmental > Aquatic > Marine > Unclassified | place: USA: California... | reverse complement strand
CTACGTTCGAGCATCGTCGCGCGCTTCAGCGAGGATGAGAGCCTCATGGAAACTTTCGGGCCCGTGCTCTCGATTGTCGACGCGCTCGAACGGATGTACGAGGAATATTCCGTCACGTCAACGAGTGGGACGCTTAGGATCAGAGCGCTCGGCGCCTCGGACGCGTTCGAGCTCGCCCGCTGGCGCACGTTCGCCGCGCTCGCTGTGCTGTTCGAGAACTGCGAACGCGTCGAAGTCGAGTTCATCGGTCCGACTTTGCGACGCCTTGATCCAGGTGTGGTGTGTGAAGCGACGTCGACTGATGGTTCGGGGCGGCTGCGCATTCAGGCAATTCGTGGCTTGTATCCCGAAGTCAGCGATATCGCGTCAGCGTCGGCATCTGAAGCAGCAGCTTACGACGTCGTCGTCGCGTTTAACGCGGGATTGCCAGTGGGCGGCGACTGGGCGCGCGCTATTGAGCGAATCGTCAGTGAGCACGTCGATGCGTTTGCAGCTAACGCACCATCGTTAGGAAACGTCGCGCCTCCTTTTTGGGTGAGCGATTACAACGAAGAAGCGATAGACATAGCCTTTGCGTTTCTTCGGCACGTCGTCCAACGTGTTCTCGAATCTCGAAACGTTGACTCGCGCGCCGAAGCTATTTATTTGGAGCCGTACTCGAACGCTGCATACCAGTCGCGTAAACGTATAAGTTCTTGTACGGTACCGGCGCACGCGAATGCTTACGCGTGCGCGTTCGTCGGCTTGTCGCGATTAGAAGAATAGAACGTAGCAAACCATGTAGCTGACGCGACTTGAGTGGAGAAATTTGACTAAACGCTAGAGCTAAGATTTATGGTTTGCGAACTCGAGCTCGAGCTGGCGCGCCTTGAGCCAGTCGGCGACGTCGTTGAAGCCTTCCACGAGAGCTAAACCCGCCGGATCGTATCCCTCCGCGTCGGGTTGGGCGTGGTCTCGCGTTAGACCCAGACTCGGCGTATCTAAGAGCCACTCGCACACGTCTCGATTTCCACGCTGTGCGGCTTTGTGTAAACAGCTATGACCGTTGGCGTTGATCAAATTGAAAGGCACGCCGAGTGAGGCGAGATATTCGCAACACTCGACGCCACCGGCGCCCATGGCGGTCCAGCACGCGACGTTACAGCCGTAATCGTTGCACGACTTGTAATCGCACTCGGCGCGTTCAACGAGCTGGCGCATGACGGCGAGATGACCTTGCCAACAAGCCCACGCGAAAGCGGTGGATCCGTCTTCAGTGGTGCTGTTCGGATCGACGCCGCGCGAAAGCAGATATTCCACCACCTCGACGTGGCCGTTTCGCGCCGCCCAGTGCAAGGCGCTTCGACCGGCGTACGAGCGCCGTCCGCTCTGGACGGAGGTTTGAGGATTCATACAGCATTTTTCGACGAGAAACTCGACGCACTCGACGTGCCCGGCGCCCGCGGCCCAAAGCAACGCGTTGGAACCGTGCTTATCGACGGCGTCCTTCGAGCGTGGATCCCATCCATCGCGCGAAACGAGCGAGCGTAAGAGATTCAAATCGCCTCGCCGCGCGGCTTCAAGTCCGGGCAAAGGCAGTGCTTTGACGCGCTTCGCCGCGATCAGGGCATCCATGACAGTGGCGTCGCCGCGGCGGGCCGCCGCCATCGCCTCGCGCAAATCGTCCTCCCGCGACGCTTTTTTCGTCTTATTATCCAAATACGCCGCGTCTCCGTTCGTGAGGTCCGACCTCGATCCCGAGGTCGACATCGCCACGAGCGCGTTTCGCTCTCTCTCCACCGCGTCCATGGCTTCCTGGTGTAAATCGTTATGCCTCGTCTTTCGATGCCACCACAAACCGCGTTCGCCGCCGGAGATAAATTTTCCGCATTTATCGCACATCGCCGATCCCGCGTCACGCAGCTCGGCATATCGCTCTAACGTGCATATGGTGATCATCCCGCTGTCACCGCCGTCGTGCACGCGCACGGCGGCGAAATGCTTTGACGCGAACGCGTTTGGTATGAGCTCCGTCGCCGCCGTGGCGAGCGATTTGGCCGTGTGTTCACGTTCGACGCCCATGGGCGAGACGCACGTCACCGTGGTGGACGCATAACGACCACTCTGCGCGCGTAGGGCGTGAAACAGCGCGTTCGCGGCTCCGCATTCGACGTCGCCGCCGGGGAGCCTCTTCGACACCCGAACGAGACGATGTTCGTCGAGACTCGCGAGAACGTCGCGCGCCGTGCTCTCGATCTCCGTGAGCGCGTCGAGTAACACATTTTTGATATCCTCAAGCGGTGGCATCGCCGCACACACACGGTGTGCGCGACGATGTGACGATGTTGTCGCGCTTGGCGCGGGGACGACGAGAAGCGCGACTCGCGATGGCTTCACACTCGGTTTTGTCGACAATCTATCTCATCTATCGCACGTCACGTCTCGACTTTAACTTTCCCGTTCCCGTGACGGCGCTGCCATGCGCAAAATGATTGTAGGTTGCAATCTTTTGGTTTACGTCCGACGTCGCCACGGGCAAAAATCTCAAACGAATCCACTCCAAACTCGCCGATACCGTAAATTTTCAACTCGGGCTCGAGTCCGACTTCAAACTCGCCAGTTTCCAATAGAAACTTCGTGGACACCTCCACGATCGTCCGCATCCTCCCGGGGAACAAGCCGAGGCGCTTGATGATTTCGAACACGTCCTGCGAATCCGCCGCGAGCGCCGCGCTCGGCGTCGGGAATTTCGCGAAAAAGTTTGATATGCATTCGTGTTTGAGAGCACCGCTCGCGACGCGCGACATCAGAGCACACGCGATCAGCAACTGCCACGCGTCATGCGCGTAATACTCTTGCAACAATTGCATCGGTGACGGCGGCGGAGGCGTTCCTAATCGAGACATCGTCCACGCCTTCCAATCGCTCACGGAACGCGCGGACGGTACGCTGTCTCCCCAACGCGCCACGGCGTCGCGGCGCCACGCCTCGTCTTTCGCTGACTTTTCGACAAAAGAATTGGCAACGTCCGCACGCGTGGCGAGTAACTTTTCTCGCGCTTCTGCGAGCCATTCTCTCGACGTCGCCACGACGTCCTTCGCCAACTCGTCGTCGTCCAACTCGGCGTCGACGCTCGCGCGCTTCCTCGCCCGACCGTTTTCGTTTTCCTCGTCCTCATCGAGCAAGGCGTCGATGGTCGATCCATCGTACTCGGCCTTCACACCGACGACCCTGGACGACCGCCTCGTCGGCTCGCTCGGCTCTTCGCGCTTCACTCTTTTCCGTGACGTAGTGCTAATCTTCCGCGACGACATCTTGTTTCGAATGTCATCCGCGAGTGCGTTCACACCCAAGCGAGCCATGTATTCGCGGTTTCGCTGAACGTGCGCTAATCGCTGGCGCTCATACTCTGTGAGGTTCTCGTCCGGCATGGTCGCGCGCGTCGCGAGTCGCGCACTGAAGACTGTTTGTTGTGGGACACCTTAACGCCGAGTGGGGCGTCGTAGCGCCGAGTGAGCGCCGATCGCTCGCCGTGGACGCGCGCGCGTAAAAGACTAATGTGTGATGTGTGATGACAACCAATGAACAATCTAGGAATGCTGCGCGACTACACGATGCGCTCGAGTTCCTTGGCGTAGAGCAAAGTTTGGTTTATCAGAGCGGCCGCCGGGATGTCCTTGGCGCTCGCTGGCGCGACTTCTTCGTTGAAAACCACGCCTCCGTTGGCGTCCATCGTCCAGTCACGCGCGTTTGCGTATTTTTCAAACTCTTGAGCGTTTGCGAATCCTAACAATTTCATCGCCTCTGCGCCCGTCAGCGAGGCGTACGCGCTCTCCGCGCAACTCGCAATTTCGTCTCGCACCGTGTTCATCAACATCGACATGAAATACTCGTAGCTCGGATCTGGTAGCGCGTTTTGTCGCTGCGCAATCTTGTTATACGCCCCCTCCATCAAAAACTGCTCGAGTTGCAACACTTCCTGCACGCGTTGATCTTGCATGACGTCGTCGTCCGTCGTCTCAAGCTCGGCGTGAAACTCGGCGATGCGGTTTTGAACCAGCAAGCGCAACAGGTTTAACCCGACGATCAACGCCTCATTTTGCGAACGCTCGATGGGTTGCTTGCAAGGCGCGCGCTTGCACGCGTCGTAAGCAGCTTTCGCCTGCGAGGCGTGTCGCTCAAAGCTCTCCTCGTCTCGCGTCGCCGCGCTGATCATCACCCCGTATTCCGCCGCCTCGCGGCTCAGCCGGAGCTCTTCTTCTTCGTTCCCTACGAACGTCGTCGCCGCGTGCACTTTGAAATCGTCCAAACGTTCCAGCGCCGTGGCGTGATCGTTCGTCGCGATCGCAGCCTGGATTTGCTTGATTAAATCTTTGCCGTGCGCGACGGACGTCGACGAGGACGTGGACGCTCTGCGCGTGCCCACCATGACGTGTGGTCGTTTATGAGTTGGTTCGTCCGGGACGACGCGTGCGCGCGCGCTGCGGTGTGACCACGCCGAGTTTGTGCGAGGAGACTGGGTTGACTTTTTACTCTGCGGCGAGCGTCGTGAGAGAAAGCGTTTACATTAAATTAGCCATCTAATCAGCAACTACTCCGCGCTCGCGGACGGAGACTGCTCTTTCTTCAATCTCTTGATCGCTTCGGCGATGTTGATGCCACCGAGCGCGGCGGTCAGCGTCTGTGCGGCGAGCGCGGCGGCGTCGACGTCCTTCTTGGACAGGAATGGAGGCGGCTCCGTCTGCCCAGCGATTGTCACGCTGGTGAAGATCTCGCCTTCGCTCAAGCCGAGACGGTCGTAAACCTCTTGAAGATCTTCCACGGTCATCGCGTCGTACATGAGGGGCAAATCGGCGACGCACTGAATTTTTTTCAGCGGCGCTAAATCCGGAGTGTTGGTGCACTGCATCAAATCGGCCCAGTAATTGTTGGTCTTCAAATCCATCTCATGACGACTCAACAGCGTTAAACGCGCGCGATCGACCTCGCGTTGGCTCACGCGCTGCATCTGAAATCCGCGCAACACGCGCACGCCGGCGTTGAGAGCTTCATCAATTTTCTCCGGCGTCGACGTCACCAACAACCTGTACGTCGTCGCGTCGTTGTTTTGTAATCCAAACGACATGGTGAAGTTGCAGTCGTACGTCAGACCCAACGCGTCGCGCACCGTTGTGAACAATCTACCACCGATAACTTCTGCGAGCATCATCCCCGCGCAATACGTCGCCAAAGAATTCGCACGTCGCACAGACTGCTGCGCGAATGGGTTCCCCTTCGCCGCCGCCACCTCGTTCACGGGATCGCGCAACGCTGCAATCTGTTCCGGCGTGTACGCGTCTTGATTGACAAAGCTCGGAATTTCAGAGTACAGACTCGTCATCGGCGCCCACATGGATGGCCCCGGTCCGGCGGCCACCGCGCACGCTCTTTCGTCGCTGTCCTTCAACCACAAACGCTGCGCGCGCACGGGATCATCCTTCGGCACCTCTTTCAATTTCAGCGGGGGCACTTGCGGCAACGGCGGCGCGGGCTTGGTCTGAATCGATCCCATGAACGCGAGAACCATTTCGTCGACTTCTTCGGGGATGATGTCGCCGACGATGTTGAGTTCCAAAGCCCCGCTCGCGAATTGAGCTTCGATCATGTCTCGAACGCCATCCAGCGTCAGCGCCTGGAGTGCCTCCTTGTTCGGGTCCATGATTCTTCGGTCTTCGTAAATCACGGCGTTGATGGTGTCGTGCGTGAGCAACTCGATGTTCTTGTTCGTGTTAATCTGAAACATGCGGTAAATGTCCTTGACGCGCTCGAGCGCTTGCTCGTCCCACGTCGGCTTGGTCAGCGTGAGGTGCATGATCTCGAGAATAGTCCTCAAGCCTCCATCCGTGGCGAACGCGGAATCCAAAAACATGTACTCGACCTCGGGCTCGACGTCGTACACGAGCAAGTGTTGCATCGTCAAGAGCTCAATTTGCTTGCGCGACCATTCGCCGACGTCGCCAGCCTCTTGCACGGTGCGCAAACCGACCGCCGACGAACCGATTCCGCCGGGCCCGATGTTCGGGCTCTCAACCGAACGACCACCCGGGACGACGAGTCGTAAGAACGCGCTCCCAGGCTCGGCGTCGAGCACCTTGTAGTTGACGCGAATACCGTTACTCAGCGTGCGCTGGTACACGCCGGTCGGCTCGTGATACGTCGCCTCGGTAAACGTCGGCGCGGTTTGCTCGATGAGGGCGTTGATTTCGTCATCCGAAATCAAAACCTCCGGGACAAAGATATCCTCGGGCTCTGTGATTTCACCGTAATCCGCCGCCAAGACTTGTTCTATGCGCTCGGGCGTGATATCGAACGGCACCGTCTCGCCGTCGACGTTCGTCATCGTCGCGGGAACGCAAGCCACGATGGCGGTGCATTTACCGCTGTTCAGTTTACGATTGTTCTCCACACCGTACTCACCGATAAAACCTAAAAGCTCGTCGCACGCGCCGTTGCACGCCTCGAGCGTGATGTAATCGGACATGCGCACCAAGGCCTCGTGACCCGCGACCTGGTCCATGACGACGTGTCCGCAGGCGTCCTGCTCCATGACAAAGTCGAGATTTTCGAGGCTCGGCACGCATCCCGCCTGCTGCGCGAGCTGTTCGGAATCTCTCAACATCGCCGCTTTAAAACGTTCGAGCTCGCTCGGCGTCAATCCAAACTTTTGCAATCTTCGAGATTCCTCGACCGCGACTTGCAAGGCGAATTCGTACTCTCTCGGCTCGCACGTCACGGTGACGGTGCTGACGCAACACCCCTCTCTCGCGCTGTCGCTATGATCGAGTTCAATGCGTTTGTAATCCGCATTAGTTTCCGCGTATCGCGCCTGAATGCGGCTCTGCAACACCAACAACACAATTCGCTGCAAAATCGTCCTGTGCAAGTCGCCCATTTTTTCCAGAGGCTTGATGGCCAATTTCGAAAATATGTTGAAACTCGCGTTGGACAAGTGTTCGTGCTGAAACATGGACACTTTACCCTCGGGGGCGACGAAAGGTAAGAACGGATCGTCCTTGCCCGACGCCTTCGCCTCGTCGTTCAAGCGTCGAATGTCGTCGAGCTCGTACGACGGCGCCCCGTACGCGTGCTTCACCGGAGGACGCACCGCGTGACGGGCGAGAGGAGACTCGGCTTCTTCCGCGCCTTCCGCGGGCGCCGCTTCGTCGAACGCGGCGGAAATCATACCCTCGACTTCATCCACGGAGGCATCGAAGTCGCCCACGACGTAGAGCGTGGCGTTGGCTGGGAAATACCAGCGCGCGTGAAAGTCTCGCACCGCCTGCGCCGGCCACGCTTCGACCTGATCGAGCTTACCGATCGGAAATCGCGTGCCCAAGAGGTTGTCCCAGTGCAAATGCTCTAGAAGCTGACAGTCCACTCTGTACTCGATCGTGTTCATCATTTGCGCCTCGGCGAGCACCGCTTTCTTCTCCTTCGCCACGCGAGTGTCCAAGAGTTGCGGCGCAAACGCGACGTCGTAGAGAATATCCAGCACGTTGGGCGGCATGTAATGTCCATCCTTGTTCGTCGTCGGGGCGTGGATGTGGAACACGGTGTGGTGGAAATCCGTGTACGCGTTCCCTCGCGTACCGCTCCCGAGCCACTGATCTCGTTTTCGAGAACCCAAAAACGTGACGTGCTCGACGAGATGCGCCAGTCCTTGCTCGTCTTCGCGCTCGTCCACGGACCCGACGTGCATCTCCAAGTGCGCCTCGAACCTCCCCTCGGGAACTTTGTTCGGTAAGATGACGTACTTCAACCCGTTCGCGAGCGTTCCTCGACGAATCTCTTCGTGCGGCGTCAAAGGCTCGTCCAGCAGCGCCGTCGTCGCCGCGGGATCGGCGACTGAAGACAGCGTCTGCAACGCGCGATCCCATCGCCCCGGCCCACCGCTCGTCGACGACGCGTTCGCGCGCACGACGCGCGCGCACCTCGCGCCTCGAGTCGCCCGTCTCGTCGTCGTCGCCGTCCGTCCGCGCCGACGATGCGGCGTCGCGATTCCTCGCGCGTTCGCGCTCGCGCGCGCGCTCGCGGAGACGCGCGACGCCATGTCGACGCGCACCGTTCGGATTCGTCACCGATTCGTCACCGTCGCGCGTCGTCGTCGTCGAACGAACGCCCCGCGCCGGCGGTCGCGCCGCACACTGCGGACGATTGCGTCGACGCCGCCCCGCGCGAGGTCGGGCCGTCGGCGCGAATCGAAGGGCGCGCGCGCGACGCGCCGAAAAGGGGGCTTCGCGTCGCGATCGAATCGCTCGAATCGTCGAATCGATCGATCGAATCGAATCGAATCGAATCGAATCGATCGATCGACGCGCGATGGTTCGCGAAAAACCGCCCATCGACGCGCCCCCCGCGCGCGGCGCAGCACTTCGCGACGACGTCGTTCGGCGAGCGATGTTCAGCGTGACGTGCGCGCCGTCGGCGACGACGACGACGTCGTGCGCCGTGAAGGGCGCGACGGCGCGATCGCAAAGGGTGCGAACGATCGACCGACGCGACCGACGCGCGACGCGCGCGCGAACTCGTTCGAACGGCGCGCGCGAGAACGACGATGGGGCGGTGTCCCCATCGGCGCGCGCCATCGGCGCGCCAACGAACGCGACGGATCGGGATGCGCGCGACGATGGGGACGCGCGAGGCGGCGATCGCGACGATTGCGTTGACACCGACGAGCGCGAGGGATCACGCGCGCGCGCGGCGAGGGGAGACATCGCGTCGACCTCGACGTCGCGCGAAGGCGCGATCAGGGCGTTATCCACAAAGCGAACGCGAGACTGACGGCGCGGTTTTCTGGAATTCTTCGCGCAGGTGCACGCCGCGGCGCAGCGACGAAGCGTCGTCGTGAATGCGGGCACGGGTAAATTTATCGTCGGCGGGAACTGGAAGTGCAACGGCACGGCTGAGTCCGTCAAGGCGCTCGTGAAGGAGCTGAACTCTGGGAAAATCGACGCCGACGTCGACGTCTACGTCGCGCCTCCGTTCGTCTTCATTCCGCGCGTGCAAAAGGAGCTCAACAACAAAAACTACGCCGTCGCCGCGCAGAACTGCTGGGTCTCCGCGGGTGGGGCGTTCACGGGTGAGGTGAGCGCGGATATGCTCGCCGACGCCGACATTCCGTGGGTGATTCTCGGGCACAGCGAGCGCCGCGCGCTCTGCGGCGAGACGAACGAGTTCGTCGGGGAGAAGACCAAATATGCCTTGAGCAAGGGATTGAAGGTTGCTCTGTGCATCGGCGAGACGTTGGAACAGCGCGAAGCTGGCACGACTCTGGATGTTTGCCGCGCGCAACTCAAGGCGGTGAACGACGTCGTCGCGGCGGCTGACTGGGAAAACATCGTCATCGCGTACGAGCCCGTTTGGGCGATCGGTACCGGCAAGGTCGCGACGCCGGACCAAGCGCAAGAAGTGCACGCGGGCATTCGCAAGTGGTGCGCGGATAATATTTCTCCGACGATTGCGTCGAAGATTCGCATTCAGTACGGCGGCAGCGTGAACGCCGGCAACTGCGACGAATTAGCTCAGAAAGAGGACATTGACGGCTTTCTCGTCGGCGGCGCGTCTTTGGTCGGCGAGGCTTTCGTGACGATTTGCAACAGCGCTAAGCACTCCAAGTGAGCGAAGCGAACGAAGAGTGCGTGAACCTATCCAATCCTATTTGAATTGTCGCCGCGCGCGGCGCGCGCGCGCACCCCTGAATTAGTAGACTCAATATATATTTCTCGAACGCGAGCGTTCGCGGAGACGAGGCAAAAGTGTAATGTTAACCGTTTACGTTGCGTTCTATTCAAATCAATCTATTCAAATCAACCCACTACGTGGACCATCATCTATAATACGCCATGTGCCTCGTTTGGAAGTGACTCGCGGCTTCGATTTTCTTCGCCGTCGGGTCGGCGAGTTCCGCCGCCTCGCGCGCGCGGCGCTCGTCGCGATCGATGCGAAGCCACTTTTCAATCGTAGACAATAAATGCTTCGTGCCTTGAATTTCCGGAATGTCCGCCTTGGCGCCGCCATACTTCAACTGCCCGTTGGACGTGAACGCGAGGTGCGTCATCCAATCCGCCATGCCGTCGAAGATGTGCGTGGCGTACACGATGGTGGCCCCGCGCACCTCGCACTCTTCCTTGAAAAACTTCAACAAGTCGAGCCGACCGAGGATGTCCAAATCCACCGTGATTTCGTCGCACAGCAACACCTTGTACGGCTTCAAGAGCCCGAGACAAATCTGCACGCGGCGTCGTTGCCCGTCGCTCAACGCCTTCATGGACCAGTCCAAATCCACATCCAGCAGCGTCACCAATCGTTCTCGCCTCGCCGGGTCCACGTCGGCGACGCCCTCGATCATTTTCCTCGCCGAAATGTCTCCTTGCAGCGGCACGTCCGCGCCCGCGCTCCCGATGTTGCGCCGCCACTGCGCGCCCAGGTAAGAGAGCTCGCCCCCGCACGTGAGCGCGATGTCGTGAAACGGCGGTCGTCCCAGCACGCGCACGACGTCTTCGTTCACCATGGTTTTCCCCGCGATGACGTGCAGCGCCGTCGTCTTCCCCGCCCCGTTCGCGCCGGAGAGCAAGCATCTCGACCCCGGCGGCAGGCGCAGGCTCCAGTCGCGCAGCACCGCGTCGCATCCGGGGTACGCGTACGTCAGCGCGTCGACGGCGACGGCGCACGACGGGGCGTCGTCGAGGACGACGTCCACGACGCCGCGCATCGGACTCGCGTCGTCGCGTCGCGTCGCGTCGTCGCGCGCGGTGTCGTGACGTGACGTCACGCGCACCGAACGCGTCTCTCGTCGACCCTCGTCGCGGCGTGTGTCCGTGTGCAGATCTCGCGAGACTCGCGCCGCGCGCGGTGCGTTGGCGCGCCCGCACTGCGCGCCGCGTCCGTGCGTCGCTCGCGTTCGATGCGTTCGCCGCCCGCGACCGTGCCCAAGGCGCGCCCGCGCTGCGGCGAACCCCGCCGCGTGCTCGTCACCGGTGGCGCCGGCTTCGTCGGGTCGCACCTCGTCGACGCGCTGTTGAAACGCGGGGACGAAGTCATCGTCATGGACAACTTTTTCACCGGCTCGCACCGCAATTTGGAGCACTTGAAGGGGAACCCAAAGTTTGAAATCATCCGACACGACATCGTGACGCCGTTCTTGGTGGAGATCGACGAAGTGTATCACTTGGCGTGCCCAGCGTCGCCGATTCATTATAAATTCAACCCGGTGAAGACGATCAAAACCAACGTCGTGGGGACGATGAACGCGCTGGGGCTCGCGAAAAGGTGCAAGGCGAAGTTCTTGCTCACGAGCACGTCTGAGGTGTACGGCGATCCGCTCGAGCACCCGCAGAAGGAATCGTACTGGGGCAACGTCAATCCGATCGGCGAACGCGCGTGTTACGATGAGGGCAAACGGTGCGCTGAAACGTTGGCGTTCGATTACCATCGCGAGCACGGTTTGGAAATTCGCGTGGCGAGAATTTTCAACACGTACGGACCGCGCATGGCGATGGATGACGGGCGCGTGGTGTCCAACTTCGTCGCGCAAGCGCTGGAGGGTAAACCCCTGACAATCTACGGTGATGGCACGCAGACGCGCTCGTTTCAATACGTCTCTGACCTAGTCGCCGGACTCATCGCGTTGATGGACAACGACTCGGGCTTCGTCGGTCCGGTGAATCTCGGTAACCCCGGCGAATTCACCATGCTCGAACTCGCGGAGAAGGTGCGCGAAGTCGTGAATCCGAACGCGGAGATCGTGTTCTGCGAGAACACCTCGGACGATCCCAGTCGGCGCAAGCCAGACATTTCACTCGCGAAGGAAAAATTAGCGGGATGGGAACCGAAGGTGAAGCTCGAGGACGGGCTCAAGCTCATGGTGGAAGATTTCCGGGAGAGAATCGAAGAAAAACGGTTGCGAGATGCGGCGAAAGGACGATGAGTGATGATTATGTTGTAATAGTACGTAACGGTGGCGTGAGGTGTGTCGATGCACGGATTATTGTCGTCTCCGTTAAAAAATATAGCTCGAGCGCGCTTCGCTTGGTGGTTTCGCGTGGCTTAGCTTAGATGGCCTTGAAGTATTCCTTGGAACCCTTCGGATCCGGCTTCATCGTCGCCGCACCCGGGGTCCAGCCCGCCGGGCAGACTTCATCCGGGTTGTTTTGCACGTGCTGGATGGCTTGAAGCACGCGAAGCGTTTCGTCGACGGAGCGGCCAAACGGAGCGTTGTTGACGGTGCTGTGCTGAATGACGCCTTCGCGATCGATGATGTACAAACCACGGAGCGCGGTGCCGTCTTCGTAAAGGACGTCATACGCCTCGGTGATTTCGCGCTTAAGGTCGCTCACGAGCGGGTAATTCAAGTCGCCGAGACCGCCGTCGTTGCGGTCGGTTTGCAACCACGCCAAGTGGGAAAACTTGGAGTCGACGCTGCAGCCGAGAACTTCGGTGTTGAGCTTGGCGAACTCTTCGTAGCGATCAGAGAACGCGGTGATTTCCGTCGGGCACACAAAGGTGAAATCGAGCGGGTAGAAGAACAACACCACGTACTTGCCTCGGTAATCGCTGAGCTTGATGTCTTGGAACTCTTGGTCGAAGACGGCTTCGGCGCTGAAGTCCGGCGCTTCGTACCCGACCAACGGCTTGCGCGCTTGCTGCGATGTCGGAAAGCGTGCGCGCGCGCGTGATTCGTCAGTCTTCGCTCGGGCGTCGCGCGCCTCGCGCGTCGCGTCCTCGCGCCGCGCTCGAGCGCTCGAGCGCTTCTTTATCCTTCCCCGATCGCGAGCCGTCGATCGGTGTCGTCGTCCTCGCGTCGCCTCGCACGCACCACGCGAACGGTCGATCGCGAGAAGTTCTTGTTCTTGCGCTGCGTCTTCAGCCCCGCCGCGGTCGGGGTGAACGCGGAGCGGCTCGTCATCGCGCTCGCCATCGTCGTCGTCGTCGTCGTCGTCGTCTCGAAAGTGACGCCGCGCGCGCGCGTCGACGTCGACCGCCGTGCCGCGGTCGGTCGCCGCGGTCGGTCGCCGCGCTCGATTTTCGCGCCGAATCCGATTTTCGCGCCAACAGCCAACACCACGTGTTTTTGTGAAAAGAAAGAATCTTGCGCGCCGACGCGACCGCACTCCGAGGACACCGACACGACGTCGACGCACGCCCGATCGACGACGACGCGCACCACCGCACGCGTTCACCTCCACCACCACCGCCGCGCCGCCGCGCCGCCGCCGCGCCGCCGCCGCGCCGCGGTCGTCGCCCGCGCCGAGCGCGCGCGACGCGCTGGGCACGCCGAGCGATTCGTCTCGACGCGACGCGACGACGACGACGACGACGACGACGACGACGACGCGGGCGCGCGACGACCGCGCATCGGTGACACCGAACTCGCGCGCGCGATCGGTCGACGCGCGATGTCGGTCGAGATGACGCCGGGAGCGTTGGAAATCGGGGAGACGACGCTGGAGCGATACTTGGACGCCGCGCTCGCCGCGAGGGCGGCGTCGAGCGAAGGCGCGGCGTCGAGCGCGATCGCAGAGGATGAGGCGAGCGTGGTGCGATCGATGGCGAAGGCGTGCGTGCGCATAGGAGGGTTCGTGCGGCGCGCCGGGTTGAAGGACGTCAAGGCGTTCGTTGAGGGGAAGAACGGCGCCGTCAACGTGCACGGCGAAGAGCAAGCGGCGCTGGACGACGCCGCGCACGAAGTGTGCGTGAAAGAATTGATACAGGGAGGGCGATGCGCGTGGATCGCGAGCGAGGAGAGTGAAGACATCGTCACCGCCAACGTCGACGGGCGAATCGCCGTCGTTTTCGATCCGTTGGATGGCAGCTCGAACATCGAGTGCGGCGTCGGCGTGGGGACGATTTTCGGCCTCGTCGACGTCGGCGCGGAATCATCGCCGGAGCACGTGTACGCGCGTCCCGGACGAGACATGTCTACCGTCGGTTACGTTCTGTACGGCGCGTCGACGGTGCTCGTTTTGAGCTTCATGTCGGAGGACGCTCACGGCGGCGTGTGCGCGTTTACGTACGACGCCGAGCGCGACGCCTTCGTGCTGACGAAGCGCGATATTCGAATTCCTGAGAGCGGCGACGTGTACAGCGTGAACCAGGCGAACTATGAAAAGTGGGACGACGCCACGCGCGCGTACATCGATGAGTGCGCGAGCTCGAAATCTCTTCGTTACGTCGGTTCCATGGTCGCAGACGTGCACCGCACGTTGCTCTACGGCGGCACGTTTCATTACCCGGCGTCTTCGTCGAACGCTCAAGGAAAGCTTCGCGCCGTGTACGAATGCTTTCCCATGGCTGCCATCATAGAGCGCGCGGGTGGTCGCGCCATCTCTGGCGCCAACGATAGCGTGTTGAGTTTCGTTCCGTCCACCGCGCACTCGCGAATGCCCTTCCACTGCGGCAGCGCCCGAGACATCGAGCGTCTGGAAGAAATCCTCTCGAGCGAAGCCCGGGCGGGGAAGAAAGGACGCGTCTCCTCGCCGTCACCGCGTTGATTTTGAACGAACGTATTATTTAATATCTATAAATCCGTGTTTTTGTTTGTTTTCACGCGTAGTACATCTTCGTTGATTAAAAGGTGTGTTCCTAACAGTTGTTTCGTCATTTATTCGGCCTTCGTTCCGTTGGCTTCCGTCGTCGCCTTCTTCTTGTCGCCCTTGCCAGCCAAGTTCATCGCGCGCTCGATCGCCTCCGGACCGTGCTTCTTCACGAGTTCTTGAACCTTGGCGAATTGCGGGCCCAACTCTTGTTGAATCGCCGCGAAATCACCCTTCTTCAAGTTTTCGGCGTGCTTGTCGATGGACGGCGACAGCTGGTGGAAAATCGGCTGAATGCCCTTCTTGTACAGCGTGATGGCGCCCTTGAAGCGCGGATTCACCATCCACGCGCAGAATAAAACCTTCATGGCGCGGTACGCCGGAATCCTGGTCGTCGAAAGCGCGAATCGTCACAGCGTGCGTCAGTCATCCGTCGTCCCCTCGCTCGCTCGCCTAAGCGCGTCGGCGAGATCTTCGACGCCGCGCGATGATCTTTCCCCGTCGTCGCGTCGCACGCGCGCGAAGACGGTCCGCGCGCGTTCGCGCGACGCATCGCACGCGATCGCCGTCACACGCACCATCCCACGACGCCGATCGACTCGCCGATCGAGAGCGTGAACGCGATCATGAAGTACGTCAACCAGAGCGTGACATCGTCCGGGCCGATGACTTTTCTGTCGAGCAACTTGAGCGCGCTGTACGTCGGGTAGCAGTACCCGACGCCGAATCCGGCGATCTTGAGACCCAATCCGAGCATCTTCCGCGCGTGTGCGTTCGCGGCGGTGCGCGCGTCGCGGTGTGCGGCGCGCGAGTCAATCGTCACACTGAATTTTCAAGGGGAACGACAGCGGCGATTTTTACCACCCGGGCGGTCGGGCGACCGGCGATCGGCGCGCGCGAAGCGTTTCGGTTTCGGGCGATCGAACGCGACGCCGAGCGCGCGAGAAATCGTGCGCGCGGGATGAATATTAAATAAACTGAACTACTTTTGTCGTTTGTTGTACTTTTTCACCATCCAGTCCTGCAAGACGTCCAAATCCGAGAGCCGCTCGACCTTGACGCCGCGCTTGCGCCAGTAGTCGGTCATGCGCCGCACTTGCATGATGTCGCCGGTCGCCGCGATGGTTTTCGCGCGCGAGAACCAAATCTTATCGAACGCCTCTTGAATCTCTGCTTTATCGCCACCGTCGACGAATCGCTTCAAGAATTTCAGTTCCTTCAGGCGCTGAATCGAGCCGACGTCGTAGCCCTTGGCTTCGAGCTCTTCGGAAATCTGCTTCACCTCGCGCGAGCCGTTGTAAAACACCCACCCCACCCACAACGCGGCCGCGACGCACACCACAGGACCGTACACGCTGTCGTCAACTTTCGCCATCTCGAACAGAGCCTCCGGCTCCACCGCCCGCGTTCGCGTCGCCATCCGCGTCGCCGTCGGCGTCGACGCGTCGACGCGCGCCTCAAACTGTCCGCACGATCGATCGCCTCTCGCGGTCGTCGTCGTCGCCTTCCGCGATCGACGTCCGCTCGTTCGCGCGCCGTCGCATCGCACCACCGGTGTTAAGCGCGTCGACATCGCGCGCGTCGACATCACGACCGTCACGCGCGTCGTCGTGTGTCGCATCGCGCGACACATCCACATCCGACCGCGACGGCGTCATCCGAAAGGCGCGGAACCGTAACAACGAGTCCGCGGGAAAACGCGCGAGACCCGGCGGTGATGGTTCGTAACCCGTCAAGAGTCCCTCGGGAATCGGAGACGGTATCGTATAGTGGTTAGTACCTTGCGTTGTGGAAACACATGGAAATCTGGCGCGTGAAATACGCGCACAAGTACGCCTCAACAATACCGCAAAAACCGCGGCTCGAATCCGCGTACCGTCATACTTTTGCCCGGCCCAATGCTGTCATGCTTTCGCCCGACCCAACGCTTTCGCCCGGCGCGGCGACGCGCGCGCGCGAGCGGCGCCGGACTCCGCGCCGCGAGAGCGCTCGTTCGGGTTCTTTCTGTAAACTAATATGCGCTAGAATTACACTTTTACCCACGGCGCGCCCGCGACGTCGCGAACGCTAACCGCTCGCGACGTCCGCTCGTCTACGAGCGAGCCTCCTCCTCCTCGCCGTCGCTCGACTGCCCCGTGGCCTTGAGATACTCGGCCAACGCCTCATCGCTCGCGCCCGAAACCCCCGCGAGGTTGCGCGGCCCCGTGCACATCTCCCAAAGCTCGCCGACGTCGAGCGCCGTGCACCACGCCGTCGGATACGTGGGAAACGACGTCTCCGTGTCCCCGTGCCCGGTGCGTTTCACCCCCGCGCGTCCGTTTCGCACGCACACGACGTATCCGTGCACCGCTCGCGTGATGAATCGACGCTTCGTCGCCGTCGAGTCCGTCGTCGACGTCGTCGTCGTCGTCGTCGACGCGCCCGCGTCCGCCGCCGCCGCCGTCGCGTCCGACGCGAACTTCTTCGATCGCGCCGGCAGCGGCGCCCCCACGCGCACGTCCACGCGCACGCGATCGCCGACTAAAACGCCTCTCTTCGCCAACTCCCTCGCCACGCGCTTCGCCTTCTCGGCCGCGCTCTCGCGAGGACGACCCGACTTTTCCTCGTTCAGCACGCCCGACCCGTACGCGTCATCCATCGCCATCATCGCCTCGAACGCGTCGTCGTCGCTCGCGTCGTCGCGCTTCGCCGCGTCGTCGTCGCCGTCGCGCGCGCGCCATCGCGACCCGCTCGACGACGCGGACCTCGACGCGCCGGCGCCGCGAAACGCGCGCGCGACGCGAACGGCGCGCATCGAAGTGGCGACGGGACGACGACGCGCGCGGACGCCGACGCCATCGCGCGGCGCGCGACGCCCGACATGGCGAAGGGGAAGCGACGGAAAGAGCGCATCAGGGCGCTGAAGCTCGCGGCGCGCGGCGCGGACGCGCGCATGGACGGCGACGCGGCGGCGACGGCGCGCGGCGGCGGCGACGCGACGACGACGACGACGACGGCGCGCGCGACGACGGCGACGACGACGGCGACGGCGACGACGGACGGCGCGGAGACGACGCGCGCGGCGCCCGGGGGTGGGCGGAAACGCGCGCCGACGGTGCGCAGGGCGATCGCGAAGCGCAAGAGCGTCGCCCTGGACAAGGCGCTGTCGCACGTCGAGCGACGCGGCGTCAAGGCGGATAGGAAGAGACTCAAGCGCGGACATCGCGTCGCGGCGAGGGACGTGTACTGAAAGAAGGCAGATATTCGCGAATTCGCGACGCGCTCGAGGAAGCGATTGTACGTTAGACGATTTGTAAGACGACCGCGCGCGCGCGGCTCGATGTCCGCCGCGCCGCGACTCAACCCTAAGTTCCTCTCGTCGCGT
>Ga0222716_10001757_pt1 | contig 17948 bp, 16 predicted proteins | sample C33_13DmetaG_FD_165044 | JGI IMG/M metagenome (GOLD analysis project Ga0222716, IMG submission 165044) | Estuarine water microbial communities from San Francisco Bay, California, United States - C33_13D | ecosystem: Environmental > Aquatic > Marine > Unclassified | place: USA: California... | reverse complement strand
GTCTATCCCGTCATCATTAGTTACCAGTATTCTGTTGATTGCTCTGCTCATTTCTGGTGGGGTATCCTCCAATTTATTTAGTCATTAATATTTGAGCTTTTTTATTGCTGCCGCCTAAAAATCGAGGCGCTTCTCGATAGAACTCAATAAGATCACGCTTAATTTCTTCACTAGCAGGATTCAAGTTGTGCGCCTTTTCAAACGCTTTTCGGGTTTTTTTTGCATAATTGATCGCTTTCAACCAACCAGAATTTTGAGCTAGCCGTCCGTAACTTTTCCCGAGCATGTAGAGCGCTTCTACACAGTCTGGTTTTATCAAGATGATTTCTTCGTACAATGAAATCGATTCATTATAATTTTCTTCCTCGTAATATCGTTCGGCCACAGTTAGTTTTTCAGACAATTTTAGAGAGTTCGTGTTGTCATGGTCACAAGCTTTTAATGATGCGATACAGTTGATGAGCAAAATCAGAAAAAAACTCGTGGGTAAGACCAATCCTTTGTCCAGCAAAAATTTATACCTGGTCACATTTTAGTTAAAATGATTCTGCCATTTTTTTAGCATCTACGGCTAAGGCTTCTTCCATAACTGTCACGTCATCAGGAGCAGCTAATGTAGGCGCAATTACCAGACGTTCCACGTCAGTGAGCCCGATGAAGGAAAGCCAGCCCTCAAACGCCGGCTTTTGCAGATCGAATGCCTCGGTCTCACTTCCCACGTCATAAGCACCACCTGTTGCGTAGATCGCAAGTGCTTTCCCTTGTACAAGGCCTGTGTAGCCGCTATCGGGAGAGAATGACCACGCTAAGCCAGGTTGAGTGATCACGTCAATATAATGTTTAAGCACGTAAGGCAAACCAAAGTTCCACATAGGCACTGAGAATATATATTTGTCAGCTTCATTAAATGTGGCAAAAATCGATTCTATTTGTTTCCATGCGGACTTCTCGGAGTCACTCGGATCTGCCCCATGCATAATACTGTATTTGGCATTGAGCTTTTCATCATTGAATGCAGGTAGATCTGTAGACCATAGATCTATCGTTTGGATAACATCTTCAGGGTGATACTTCGTATAGCTTTCGATAAATATAGAAGCAAGTTTAGATGAATGCGATCGCGACTTACGTGGAGAAGCTTCGATATAAATAACTTTTGACATTAATTATTCCTCTTTCTAACGGTTAGTTGTTCGTTGACGCGCTCGAGCCCAATTTATATCGAAAGATTCTACGGTATCAAGCAGAGCTGTAATTTTACTCCATTTCCAAATATTGTTTTCAAAAATATATTCCTCTTCGTACCTGCCAGATATTATTCCACTACCTACTATTTTCAGCTGATTTTCCGGCTGAAAAACCACTGGACAGTCGAGGTACCACACAGCAGATGCTTTATCGGAATGCAGTGTAATTATCTCATTTGTCACTCTGTGCTGGCTATATGCTAAGACCGATGGGACGTGTTCGAATAGAAACGTCTCGACTTCACTCCGACCACGCATGATAGGAAAGCCTGAGAAGTCCGCAATTACATCGTTAGTAAGATGCATTGAAACTTGTTCCTGAGGTTCTCTGTCACCTGATATTATTTTATCGATACAAAGACAGTAAGTGTTATGCTTGAGGTGTCTGATCGCATCTTTTTGTTCTAGACTCCTGAGTCTCTCTTCTATTTCTTTCACTGACTCGTCCTCTCTTTAATTTTTAACAATGTGTAGTTCTTGTGCCGCGCAATATTCAATGTGATTAATTATTCGATCTAACGCCTCTTTGAGTCTAGCATGCGACTGAGCAAAGCATAGACGAATATATTCATCGTTTCCTGGGCCGAATGTATATCCAGGTGCAACACCTACGTTTTCTTTACGCAATAAACTATTTGCAAACTCCTCGCTTGATGATAGACCAATAATTTTCGGGAAAGCATAAAATGCTCCGGTAGGCGTAGTCAGCTGTATTAACGGGTGGTTGCCTAATTTTTCCATGACGATATCCCGACCGATTGCGTAATTTTCTCTGAGCTGTGAGATGATATTTTCTCCTTCTGCTAACGCTTTTATTCCCGCACTCTGAATAAAAGTGGGCGCACTGGTGTTATAGCACTCGGACAATGTTGCCATTTGTTCGGAGATACTTGCAGGAGTGATCATCCACCCTAGTCGCCAACCAGTCATTGCATAGGCCTTAGAAAATCCGTTTACAATGATCAACGGGTCCGTCTCTGAGGCTATTTGGAGGAACGAAGGGGCAACATTAATATCGTAGGTAGTCCGGTGATAAACTTCATCAGCTATTATGGTGATCTGCCTACTCCGGCAGAATTCTAACAACTCGTTTTGGTGTTCTCGCGACATGACCCAACCGGTAGGATTACTTGGACTATTAATATAAATTGCTCTAGTGTTTTTTCTCACTGATTTTTTGATATCCTCTATCACTAACTGCCAACCATTTTTCGTCTGTAGTTGGCGTACACAGCTGTACTCGGCTCCGGTCACCTGTATAGCCCGGTCAATATTTGGCCAGTGTGGGCTGACTATCAGCGCGTGATCTGATTTGCTCAGAGTCATTTGGCACGCAAGTGTAATCGCGGACATGGATGATCCCGGAACTGTTATCCGTTCATCCTCGACATCAATATTATAAATAGAGTGAACATAGTCTGAGATAGCAGCCCTTAATTCTACTTTTCCCCTTGTATGACCGTAGAAGGTTTCGCCCGAGTCCAATGCTATTTTTGCTTCATTGCGAATTAATGCTGGTGTTGCTAGATCTCCTTCACCAAACCAAAGCGGGATGACGTCGGGGTCGCCTAAACGTTGGAACGCAGTTTTTGTAATCCCGTTTTGTTTTAGCCTAAGAAATTCAGTTTTGAACATATGCTGTATTCCAAGAAATTAAAGAAAATTGATTGGTGAAAGTACATCGATAATCCTATACCCTTTTATCCTATTGAGACAGATTTTCAGGAGATTGTTGTAACGTGAAGCTGCTATTGAAGCGTTTGCATTGCACCTTTGTTGCGCGAGTGGATGATTTTGATTTATCCCGTAGACTTCAGACTACTGAAATAAATGCCCTTAGAGATGCGTTAGATGAATATTCGATTTTAGTTTTCAGACAGCAAGTACTGACTGACCAGCAACAGCTTGCAATCGCAAACTCCTTAGGTGGTAGCCTGCACCGAAAAACGGGGATAGCGACGCTAGGCCCGAATCGTTTCGGTGACGAGGCACTAACAGATATTTCAAACATTGATAATAATGGAAAGATATTAAGTAAAGGCGACAGACGTCGCCAGTACGGGCTCGCTAATCGACTATGGCATACTGACGCATCATTTCAGTGTCCCCGCGGGCGCTACTCCATGCTATCTATGAAGAGGTTTCCCGCATCAGGTTGCGAAACACAGTTTTGTAATTTATATGAAGCATATCAAAAGCTGAATAGGCCACTGCAGCAGAAGGTTAGTCGATTAGTGGCACACCATTCAATCGTACATTCTAGAGAGTGTTTAGGTTTCACGTTTTCTGATGCTGAGAAAAATCGATTGAAAGGAGCTCAGCACCCTCTCGTATTTATGAATCCAAGTACTGGTAAAAAAGCTCTTTATATCGCGGCACATGCCTCTCACATTTTAGGATGGGACATTCCAGATAGTCGTATATTTCTCATGGATTTGATTGAGCATTCGACTCAACCTGAATTCGTATATCGACATGAGTGGCGACCGGATGATTTCGTTGTGTGGGACAACCGAGCAACTATGCATCGTGGCATAGTATTTCAAGAAGAAACTGAAGAACGAGAAATGCGTCGCGTGACTACTCTAGATGACTGATTTTTAGCCTCAAAGATTTCAGTCTATTATTGCAACAGCCCGAGTCCAGCCAGCCGACGCACCTTTAATTTTCACTGGAAAACAACTGATTGTAAAACCTTTAGATGGAACTGATTCAAGATTATGTAACTTTTCTAGGTGACAGTACCCGACCTCTCTACCAGCTTTGTGACCCTCCCAGATCAGGTCGCTATTACCTGTCTCAGCGTACTTATCTTTGGTATGGATAAATGGTGCGTCCCAACTCCAGCCATCCGTTCCAGTTAGTCGAACGCCTTGCTCAAGCAAATATAAGGTAGCTTCTCTACCCATGCCACATCCACTCGAGACATAATCATCGTCCCCATATTTTTTCCCCGCCGCAGTATTAACTACCACTATTTCTAACGGGCTTAGTGTATGCTTTATCCGATCCAGCTCATCTTTTACGTCCTTGACAGTTACTACGTAACCGTCATCGAAGTTTCTGAAATCGAGTTTTATCGCCGGCTGAAAGCACCAATTTAAATCTACTTCATCAATAGATATTGCTCTTTCACCCTGATTCATAGTCGAATGAAAGTGATAAGGCGCATCCAGATGCGTGCCGTTGTGGGTCATTAATTTAATCCATTCGATAGCCCAGCCCTCACCTTCAGGTAAGTCTTTTTCTTCGGCTCCAGGAAAAAATTTTATTACGTCTTTAGCTGAATCTTTATGCGTTATATAGTCGATATGAGGTTCATACCCAGGAGGATCTGACTTAACATCGTTTTCCAAAGGTATTGATATGTCGATAATTTTTCTAGCCATTGATATCTCCTTTTATTCCATCGCTTTTTCTATCATTTCTTTCACCTTGAATGGTGAAAGAGGGCAAGACATCACTTTAACGTTGTGAATACGGAGAGCATCTTCAACCGCGGCCATTAAAACTGTACTTGTTGCGATGCTGCCGTCTTCACCTGCACCTTTTGCTCCAACAGAGGTAGATGGAGATTTGCTTACGAGATGATCGATTTCTATCTCAGGTGCGGCCCAAACGGTCGGCATTCCATACTCTTTTAACGTATTTGCGAGAGGCTTTCCTTCATCATCATATTCTAAATTTTCGTAAATAGTACCGCCCAACTGCTGGACAATGCTTCCTTTAATCTGTCCTTGCAGGATGAGTGGATTAAGAATAACCCCGTGATCTGCAACCATCCAAATTTTCTTTACGTCAACTTTCCCAGTTTCCACGTCCACTTCTACGAGGGCCCCTGCCGCTCCATTCGCGTGAGCGGGATAGAATTGCATACGTCCGAGATCATCTGGTTTCCAATTGACTTGAGGATGTCGGTACACCCCTAAGGCTTCAAGCAGGGGCCCATCTGCATCGGCAAGAATGATTTCTGCCCCGGGTTGCACGTATGCCGCGAAAGCTAGTTCTTTGAAGGATATCGCCAGCTCAGATTTAAGACAGCTGATGATGCCGTTTTTTATTTTGACTTCACTCGGGTCGCATTCAAATATCACCGAAGCGCCAATTTTGATTCTAGGAAGTAATTTTTCGGTGGCGTTGATAATCGCTCCTACTGCAAACATTGCACCTCGACTTGAAAAAGTGCCAGAACCGAATGGGGAGGCTTTGGTGTCACCCCAACTAACGGTGACATCTTCAATGCCGCAACCCAGTTGGTCAGCGCATACTTGAGCATAAACAGTCTCGATCCCTTGTCCTAGACTCTGTATGCCAGTAATTACATGTACGGAGCCATCCGCCGCGATTCTTAGCGTAATTGATTCGTAATTTTGTGATGTACTGCCGGGAAAAGTAGCGCCCGCTGGTTCTATATAGGGGACTAATGCCAATCCCAGATGCCGTCCTTCACGAAGAGCATTGGCTTGCTCCTTTCTTAATTCAGGCAACTTCATGTTTTTAGCTAATTTTTCTAGACATTCTCGTAAGGTGCCATTTTCTATGATAGGGCCAGTGACTAACTGAAATGGGTATTTCCTGAGCAAGTTTCGTTTACGTATTTCTACGGGATCTATTTCTAATTTATCAGCGGCTTGGTCTAACAGGCGCTCAATCAGCATATTAGCAAGATCTTTTCCGTAGCCTCTGTAGGCATTGTACGGTCCTTTGTTTGTGACTACACAGCGTATGTTCGTTCGATAATTTTCGATAGTGTAAGGACCCGGTGCATAATTTCCGCCATTAAGTGGCATACCTATTCCACAACCTCTTTCTGCACCATCACAACCCATGTCAGCGACTATGTCAGTCTCCATCGCGATCACCGTCCCATTTCGGTCAAACGCCGCGCGCGAGGTTGTATGATAGTCACGCGCTCCAGGTCCAGCATGCATCCAACCGGTCCGTGTCTCACTCCATCGGACAGGCTTGTGGCAAAGCATAGTGCCCAGCACTGCAAAATATTCCGAATCGACCGACAACTTTGCTCCAAATCCTCCGCCTACATCACCTGCAAGTACCTCAATTCTACTTTCAGGGATGCCAAAAACCTGACCAATAGCCATTCTCATTTGGTGAGCAATCTGTGTAGAAGCTCGAATAATCAAATGATCTTCGTCTTTGTCGTAATCAGCTCTTGCCACTCTGGTTTCCATGGGCATTGCACTATATCGGTGTGATCCAATTTTTTCTGCTATCACGAGATCTGCAGAGTCAAATACAGTATTTACTTCACCATGTTCGAAACGCACTTCGACTTGGGTGTTTGTTTTCCACTCGGGGTAAAGCAGTCTTTCAGGTTCATCGATAGCGGAGATTATCGCGGTAGGGTCGGTATTAACCGGCAGGTCCTCGTATTGTATTTTTATACTTTCGGCGGCATCCTCTGCGATATACGGATCATCAGCAATAACCAGTACAACCGGCTCTCCATAAAAAACTACTTTATCAACGGCGAGCGCGTAGCGTTTTGGGAGTTTTAAATCTAGTAATTCCATTGTGGGCGCAAGTGGCTGCCAATATTTTTTTGCTTCTGCTCCGGTTATTACTCGACGTACACCAGACATTTTTTCTGCAACTTGTGTATCGATGTTTAAAATTTTTGCGTGAGCCTTGGTCGAACGAGCCACGGCTGCATGCAGGTCTCCATACTCACCATAATTATCAACAAAGCGTCCTTTCCCGGTAACTAACCTTTTATCTTCGCGACGTTGTAATGGCTTACCAATCCAGCTATCACTCTGACTAAGCGAAGATTCACTTTTTGCCAAAGGATCCGCTTGTCCGTTTGCAACTTTTATGGCATGGACAATATTGTTATAGCCGGTACATCTGCAAATATTGCCTGCGATACCATTTTTTATTTCTTCGTCTGTTAGAGTTTTGCCAGAATTTTTTGTCAGTAGATTCGCCGCACTCATGATCATGCCTGACGTACAGTATCCGCATTGCAGAGCATGACAGCTGGCGAATGCGGCTTGAACCTTTTTTGTGATCTCCGATAAATCGGCCCCTTCTATTGTCGAAATGCTTTTCCCGTTAGCTCGGACAGCTGGGATCATGCAAGATTTTACTGTTCGTCCATCCATCTCAATCGTACAGCTGCCGCATGCACCTTCCTCACAACCGAACCGAACGCTTTTTATTGAGGCCTTATCGCGCAAAACATCAGTAAGCAGCTCTCTTGGGGTCACATTAGCCGTGTGACTTTCGCCATTCAGTTGAAACGAGATGCTATGACTGGACACTATAATTGCTCACCCACAATAGGAAGAGCCCTTTTCAGCAAGACACGTACTAACTCCAATTTATAACGGCTTGAGCCAAATTGGTCGGTTGCAAACTGATTCGCATAGTTTTCGAGGGTTAATATAATTCTATTCAAAATAGAATCATTATTTTTCACATTGTCAGTATGTTCCAGAGTGGCGACTATTGGAGTAGTGCACGTTCCGCCTATTGCTGCAGTAAGACCTTCTCGCTTATTAACCACACATATGTTCACAAGAGCAAGATCATTGGGCTGTCGGGAAAATTCATCATAAATTCCCACATCACCTGAATTTCTAGGGATAAGGATAGAGCTGACTAATTCGTCATCTAGACAATTTTCTTGAAATCCAGTAAAAAAATCTTTGATCGGAATAGATCGTTCAAGCCGCTTTTCATTTACCACTTTAATCTCTGCTTGACTGGCTAAAAGTGCTATGGACATGTTCGCGCGTGGGTCTGACCAACAAACATTACCCACTAGGGTTGCGAGATTTTTTACCTGAGTATCGCCAAGTTTTGACGCCGCCGCGTGAAGCCATGGGAGTTCCTTTTTTATCACGGCGCAATTGAGTAGTTCACTAATTGTGGTGAGAGCACCTATTTGGATAGCATCAACTGCGACTAGTATATCGTTACTGAAGGACTCAATTTTTTCCAATGACACGAGGCATGGAGTATCAATCTGTCGCATGCGCAGAGCTGGCATCAAGTTTTGCCCTCCTGCGATGGGCATTCCATCTTTAAGATTGACAAATGCTTGCGTCAGATTGGTCGGTTCTTCAAAGGTATATGGCGCAGGTCTCATTGAGTTGGTGCTCCCTCAATTCTGTGTTTATAGATATTTTAGTAACAGTAGTCTACGTTAAACTATAGAAATGTTATGTCAAACCCGTTAACATTTTTTTAAGATACAACTACAGACTAGGGGTGTGTTTAATGCCTACCTGTTCAACAATAAGATTGTTACTAATAGTAAATATATCGAAAAATTAACGGGCAAAATCGATTAAAAATGGTGATAAATTATGAGTATACCTAACTTAAAGACTTTCGGTTTTTCTGAAGATTATCAAGCAGTTTACGATCTTGCTTACAGATATTCGCGTGAAGAACTTTATCCTTTGTGCGGTAAAATGGATGATGAGGAGTGGTTTCCAGAGGACGCTTTCAGGAAGCTGGGAGATCAGGGTTTACTTGGAGTCACAATTCCAGAGGAATACGGAGGTTCTGGACTGGATGTTCTCGCTCAATGTTTTATATGTGAGGCTGTCGCGTATTGGAACCATACTCTCAGTGCATCATTGCTCGCTAGCGACAATCTCTGCGTTCACAACTTAGTGAAAAACGCTAGTGCGCTTCAGAGGGCTGAATATTTGCCGAGATTTTGTGATGGTACCGCAATTGGTGCATTGGGCATGACAGAACCTGGTGCTGGATCAGATGCTCTTGGCAGTATGGCAACAACAGCGCATCGAGATGGCGATGATTATATTTTAAACGGTAGAAAGTTGTTTATTACTAATGGCCCAATTGCTGATGTCTTATTAGTTTATGCGAAAACTGATTTAGAGAAGAAACAACACGGCATATCTTCCTTTATCGTGGAAAAGAATTTTGAGGGTTTTTCCGTAGCGCAAAAGCTTGACAAAATGGGTTGGCGCGGTAGTCCGACGGGAGAATTAGTTTTTGATAATTGCAGAGTGCCTGCTGGCAATTTAGTTGGAGAAGAGAACAAAGGCAATGTGGTAATGATGAGTGGTCTTGATGTTGAACGTGTTATAGGAGCATTTTTCTGTATAGGTATGGCTCAGAGGGCGTTAGACCTAGCCGTTGAATATGCAGTGCAACGAAAACAGTTTGATAAACCAATTGGCGGCTTCCAATTGGTTCAAGGAATGTTAGCCGATATGTATACGGATTTAGAGAGTTTGCGTGCACTCACCTATCAATTAGGGAGAGAAATCAAAGATATTTCGGTTGATGAAGCGGGGCGTGGCGGCATACATAAGCGTTCTGCAGCGGCATTACTTTGTGCTGGTAGAACTTGTATGAAAATATTAGATTCAGCCGTACAAATTCATGGTGGCATGGGGTGTATGCGTGAAAGTGAGGTAAATCGGCTTTATCGTAGTGGTAAAATTATGGAAATTGGCGCAGGGACCAACCAAGTGCGCCAAATTATTATAGCGGGCGAATTGTTAAAAGAGTCGGCAGCTTAGATTCAAGAGAAGCATCGTGAATGTGTGATAGGTACTTTCTTGGGTGATTAATTTTCATGTGGTAATTTTTTTCCAAATTAAAGTGTGAACAGATTTCTGGCCGTCTTGACCTCGCATAGGAGGCGTTTTTAAAATGAGGTTTTTTTCAGTCATTTCGAAATAGCGCACTTGGTCATTACCTGGCCAACTAGGTGCCGAGGCACCTTTGACGTGGTGAGTTACTTTTCCTTGATCTGCATCGATTGTGTAGGTGCCAAAATAACTTGTATATTCTTGAAAGGCTTTACGATATTCAGGATCACTCACTTCTGCAGGATTCTTTGACGTAAAAGGTTCTCGATCAGCTGACATCAATTGGGCCGCCATATTGCCAAGGACATCATAGTTTATTCTGCCGATCACATTTTTTCCTAAAGGGAATGCTATTTTCACGCCTTCTTTTTCGGAGAAACTATCCTCTAATTCCCAAGTGCCCGCAAACTCTTTAACAAAGCTTTCCATAATTTTTGACCTATAATTATTAGGACTCGAGTATAACCTAACTGCAGTTGGTTGGTGCGACCGCGTATATTATTTTAGTTTGTCAGTAGATTTTTTATAGTAATCGCGGCTGATCCTGAGTGGTGCTCGATTGTATGAAATTAGACGCGCCGATTCCTATGAGACGGTAACGTAGATTTTTTGGCAAACGCGATTTATATAGTAAGTGCTGCACTATCATTATTAACTCATCGAGAGAGTGTACTGGGCGGGGATTTGTTTTGCTACGAGTGGTATTTTTAAAGTCATGGGTTTTCAATTTCAGATAGAAGGTATTAGCTTCTAAGTTTTTTGAACTCAGTTGGTTCCAAATTTTTTCAACTAGTGGAAGAACTTCTGGCTCGATTTGCTCGAGCGTTTTGTCTTGCTCAAAAGTAGTCTCGCAGGATAGTGATTTCCTGACCCGATTATTATTTACAGGGCTATAATCAATACCTCGCGCAAGATTAAAAAGACGCTTGCCAAACTTGCCGTACCAGCTTACTAGTTGCGCCTCTGAGATACATGCTAGTTCAGATACGATGTGTATATGTCTAGTTTTTAGACTAGCTTCAGTCGCTGGACCTATTCCAGGTATTTTACGAACAGGCAGAGGGCTTATGAAACGTAGAACGTCTTTTGGCTTTACTACGTAGATGCCGTCTGGTTTGTTCCAGTCTGAAGCTATTTTAGCAATAAATTTATTTGGTCCTACCCCGGCAGACGCATTTAGATCTGTGACTTGTTTTATTTCTGTTTTAATCCGTTGTGCTAGCTCTGTCGCAGATGGTAGTTCTAGTTTATTTTTTGTGACATCTAAATAGGCTTCATCCAATGATAGTGGCTCAATGAGGTCTGTATATTTGCTATAAACTAATTTTACTTCGTCAGAGATTTGACGATATAAGTCGAACTGAGGTGGAACAAAAATTCCTTTAGGACAAAGCTTTTTAGCGCGAGAAGCAGGCATTGCCGAGCGGACCCCAAAAGAGCGCGCCTCATAAGAGGCCGCGCATACAACCGATCTGTTACTTGGCCAAGCAACTATGACTGGCCTGCCGATTAAATCCGGCTTCTCTCTTTGTTCCACCGAGGCGTAGAAGGCATCCATGTCTATGTGGATAATTTTTTTCAGCGAGTACTCGTCACTGGTTAGTGGCATATTAAGTATTCAATTTGTCTTAACTAAGTCCCGCAGCTTAAATCGCTGAATTTTTCCCGTGGCAGTTTTGGGTAATTCATCCACAAACTCCACCCATCGTGGATACTTGTAGGGAGCTAGACTGTGTTTTACATACTCTTTTAATTCGTTTTCGAGTGATACTGAGGCATTGCTCACATTATTTAATACGACATATGCTTTCGGCTTCACTAGTCCCTCTTTATCTTTTTTAGCTACTACAGCTACTTCCAAGACGGCCAGATGCGTCGTGAGAGCATTTTCTACTTCAGTTGGAGACACATAAATCCCCCCCACTTTCATCATATCGTCGCTGCGTCCGCAGTAAACATAAAATCCCTCATCGTCGATTTCATATTTATCCCCAGTTCGTGTCCACTCACCTTGGAACGTAGTACGAGATTTTTTTTGATTATTCCAGTACATGAGAGCGGCACTTTCCCCTCTGACATAAAGCTCTCCTATTTCACGCGGACTCACTTCTGTACCACTTTCATTAAGTATTTTTAACTCGTATCCATCGAGAGGCGTTCCAGTAGTTCCGTATTTATACGAATCTTCTTTATTTGAGAGAAAGATGTGCAACATTTCTGTCGAACCAATGCCATCAAGAATTTTTACCCCGAGTTGTGCTTCCCACCTTGTAGCAAGGTCAATTGGAAGTGCCTCGCCGGCAGAGGTGCATAAGCGAAGCGAGAGATTTTTTTTGCTCGGGAAATTTTCATAGTTTAACAATGCTGCGTATAAGGTTGGCACTCCAAAGAATACAGTCGGACTATATTGGATCAGACGCTGTATGACGGACTCTGGCGTCGGTCTCTCCGCCATTAATACGGTGGTTGCTCCCGCACTAAGCGGAAAGGTCAAAGCGTTACCTAACCCGTAGGCAAAGAATAATTTTGCAGCAGAAAACAAAATATCATTAGCGTTTATTTTTAGCACAGGATCAGCATAGTTTTCGACGGTTGTTCGAAAGCTTGAGTGTTTGTGGACAGTCCCTTTTGGCCGTCCTGTTGACCCAGAAGAATACAACCAGAAGCAGGCCTCATCTTTATGAGTTTCTTCATGTAATAAAGACGGCTCATGACTGGAGACTAATTCGCTAAGCTCCTCTCCTGGCCCTGAGAAAATGATTTTCTCTAACGTAGGTACATCTTCTATTAATGATGCAAATTGGTTTGCTAGAGACCTGTCTACAATCGCGATACGTGCTCTACTATCCTTTAGCATATACGCGTAATCATCTTTAGTCAGAACTGTATTAGTGAGTATTGGTATTATTCCCTTGAATATACATCCAAGAAAGGTGGAGGGTAACTCGAAGCTATCCAACATGCATAGAAGCACTCGCTGCTCCCTGTGGAGCCCAATTGCTTGCATAACTGAGGCAGTTCTCTGCACTCTTGTTTCCAAGTCGCTGAAGGAATATGAGCCTACATCATCGATGTACGCTATTTTATCTGCTAAGCCATTTGAGGTGTTCTTACTTACCAGCTCTGCTGCTGCATTATACGAGCTCATCATTCAGAATTCCGGCGCTAATGTTAAGCGCATGCCTTCCAGGACTGGCGTAAACTCAATTTGACAGGCAAGTCTTGAAGAGTCTTGGTACGAACCAGAATCTTCTACCATTACTTGCTCATCGTCATCACGTGTTCCACTTTTTGTAATCCAGTCTTTTGCCATATAAACATGACAAGTAGAGCAAACACAGACCCCTCCGCAAATTCCTTCGATAGGTAAGCCTCCGTCTCGAAGGATCTCCATCAAATTTTCTCCTTCCTGTGCTGCGATCTCGTGCTCTAATCCATCTCTGTCGGTAACATATATCGTACCCATAATTAAAACCTCACATACTCAAAGTCTATAGCTTGGTTATTAATACCAATTCTCGGCGGCGCAATCCAGCTGGCAAACTTTCCGGGTTCTGTTACTTGGATCATCAGCGATTTCACATATTCATGATCCTGTTCCGAAGGTAGCCAGCTTAGGCTGTTTTTGAACCAGTCCTCCTCCGTCATAGTAACTCCTTCAGGACTAACATTCGCTTTTGCAAAAAAACCTATCTGACGATGAAATGCTCTATGAGGTAGGGTGATCTCAAAATCAATTCCTGCATCTTTGATCAGCTTGTTCCAGCGATTGACGCCACGCTGACAGTCTTTTATGTAATCGTCACGAAGTCGCTCGTTTATGGAGTTAAGTGCCGGTACTTCTTCTTTTTTTATCATGTTATTAGCGAAAGTAGTTATCTCGTAAGGCTCATCTTTTAGTGAGTGATCATCTTTAATAAATTGTTCTTGGTAACGACCTTTTAATCCTTGCGTGAAATAGTTTGCGGCATTAGTAGATAATTCTGCACCAAATAGATCTTCTGACACACTAAAGTGGAAATTGACATATTTCTGCAAGGTAGGAAGATCAATTGCTCCATGTCTCCTGACATCATCTGTTTTGTACTCGTTCATTACATCACATGCTTTTTGGATGATTCGTGCTACTCCAGTTTCACCAACATACATATGGTGAGCTTCTTCGGTGAGCATGAATTGACAAGTTCGAGCGAGCGGATCAAACGCAGACTCGGCTAGAGAGGCGAGCTGATATTTCCCATCCCGATCAGTGAAATAAGTAAACATATAAAATGACAACCAATCCGGCGTTTGCTCATTAAATGCTCCTAAGATTCGTGGTTTATCGGGATCACCGGAACGCCTTTCTAGCAGTTGTTCTGCTTCTTCTCTTCCGTCTCGACCAAAATGTGCCATAAGAAGATAGACCATTGCCCACAAGTGTCTCGCTTCTTCAACATTGACCTGAAAAAGGTTGCGCATGTCAATCAGAGATGGTGCGGTCGCAGCTAATACTCTTTGTTGTTCCACTGAAGCCGGCTCAGTGTCACCTTGGGTAACAATAAGTCTCCTGAGTGGCCCGCGATATTCACCTGGGACATCTGTCCAGACCTTCTCACCTTTATGATCCCCAAATCCTATACGCTTTTCTTCGATATTTGAGTCTGCTAAAAAGATTCCCCAGCGATAATCAGGCATTTTGACAGAGCCGAAATGTGCCCATCCTTTTTTGTCTACGCTGACAGCGGTTCGCAAATACACTTCCTTTTCCTGATACGCGTCTGGGCCGTAGTCTTTCCACCAATTGATGAACTTCGGATGCCATGATTCTAGCGCTCGGAGTAAACGACGATCTGAGGCTAGATTTACGTTATTCGGAATTAATTGGTTATAGTCTATTTGGGCACTCATAAGGGTCTCCGTTTCTTCATACTCGTTCTTTTTTAAATTGTGCACGTTCTCCCGTTCCGTAAAGAACTAATGCGCCTTTGTCGCCAACAGCATTGGGTCGCTGAAAGATCCAGTTTTGCCAAGCTGATAATCGGGAAAAAATTTTCGATTCAATAGTTTCTGGGCCAACAAATCTAAGATTCGCTTCCATCCCTGACAACGCATCAGGCGAAAATCCAACCCTAGATTCTATTGTCATACGTAACTCATCCTCCCAGTCGATATCGTCAGGTATAAACGTGACTAGTCCTAAAGTTTCTGCTTCAGATGCTTTAAGCGGGGTATAGCGACTCTCTTTAATTGTTTCTAATTTCAAATTTTGACCAAAAAATCTACTTTCCAAGCGGGTAATGCCATTAACCATTTTAAAAGGACCAAAATTAAAATCAGTCAATGTAATAGTGGCATCAGGCTTTTCGCTAAACTCAAATTGTCCCAGCAGCATATAGCTTTGGTCGGCAACAAAAATTAACTCAGCAAGAAAACCTGAGAAACAGCTACCGGGCTCTACTGCTGTAATTAAGCTTCGAGCGGTCACATCCAGTCGCTTGAAAGTGCGCTCGATCATTAAACTGGTCTCTTTAATGAACCAGTGTTTTTCATAGTCTTTTAGCAACTTCTCAGTTGCTAAAATATAGCCCGAATCGCCTTGTGTTTTGAAAATCCAAGTTCCGATTTCTTTTTCATTGAATCTCATGTGCAGAATAGCATCATCAAGTTGTCTTGCAATCGCCAGTGGCCAAAAATCGCATCCTAGATCTTCAATGTCATTTAGAGTTTTTGGGACGGGCTCTGACGATGATGTGATCAAAAATTCGGCACACTGAGTGTTACGATTTATTTTAATTTCCAAATCATCATATATCACTCCATTCACTGAAAAATTACGCGTCAACGGTTTAAGGGATATGCCAGAGGAAGAAACAATTTTTGGGTTTTCCGCCGCTATGTCTTTTGCTCTTTTGCGAATATCGTCAACAAAAGATGAAGCAGGACTTACTTCGTCAACCAGTCCCCATTGGACTGCTTTTTTACCTCTGATCCCTTCTTCTAGTGTGCAAAAATAGTCTGCTCTATCTCTTCGGACGAGACGCTTGTCCACGAGTCTTGTAAGGCCACCTGTTCCAGGGAGGACAGCTAATAGTGGAAGTTCTGGGAGTGATACTGAGCTGTTCCCATCATCAACCATGAAGATTTGTTCGCAGGCTAGAGCCATTTCATAGCCGCCTCCGGCGCAAGAACCTTTTATTGCGCAAATGTATATTTGATCTGACTCGCATGTCGCATTTTCAATCGCATTTCGCGTCTCATTAGTGAATTTGCAGAAGTTAACTTTATGCGCGTGATCTGACAAGCCGAGCATTTTTATATTTGCGCCAGCGCAAAAGACCTTATCATTCGAAGAATGAAGTATCACGCACTTCACTTCAGGGTGTTCAAATCTAAGTCTAGATACTGCGTCGTGGAGCTCTATATCGACGCCTAAATCATAAGAGTTTAGTTTTAATTGGTAGCCATCCATAAGCGTCGCATTTTCATTTACCCCTAACCCTAGCCACGCGATATCTCCGTCTAAGTCAATCTTCCAGTGTTGGTAGTCCTTTTCAGTTAATTGAAAATTTATGGGGTGGAGATTTTCAGTGGAAATTTTTTGTTCGTGTTCTACTTTCATTCTATTATCTCTTGGTAGGGAACTACATTTTGTTTGGCAGATATAAATTTTACAGACTCATCAACAGTCGTTTCAGACGTATTAATTACGTGGTCTGCTTGTTCGTAAAGTCCTAGCCGGCTACTAAGAATATTCTTCAAATCCGTCATCGCGTTGGCACTTGAAGACATTGGCCGGTTGTCTCCCTGTCGAATAACCCTTTCCATGTGTTCTTCGGGAGAAGCCTTGAGCCATATAGTTTCGCATTTGCTCAGAAGCAGGTTATAAGAGTCGGGTCGTAGGACGAGACTTCCTCCAACGGCTATTATCGAACGAACGCTGCTTTCAACGCAGCTTTCTAAAGCTTCTTTCTCCATGCGATGGTAATTAGATTGTCCTCTTAGCGAGAATATTTCGTTTGTGTTCATTCCAGCGATTTGCTCGATTCGTTGGCCCAGTTCAATAAATGGTATTTTCAGACTAACCGCTAGCTTCCGTCCAATGGTACTTTTACCAGCGCCCCTGAGCCCTATAAATGCGATATGATTTTTTGTATCTGCTCCACTATTTTTAATATTTAATTGTTGTTTTAAATATTTTAGAGTCGCAGAGTTTGCACTACGAAGCATTTTACAAAAATCTAAGTACTCCTCTGACGCATCTGGGCGTTCATCAACAAGATCGCCCATGGTAACTTCTAGGTGTGGCGCAATTGAACTTAGTATTTGAAGGGTAGGGTTGCCCTTGCCAGATTCTAGAAGTGCAATATAACGCTCTGAAACGTCAGATATTTCGGAAAGCTTTCGTCGCGAGATACCTTTTCCGATCCGCAGAGAACGCACTCTAGTCCCGATAATTTCTGTGTAACTATTTGTTGGCAACAAAATGACTTCCCCCGATAGAGTGAACCCTAAATATGCATTATAGTGCAAAATAAAAATTGGTAAAGAAGTAATATAGTGCATAAATCAAGTGTTTCTTAATCGGCTACTTTTTTACACTGTCACTAAGTGCTTATTCGGCAAAATAGCCATATGATGTCCCAATTAGCTGTGAGAGTGTCTATTAAAGCGGAGTTTAAAGAATAAATGATCACGATTACCTCGGAAACACACGACAGACGTAAACAAAAATATGACAAGGGAAAGCTGCAACAACGACTGCGTCGGTTAACAGGTCAAGCGATTACAGATTTTGGAATGATAAATGAGGGCGATAAAGTTATGGTTTGTCTTTCGGGGGGGAAAGACTCTTATGCAATGTTAGAACTGCTTACCCGACTTCAAGAGAAAGCACCTATAAATTTTGAATTAGTGGCGGTACATTTGGACCAAAAACAGCCGGGCTATCCCCCAACGGTAATGAGAGCCTTTTTGGAAAGACTCAATATTGATAATCATATTATCGAGCAAGACACATATTCTACTGTGAAAAGAGTAGTCCCTGAGGGTAAAACCATGTGTGGATTGTGCTCTCGATTAAGGCGGGGAATACTTTATCGCTTTGCATCGGATAACGGAT
>Ga0222716_10001755_pt1 | contig 17956 bp, 22 predicted proteins | sample C33_13DmetaG_FD_165044 | JGI IMG/M metagenome (GOLD analysis project Ga0222716, IMG submission 165044) | Estuarine water microbial communities from San Francisco Bay, California, United States - C33_13D | ecosystem: Environmental > Aquatic > Marine > Unclassified | place: USA: California... | reverse complement strand
TAGGCATTCAACAAGCTACTGCTACTACTGCTATTAAACCTAGTGGTACAGTCAGTCAGTTAGTTGATAGTGCTAGTGGTATACACACTAGACATAGTGATTATTATATTCGTAGGGTTAGAGCAGACTCTAAGGACCCAATAGCACAGCTAATGGAAGACCAAGGCATACCTGCTGAACCTGATGTAATGAAACCTAACAGCGTTAAGGTATTCTCTTTCCCTATGAAAGCTCCTAAAGGTGCAGTAACTAGGAACGAGAGGAGTGCTATCGAACAACTAGAGCTGTGGCTTATGTATCAAAGATACTACTGTGAGCACAAGCCTAGTGTTACTGTTAGTGTGAGAGAACACGAGTGGATGGAAGTAGGTGCGTGGGTATACAAACACTTTGATGAAGTATCAGGTGTTAGTTTCCTACCACACTCAGACCACACATATCAACAAGCACCATATGAGGAGTGTGATAAGAAGACACACGATGCCCTAGCTAAGAAGATGCCTAAATCAGTAGACTGGGATTTGATTAGTGAGTATGAGCTTACAGATATGACAGTAGGAACTAAGACACTAGCCTGTACTGGTAGTGTGTGTGAACTTGTCGACCTCGTTGAGGAAGAGAGGGATGTCGAATGATAAACACTATAATATTAATAATAGCTTTACAAGTGCTTGTCATTTCATTAACAGGGTGCAGTATGTTCGAAGAAAAAATGGAACAGCTTCAATGTAATGCCCCAGTAGATTCGAGTATGTGCATAGGTTGGCATACTTGATAAGGTGGCTATACATTAGCCAATTGTTTTACATTAATAAGGGAGTAAAATATGTTAGAGAAAATAAAGAACGGTGCTGACGGTGCAATAGATGTAGGTATTAAACTAATCAGCTTATCAATTGTACTACAAATTATCTTTGGTCAGAAGGTAGCATTCCTAACTGGTAATGTTATTGGTTCGATACTAGATATAGTATGGACACTTGGTAACGCAGGGCTTGCAGGAATAATCGCAGCCGGCATCATCTGGAAACTACTCGACAAAGATATAACGAGTGGCGGAAAGTAAACCACCTAAAAATACTTGGGGTCTCGTCCGTATGGATGGGACTTCCAAGCTATACAAGAAGTTACTTAGTGACAAGAAATCTGTCACCGGTGACAAACTTAACCCCCGATTATGGAAATCAGACTGGAGAAAGTAAGTGAATGAATCTACAATTATAAAAGCACTAAACACTATAGCGTATGACTTCAAACCTATGGATGATAAGTTCTCTAGGTACGATGCCTTTGATGAGAAGAAAGGTATTATGTTAGAGATTAAGTGTAGGAATAAGCATTACCCAGATACTATTATTGAGAAGATGAAGTATGAATGGAACAGAAACTTTGCAGAGGAACACGAGCTAGAGTTTTGGTATGCAGTATCTATGCCTAGTAAAGCTAACACACACATCATATATATATTTGACCCTGCTAACTTAGAGAATGAAGAAGAAGGATATGATTTTAAATGGCACATAAAAAAACTCCCAAAGAACACAGAGTTCAAGGGGAGCACTTGGATTGATAAAGAGGTAGGCTATCTACATATAGATGATGCCCTTATGTCCTTTGAAGAGAACACTACTCATTAGTAAACATACCTCTTGATATAGTAACCGCACCTAATAGCTTTCCTGCTAAAGCCATTCGCTCTTTGCGTAAGGTTTTGGCAGAAGGTTGTTCTTTCATTAAGAACTCTTTAACGTCAGGTCTACCCTCAGATACAAGCTCTCCTTTATTGCCCCTACCTCTAGCTCCACCTTTTCTTATTTCAGTCCAACCTGCGTCTGGATAAGTTCTAGGAGTAGTCTCAGTAAATCCTTTTTTAATTGCTCTAACATCTTTAGCATTAGTCATAGTTAAAGTAGGAACATTACCTTTTAATTTGTTTGCTCCTGTTTCTCTTGGCTTAATCTTTAGTATGTTAAAGTGCATTGGAGGACTAACAGTAATTAATCTCTTTAACTTAGACGCACCTGTTAGTGCTTCTGCTAAGTTATGCTCGTCACTCATAACTGTAAACCCATCACCATCTAACTTAAGTTTACTTCTAAAGTTTACTCCTCCCTCTACTACTGCAGAGCCGGGTCTAGAAAACGTAAACCATACACCATCGGTATCTTTCTTTAAACCAGTAAGATTTTTCATAGCTTTCTTTCTAGTTAATCCTTCTACATCTTCAAATTGTACCTTAGACATTCTTTCATATAGCTCGTCTATTGATTTAGGAAGGTTATCTATATCGAACACTTCTCTAGCTATTGCATTCATTTGTTTAGAATGATTAAAGTCATTCCAATGATTGCCTGTCTTTTTACTAGCAGGTCTTTTAACAGTAACTAAATCTCCCTTACCATACTCTAAACCTTTACCCACAGACATCTGTAGTTTGACATCATCAAGACCTACCCAGTTAGCAGTCTTGTTTATACCTTTTTTACCTATGTCCATCATAACATCAAGAGCACTCTTTTGTTTCCAAGTATTCATAACACTGCGCTCTACTTCAAGTATCTCATCCTTAGTTAGATTTTTAGCTTGGTCTCCCATAGCTTTGGCATTAGCGTAACCAAAGAAACCTTTTTCTAATGGTCTTGTTACATCTCCTACCTCATCTACATAGACAGCCCTAGATACTAAATCATCTAGTGCTTTAGTCTCCCCTGTCTTACCTTTCTGTTTATTAATCCATTTATTAAAGATAGCTCTTCCTATCATCTCTCTGTCGTTCATTGCGTGTGAACCTTGAGCTCTAGTGGCTGATTCAAATAGAGGTCTATTAATTCCAGTGTCTCTATACAAAGCCCTGTTACTAGGTAGTTGCATCTTCATAGCATTAAGTAATCCTGTGCCTACTGCTTCACCCTTGCCTTTAACATTGCCTATCAGAGCTTCTCCTGCTTTCATCAACTCAATTTCTTTTGAGCTCATACCTGCTTCCTTGGCAAACTGCTCAGCTACTTTCATAGCTTCTTCTGTTTTACCCATAGGACCATAGTAATCTGTAATAATATTAGGATTACCTGAGGTTATAGCACCCTTCAATTCTCCAGCAGCTTTTGCACCTTTCTTAAACAATCCTAGACCTACTACATTTAAAGGGTCAACAATTAAATTAAGTGCAGTAGAACCTATATAACTGGCAGTCTCACCAAAGCCTTCTCTTTCAGACCACCCCTTCTCCTGTAAGTCTTCATCCCACAACTGTTCAAAGTCGTAGTTCTCTTCTTGGTTCCACCCTCTTTCTAATCCTTTAAGACCACCAACCGCTAATCCTTGTAGTGCATTCGATGGTTTGTCGAGAGCGTTAAGTGTATCAGTAAACCAACCCATTATAAGTCAACCATATTTAAGAATAGTAATCTGTTATACCTATCTGCTTCTTCTTGCCTGCGTTTTAAATGTGGAGTACCAGACTTCTCATATTGCTCTACAAATACTTTAGCCTTATCACTAGCAGAGCTATCACCACTAAGTGACTCAGAAAGCAATCCTCGAGCTCTCCAACCTAAGTCGTGAGGTCTATCTCCTTTCTCTCCAAAGATATTTTTTTGTACGAACTTAGATTGTAAGTACATACTATCTTCTTGGTCTCCTTTAAACTTATTGTAGTCCCTTAACTGGCTCTTCTCAAACTGAAACATACCTCTACCCGGACCACCTTTGTATTGCTTCATACCATAATCAAATGTACCGTCAGTCTCTACTGATATGTTAGCAAGAATAGCAGGTAGCATTTGTAAACTAAAGCCTGCTCTTTGCAGTTGAGTTATTGCTTCTTGTTCGTTAGCTGTAAATAAACCTTCCATTAATTAAGAGCCTCTCTAACTTTCTTCTGTATTTTTTTAAGCTCAGACTTTATCCTTGCTGATTCTTTTTCATAGCTTTCTTTACTTATCCTACCACCTTTATAATCTTTATAAGAAGTACTTAGAAGTTTAGTTAAGGACTCCATCTGGTTCTGATACTTCATACCCACACGCATCTTAAACTTTTTCATCTGTTTCTTATCATAAGTCTTAAGTTTAATGCCCGGTATTAAATTTAGAACTGCTTCTTTTAATGTGGCATCATCTTTAGTAGGATGACTTTGACCATTAGCAGCTATAGTAGCATTAAGTTTATTGTATTGATGGTACATAGGCATAAACTCTTTAGCTACAGCATTAAGTCTAGCTTCTGCGGATATGTCAAACACACCAGAGCCAACACCCGGCATTTTAGATGCACTAAAAGTATCGAATCCAGTAGCAATTTTAGCAGCACTTCCGATAGCACCAAAGGATGGTTGTAGTGGAGCAGGTAAGAAAGGTATAGTTATTCCCGTACTGTTTTTAATGTCTAGTATATCACCACCCGGTATGTACCTAGTAGCATCTAAGTATTGGCTCTTGTCTTTTCTAGGAACTTTAATAAGTGTGTTAGCCACACCCGGCATACCTATAGAGCTTAAGTCATAACCCATATTTAATTCTTTCTGATACTTGCGTTCTTTCTCATAGTCTCCCGGAGATATATCTTGACCGACCATATTAGCACCGTGAAGTATAGCACCCCACTTAGCCAGCTTCCAAGGTCTCTTAAGAGCAGTCTCAGCTAGTATAGGAGCAACCCTATATGTGTATGCTATGAATGGTAGGGCTGATTCTCTAAGCATTCTAATTCCTGGGGCTGATATTTCATAGTCTAGCATAGCTCTTCTAGCAAATCTTGCAGCTTCATCCGGCGTAGCACCATTAGCTAGTTGAGTTTTAAACGCACCTAATCTAAACACTTGGTCTTCTACTTGATATAAAGTATCCATAGGTGTTTGCTTAGCAAACCCTTTTACTCTATCCCACCCTCGTTGTAGCATACTTGAAAACTCAACATCATCTTTCTTTTTCATACTCATATACTTCTTAAATATAGAGTTCTCATAATCTGTTAATTCTCTAGACATCATATCAGCATCAAAGACACCTAATGATTCTGCTAATTTAAATTCCTCTGACTTCTCTCCTTTAGATTTAGCTCTAAAGAAATCACCTCCAGCACTCCTAAGTTGTTTCCAATCACCGTCTAGCAAATCGTATAATATAAAATTAGAGCCTACATTGTTTGTATGTACTGTAGGATTAAGAGTAGTCTTACCTCTCTTCCAAAACTGTAGTGCTTTATGGTGAAACTTAGTAAGCCCACCAAACTTTCCATCACCTCTGTTCCATCTCTTGTAAGCGTTGGCTGTAGTTAAGTCTGTGTATACTTCTTTAGGAACATACTTACCTGCAAGAGAACCAAACTCTTTTACTTGTGTTCCTTTAACAGAAGTTGTAGGTATTCTTCTATAATTATCTGGGTCTAAAACATCATTAAGAGAATCATAAACTACTTTCTCTCCGTCTATAACCATCTTATTTATATCATCATAGAATTTAAACGTGGCTATATCGTTAGTCATTAAGTTACCAGTCTTAGCCATAGCAAATCCTGCACTTAATACTTCTCCCATCTTAGCTCTATCTTCAGGGGACCAATCTCGATTTACTCTTACAGTTTTTCTACCTAGACTTTCACTTCCCTCAATAACTTTCCAACCGTCTTTTAAATGTTTATCTAAAACACCTTGAGATATAGTTTTGGTTTCACCCCTACGCATAAACTCTTCACCAAAAACTTTTATTTCTTTTTCAGCCTGCCTTCTTTTTTTCATAAAAGGAGTCTGATGTTTTTCATAAGAACGATATAAATATTTACCTTTGTTCTCTTTATATATTCCTTTGTCTAGTATTTTTAAATCAACTAGCTCTTGTCCTATTTCATCGACAAGCTGTCTACCTTCTTTAGTTAAGTCTTTTAGATTACCGGGAATGTTACTCTCTTCACCAGTAAGAATCTTATACAATAGTTTGTCATCTGCTAAACTAAGTTGAGAATATTTAGATAGAACCTCATCAAATCTAGAAGCCCACTGTTGTTCTGTTTGTCTTCTATTCATCTTAACATTGACATACTCTTTTGGAAGACCAAAGTTATCAATAAAGTATTTACCAAAACTCTGACCTAAAGAACTTTGTTTGATTGCTTCTCCTCCCCTTTTCATTTGAGAGTATATAGGAGCACCGACATTAGCACCCACTGTAGATGTAGCTTTAGATATAAAACCTAAATCACTAGCTACTTTCCCAGTATCTATTGATACACCTAAGTCAGCATAACCTTTTTTCAAAGCAGGTAACATTGAGTTTGTAAATTTAAACATAGCAGGAGAAAGAACGCCACCGCCTACAGTACCATAAGCCATATTAGATACTCTGGTTTGTCCTTCTGCTTCATCTACATAGCCAAGAGGTGATGACAGAGCACCAACCATAGCGCCTGCTTTAGCAGCACTCCAAAGATTCTTAGCTTTCATACCCGGTATGACCCAACCTACAGGGTCTCCTATTAAACCTGCAGTATAAGCTGCAAGTATAGTACCTCCGTATTCAGGGTTAGATATGTACTCATTGAGCTTAGCCATATCTTCAGCCATCTCTTCTTCTTGTATGTTAAATAATTGTTTGATTCCACGATAGGTATCAGCAGCCCCTAGGCGTGCAGCAAATGCAGCCTTGTCCGCTACTGAATCTTGTTCATATGTTTGTCCTAAAGAGGGTGTTTGTGCGAAACCTTGTAAACTTATAGTGTTAGTTTTAGGTTGCTCCTCTCCATCTTTAAACTTTGATAAGTCTATAGTTGCCAAGTTGACTCCTTTTATTTAGGCATTACTCTTGCGTTGGGCAGTGTGATTCCTTGTTTTTGAAAGTAATTAAAATTTCTAAACTTCCAATCTTGAAAAGCCTTTCTAGTCTTTTCGTTTTTAACCTCAATAAATTGTGGCATTTTTAAAGTATATCTACCGTCCTCATTTTTTTCTGCTGTGTCAAACTGAGTAACTTTAGTTTTAAGAAGACCTAAAGACCAAGCATCCGAACCAAACCCAGATTTAATTTGATTTTCTGGAGCAGAGTCTTTGTGTTCTTTAGGTTTTAAAATGTTAATGACAAACTTTTTAATGTCTTTTACTGTGTCTGCTATAATATTCCCATTCTCTTTAACTACCTCATCAAATGCTGTAGTGTCTCCCATAACTACATCACTATTATCAATAGCATTCATAGTTTGAGCAGTTACTGTTTGGTTTGCTATGTTTTGATTGCCATAATTTGGCTCTACTTTAGGAGCTGTTCCTGTAAGTTCAGGAAGAAAATCAAATGCTTTGTCTTCCATTAGTTTTGAAGCGATACCTCTAACTGCATCCACAGACAAATTAAATGTGCTTTCAGGAGCACCTAATTTAGTTATGTTACCTTCTGCGTTTGTAGTAGCACTACTTATATCTTGACCCATAACTCTAGCCATTGCAGAATCAAAAGTTTCTCCTGCTTTTGCAATGATATTATTATTTTCATCAGTTAAATTTTCTGTTAACTTAACATCAAACATAATAGGTGAACCAACAATACCATTAAGAACGCCATTGATTAAACCATCTCTGCCTTCCATACTATAAAGAGTAGTGTCCCCTGATTTTTCAAATTCAGTTTTGTTCTGTTCCCAGAGTTTTCCTAAACCGTTGCCTTTCATAACAGCTTCCATTGCTTCAGAGCCCGCACCCATATATAAGTCGTACATACTGTCTATTTCACCGCCGTAACTCTCTGCTCTTTTCATTACCTCATATACCATATAGTCTAGTTCACTAGGAACAGCATCAAGATTAGAAAATTCTCCAGTTTGAGGAACTGCTAATTGAGTACCTTCACCAATAAACTGTTCGTCTTTAAATGTAGCCTCATATTGAGTCTGTAAGTTTTTGTATATTTTGTCAGCGTCAGCATCTATTTCTTCTGCGGGGTCTGTAGCAGCATACTTAGTTATAAGAGCTCCATCAGATTGGTATCCTACATTACTGCTTGATGTACTAGGGTTAGTTGTACTAGAAGAAGTTGCACCTCCACCACTAGTAGCCTGTACAACATCTATAGTTACTGGTTTAATAGAAACATTACCAGCGTTATCAGAAGTTATTTGATATAGGGCTGTGTTTCCATCTTTTCCTACAATTTCTTGGAACTCACCTAAAGCTAATTTTCTTTTTAATTCTTCCGCATTAAGTTCAAGCTGTTTAGCTAACTCGTTTATTCTCGTTTCTTCTTTTTCTGTTCTAAAAGTTAAGTCTTTGTCTTGTAGTTCTAAAGAACTTGTTCTATAAGATGTATCGGCAGTTAATTTTTTCTCATCAAAAGCCTGTCTAGTATCTCTCTGGTCTAGTTCTCTATCTGTTTGCCCCATTGTAGTATTTTTAACTTCAACTTCTCTAGCTTTATCTCTAAACTGTTGGGCATAATTAGGAAGACCTGCAGCTACAAACTGTCTAGATATGTGCAGTAAATCTGTAGGACTATTAGGGTCTCTGTTTGCATTTTGAGACATAATAGTATTTACAGCCTCAGACTTTTCTTCTTCAGGAGTTTTCATTCCCGCCATACGAGCTAGTCCTTGAGCCATCATACCGCCTTCTAGACCTGCAGCATACACTGCTACACGACCTCTCCCTAGCTGTGCCATCTGAAGAGCTCTATCTCTTATCCCCGCGTTTTCATTAGAAGCGACATCAAATCCACTCATACCTTGAAACATTCCTTCTGCCATATTATCCTCTCTTATACACTAAATAGTGATGATGCAAATTGTCCTAACATACTGGACCTTCCTGCAGATTTAGCTGATAACGCATCAGCCCAGTTCATAGAAGAAGCACTCATACCTGCCATATTCTTAGCTGTGTGTGAGCCTTGTCCTGTTTGTATTGATGGTGAGAAATAAGGATTAGCTTGACCTGCAAGGTTAAATCCTGCTTGTGCATATCCTTGTTCCCTAGCTATCTGTGAATCTAAAAGAGCTTGGCTCTGCATAAATGTGTCATTCTGTAAACCTAAATCTCTTCTACTAATGTTATCTAATCTAGCTCTTTCGTCCCAATAATTAACAGTGCTATCATCTGTTCCTCTAGCAATTGCTTGTTCTTTAGCTCTTAACTCCGCTAAATTATCTCCCTCTGTAAATAAACCTCTCTGTTGATTAAAGAGATTCTTTTGCATTTCCATAGGGTCGTAAGTGCTTATCTCATCTCCAAAAGATTCAGACCTACCAAGAAATCTTTCCATAACTCCACGAGCATCATCAGACATTTCTTGAGTAATAGTTTTGTTTTCTCTATCATAAGTAACAGAGCCTAAAGGACCACTAATATCCCAAGGTAATGACCTTTCATATGCTAAATCGTTCATAGCTACTTGTCTGTTGTAATCATCTTCTGCGTATCTAGCAGAATTACCCATACCACCTAATAATCCACCTAAAGGAAAACCAAATGTTGATTTCTTTTTTGGCTGTTGTATGTAGTTTCCTACTCTACTCGTGTAACCATAATCGTTTGGTCCTGTTCCTGTTCTTGTGGAAGCGTACCTACGAGCCATATCGTTTTGTCTATTGCCTGCATTTTGTCCTGCAAATAATGCCATTTCTATCTCCTAATTAACTAATTATGTACAACAACCAAGCACCACCACTACTTCCTGATGTTGCGTTTTGACCTGCTTCTCCAGCACCACCATTTCCACCACCACCACCAATAGTGATTTGTAATGAATGGTCGTTACCATCGGCATTGATTGTGTATGTTCCTGTAGCTGTGCTACCTGCTGCTCCGCCTGTTCCTGCACGATTATCTGGTCCTGCACCTGCTGCGCCTGTTCCACCATCTGAAACTGTACTAGACCACGGAGGATTTGCCCAACCACTCGGTATTGAAAAATCATTAGCACCACTACGAGTTCTATCACCACCGCCATAAGGACCATAAGCACCGCCAGAAGCAGTTGCTATTGTTTGCCTTACATTGCCACTTGAATCTAAAACTTTAAGGATAGTATCACCACCCGAACTACCAGCAGTTGCTCCTGTAAAACCTTCCGCACCACCACCTCCGCCTCCTCCACCAGAAAGTTTGTACTGGACAGAAGTTTCAGCAACATCTAAAGTATAAGTGCTGGAACTTGTAAAGGCTTGTGCGGTTTCTGAGTAGTATGTCCAAATCTTTGTGCCATTAAAATACACATTTGACATATCAGTACCATTAAACTTAACCTTCCCATCAGAGGCTAACACAGTACCATTAAAGTATATATCGCTCATATTATGTAGTTACTATGTATAAATCTCCACCAGATGTATAAATCTTAGCGTGTCCGTAGACAGTTTGACTTGCTCTTAGTGCTGCGTGTGTTGTCACATCTGCATCAATAGCTGCTTGTACCATTGCTGTACTAGCTGCTTGTGTTGTATTTGTTGAAGTAGCAGCAGTAGGTATAGTAGGTATTCCAGTTACAGTCAAAGTTCCTGCTACTGTTGCATTATTAGATGCAAAGTCTTCTCCAGAATCTCCATTTAAATCAGCTTTAGAGTTAATAGCTGTTCTAGCTGCTACAAATTCAGAATTAAAGTCAGCCCCTGATATTACTTTTGCTGCGTTTGAATCAGACAAAGCATCTTTACCTGCCCAATCTACCGCAATTGTATAATCACTCATCGTATTTTCCCTTGTAAATGTAAAATTGATAAATCTTGTATTGAAGCATCATAACCATTACTTATAATACTCATATTTAATTTTAGTGTTTTTGCACTACCTGTTAATGAAGTTCTATATTCGGTTAATCCATACACAGGAGTAAATTTAGAAGCACCATACAAAGAAGTAGAAGCACCCCACAAAGCTATAGTTCCTGTAGTTGGAGGAGCTAGAGTTATAGTTGTGCTGTTTGTTGGATTAATGCTAAAATCTTTATACCATTGTAAACCAAGTGTAGCACCTGAACCACCTTCTAAAACTAGTATCATTTTTTTAAGCAAAGAAGCAACACTTCCTTCTGTTAGCGGTATCCATATAGAAGACACATCAGCAGTAATAGCAGCATTAGTATAGCTGGCTGCTGAACTAACCCACGCCAAATCAGTATCAAAATATCCTTCATATCCTGCTATGCCTCCATCTTTTTGTCCTGCTAACAAACCATATAATTCAGTGTATGTTAAACTATATGGTTCTCTATCATTACTAAATGACCAAGTAGTAATCCTTGGTGCTTTGTTAGGTGTAAAATGTTTAAAGTCAAAAACATAATTAATATTTAAAGAAGGAAAAGAAACAATATAAATTCCTTCGTTTTCTACATAAACACTTTTAATTTCTGAGCTTTGCCCTATGTTTCTAATTAGTGTGTCTTTAATGTTTTGTGTTAAATCCATTAAAGGAACCTTATCTTTTTCTGAAGTACGAGCTAATGACCTTAGTCCAGTTGAAGACATAAATAATAAATCATCTCCGACTGCTTGTACTGAATCTCTAGCTATACAACCAACACCTTTAATTACTTCGTTTAATTTAATGCTTCCTATTATATCAGGGCTTTCGTATAGTGCTATGTTGTTCTTACCAAAAATTGCAAGCTGACCATAAAAAGGAGCTATAGCTACAATATCATCCTTTCCCCATACTTTTTTTAAATCTAAAGAACCGCCACCACTCGATGTCGTATAATCATCAGAGTCTAATAAAGCAGAATAATGCAAAACATCTTTCTCTTCTTCTACTCCTCCGACCCACATACGACCATAAAATCCTGTGCCACAACTAGGCTTAAATTCACCTGAACTTACGGTAGGAGGTCTAGTAGCATTATCAAAAGCTGCCCATTTAGAGCCTGCGCCTGCTGCACCACTATATCTTTGAGGTACAATTCCTTCGTGTAAACAATGTAATCTATTGTTAAAATTTATAAACTGCCAATCTCCTGTGCTATTAGCAACAGTATGTTTAACATCAGCACCGCTACTAGGAAAAGCAGCATTAGGCGAGGTAAAATCAACTGTGTAAATAGAAGTACCGTGACTAGCAAATATTTTATTAGTTCCAGAATCATTGTGTTCTACTATAGAATTTATAGCTGCACCACTTGGAACTACTTTTTGTTTTAAACCTTTTCTAAAAGATATTCTTCCAGACTCTCTTAATACTACGTTATCAGCCTTAGTAAGAAAAGAAGGGTCTAAAGCATTAGGATTGCTTTGAGTATTTAAACCATTTACACCAAAATTAGGTAAAGGCTGTACTGTTAATTGTTTAGCCATTACACAACATACCAATCAGTATCATATTTAGAATTACCACTATCTCTCATAACTGCTTGATTTAAAACAACCATTGCTTCCGCAGCAGCAGCACTTGATTGTGTTCCTCCGTCTTCTCCTCGTTCTGCTATAGCTCTAGCCCAAGCTCCTAACACAATAGGTTGAGCAGGTATTTTTAATACTGTAGCAGCTAAAGTTAAATCATCTTGATATTTAACTATATCAAAAGATATTGTTTGTGCTTCTGTAGGTATAGGCGATAAATCTACTTTAAGATTATTAGAAGAATCTGCTCCGTTAAAACCATAATGATTAGGTTCTCCTGTAGGGTCAGTCGGATACTTAATGCTGTTTAGATATTGTTGTGTCACCGGTGACAAACTATTTCCTGTAGAATTATTTGTTACATCTAAAACTTTAAACTCTTGACCTGAAGATAAATTATAATTCTTTGTAGCTGCTACTGTAGATACGTTAACAGTTTCTCTAAGAACTAACCAATCGTGATAAGTCTCAGCAGTTCTTTTAGTATCATTAACTAAAGAACCAATTACTTTTTGATAATCAGAAACTGTGCTACTATCATTTATATTTCCAGACCAATTAGAAGATATAGTTTCTTCTCTTAGCCTTATTAATACTTGATTTATTAATTCTCTATAAGTCATCTATTTTCCTTTTGCTAGTTGAGCTCCAAAGTAAAACTCAATAATCATTGTTGCCCATCCAAAGATTTCATCCATTTTTAAAACTGAGCCTGCTTGTATTTGTATGTACTCTACTACATCTGGTGTAAACTGTATACCAAAGAAACTAAATCCTTCTATAGTATTAGGTATTACTGTTGGCACATTAAAGAATACAGGTGCTACCTGAGTAAATATAATTAGTGCTAGTATGACAAATATAATAACTCGTCTGTTAAGTGCAGCCATTGGACTCTCTTTGTCTGCCCTATCTCTAGCTTGGTTTATAGAATCATTGCGTGCTTGCAAGTTCTGTATCATTAGTTTTTGGTTTTCTGATGCTGCTTGACTCTTAAGTGCAAACAACTTAGCTACAAAACCTAAAGCTATTGGTGCTACATTTGTTAATAACGCTATCATATTGCTAACCTCACAGCGTCTACAACACCTACTTCTGTAATAAAATAATAAAGCAGTGCTCCGTAGACGCCCCATTTAATCTGCATTAAAGAAGTGTTTATCTTAATAATACATTTATTAGTATCGTCAATTTTACTAAACAGCTTACCTATTTGTGATTGATGTCTGTCTAGTTGTAATTGCATACGATTTAATTCGTCCATTATTTTTTCTTTTTCTTCATTGGTGGACGCCCTCTTTTCTTACCGTAAGTTCCTTTTCCGTATGGCATATTATCTCCTTAGTTTGCTAGTGGATTATCTAATGATTCTTGTATCCGTTTGTTTATATCCTCTTTAGTTTTTTCTACCTTTATCTCAAACCTATCTAACTTTGTGTCGTAGTTAGTAAGTTTAGTATCTACTGATTGTAACTTAGTATCTACTTTAGATTCTAAAGACCATTGACTATTGCGTAGGTCTGTCATATCTTTCTTTAATTCTATCTTTATAGCATTAGCGTGCTCTTCAATTCTGATTACATCTGATGATGTCTTTTGCATTGCTCCTGCTATAGCGTCAAGGTCCAAATTTGCGATTCCTTCGACTTTCTGGTACATAAGAAAGCCACCATATAGAGTACCAACAATCGTTGAAATAAAAGCAAATGCTGCAACTATACTTGTACCACTTAAACGCAAACCGAATAGCTTTAACTTTCTATCTTTTATGCCTTCGCCTTGTCTTACTAATTCTTCTAAATCAGCCATTAGTTATTGAATGCTCCATTGTTCTGTAATTGTTTTAAGTATTCAATCTCTTGTTTTAATCTTTCTACTTCTAGCCTTCTTCTTTGTAGTTCTAATTGATAAAGCGTATTACAATTAATTCTTTCACTTGGACCATCTAAAGGAATAATAAGCCTAGCATACAATCCTATGTCTTTAGTCTGCGGATTATTACCTTCTTTCCCTATAATTGGCACAACAGCATTGTTAATTACACCTGTCATTCCAATCTCAAAGTTCGTGCTACCGCCTATAGCATTCTTACAATCTAAATCACCTGCTCTAATACTGTCCGAACCACTAACTGAACTAATGCTCGGCAACGAAAAACTCATTGAGTTACTGTCTGCTATTACCTGTGAACTTAGTAATAATAAAATTAACCACCGTTTCACTTAAACCTCGAACAAATCCTAGACTCTACAATTGGCTTAAAACTATCGTTACCTGTAAGTTTAGATGTTGTACAGATATACTCAGCCTCTTGTACATTGTTATCGCTAACATAAACATCAAATCTAACACGGTGTAAATGTTTTATATTAACTATCTTATACCTAGTAACAAACGGTATAGGTTGCCATTCTTTATTAAACACACCAATCTCATACCATTCTACATCGTTCCTTTTATTAAACACCTGCATTGTAGTCATCTTAGCAGTTGGTATAAACGACATTTTCCACTTGGGGTAAGTGGGTGTCATATCGTGTGCTGCTACACTACCACATAGCAACAACCACAGTATTACTGGGCGATACATTCTGCTACTACAACTGCCGAATATGAACCACCGGGGAATGCTGTATTGTTACCGCCACCGTAGGTAGCAACTGAAGTAACATTAAACCAAGTTGTACCTGCTAGTGTTAAATTATAAATTCGCATTGCACCGCCATCTGCGGTTGTACTGGCTGCTTGATAACCACTCATATCAGAAACACTTCCAGAGGCATATGCAACTGTTCCTGTCCAAGTAACAGAGTCACCTAAACTTGGACTTGAACTAAAAGAAGTAGGGTAACTTATCTGTGCTTTGTAAGCATTAGCCAGAGATGTATCAACACGAATGACAGGTACTTGACCATCACTTGCAGGTAAAGTTGTAAGCGTATACGCATTAGGGTTTCCGTAATAACCAACAGTATCAGTATTAACTGTACATCTTGATTCTACATTGCCATTAATATTAGTATTAGCCTCTACTTTCTTTGCAAATAAAGAACATCCAGTTAGTCCTACGATTAAAAATAAAGTTATTAATTTGTTCATTTATATTGCTCCTGTGTCATTTCGTTGTGTAATTGCTCTTGAGTTAAACTTCTAAAAACTAACTGATTGTCTACTATCTTTCCACCATCTAACTGAGTTGTATCACGATAGACACCACCTTGAATCTGTGATACATAATAAGAGTTAATATTTGTAGCTTTATTTATTTGCTTTAAGATTGATGCTTGTGATGCTGTGTTAGCTATAGTTAAAGCGTTTTCTGTAGCTGCCATTGCTATCTCTAATCGTTCTTTTTCTTCATCTTCTTCTTCTGTGCTTTCTCTCTCTTCTTCTTTTTCGTATAATTCACTATCTGTTTCTTCAGTAGCTTCTTTAACTGAGTCATCTTCTAAAGCATCATATATTTCTATCTTAGGTAAAACGGGTAAGGGCGGTATGTAATTAGGGCAACTCTCATCATTTTGTGCATTCCTACATAAATCCCATCTGTACATATAAAGTATGGTTACATCTTCAATACTGCCTGAACCTGTGCCTCTTATTCTTCCATCACCAAACTGCTCAACTGGTGTGTAGGGCAAAGGTATAACATTCTGTACCGTACCGCTATACTGTCCATCCCAATCGTGTTCTTCTTGGAACACATAACCACCATCTACATTGTCGCTTTCTATTGTTACTGTAAAGTCATCTACTACATTCTTAACTACTGTGTAGTTATAAAGCACACCACTTATATCTAAACCTTCTTCTGCACTTATACCTAAAGTGCCTGTATTCATTTGCCAAGTATTGCCATATATAGCAGCATTATTGGTGTAACCAAATGTATAACTAAAAGAACAAAAAGGCAGCAGCAACAGTACCCATAATACTAAGGGCTTTATCACGCTTTTCTGCAACACTAATTTCATCTTTCTCCTTTGGCATTGGTATCTGGTCTGTCTTAACCGCCCACGCTCTTTTTGCTTGGTCGCCTATCAAACCATCTATAGGGCAAGGTGTTCCAGCCGACATCATTGCTGCCCATACATCTGGGTCTTGACACATCACACTAACTGCTGCGACTTTCATTCCAAACATATACAGCTTCTGTGCTTTTTTTAACCTTAAACAATTCTCTTCTGTGTATGTCGTGCCTACTGAGAGTCCAAGTATCTGTGTCTGTACTGAACCACTAGAACTAATCGTACATAAATCTGAGTTATTGCCACTTCCAAACTGAGGTGCTATTGCACTTGGTGGTGGACTTTCTACCTTAGTTGTCTGATTACCATTTGTTGTTACTGTTGATGTAGACTCCGTAACTATAGTATCAGCAGCCATTACTGGCAATACAAACACTATCCAAAACGCTGTAACTATAAACCCAGCTATCAGGTTGTTACGAAGTCTGTCAGACATTATGCTGCTTCTACTTCTAGCGATTTGTTTAGTGCGTTCATAAAGGCTGACTTACCGAACATAAGCTGGTCGAGGTTAAACTGGCTTGTGCCAATCTTTCTATCTAAATCATTAATATGATTAATAATAGTTTTCTGCTCATCAGTCATATCTTCATAAACATAATCTTTATCGTTAATTGTTACCATAGGCTTTTCTTTTTGTTTTTTAGCCATTATCTACTCCTTAAATTAAGATGCTATAGCTGCATCAATTGCTGTAAAGCTCTCGCTTCCCCAAATAGATGTTGTGCCATCTATCTTCTTCTTTGCTTTCATTAATACTAGGTGTTCTTTATTCCTAGCTTTCCTTGCTGCAAATTCATCATCAGTTTCGTCATCACCTTTACTGCTGTTGACTTCATCTACTGAATGCCCCATAGCTACATAAGCTGCTGCTACTTCGTCTGCTGTCATATCTTCCATTACTTACTCCTGTGTTATCCTTCGAGGGTAGTTACTCTAGCCACCAAAGCCTCGTTCTTTGCTGAGAGTTCTTGTATTGCTTTAACCATAGCCCAAAATATTGGGTCTGTGTTTACTTCTTTAGTACCATTAGCTCTAGCAGATACTGCTTTAGGTAATACTGTTTCTATTTCCTGTGCTATAATTCCTGTCTGTAATCCAGTAGCATCACATCCAGTAATGCCTTCTGTTGTTATTTCTTCAGGTGTTCTATAATTAAAATTACGCACTTGTAAAGCATCAATTTTTGCTAACCCATCAGGACTGTCTACAATATCTTTTTTAATTCTTTCGTCAGATGATGTTGTCCAAGAAGATGAGTTATTACCTTGATAACAAGCACCATTTGCACTTCCGTGAATCCAAGTAGCTGCATTATTAACAGTAGTATTGCTTCGAGCAATCCATAATGTATTGCTATCAGTTGTTTGATTATTGCCAGAATTAGGACCTATACAAACATTATCAATTCCTGTAGTGTTAGAGCCACCAGCGTGTACACCTACAAATGTATTAGAACCACCTGTTGTATTATTATCTCCAGCTCTTTCACCTATACAAACATTGTAATTACCTGTGCTGTTAGACGCTAAAGAATTATAACCAAGTGCCGTATTACTATGACCTGTTGTATTTACAGTTAAAGCAAAACCACCAAATGCTGTATTCTTATAAGCGGTAGT
>Ga0222716_10001741_pt1 | contig 18006 bp, 17 predicted proteins | sample C33_13DmetaG_FD_165044 | JGI IMG/M metagenome (GOLD analysis project Ga0222716, IMG submission 165044) | Estuarine water microbial communities from San Francisco Bay, California, United States - C33_13D | ecosystem: Environmental > Aquatic > Marine > Unclassified | place: USA: California... | reverse complement strand
TAGCACCGCCGCCTGATATATCTTCTTTGTCTTTACTATAAGAACGCATAATAATTATTTTTTCAGGACCATTATGAATCATCCATCCTACTTCTTGGCACACGGCTAATGGAGCATTAATAACATCTTTTATATCAAGCCAACCTGTTTCTGTATCACGAGCATCAAGCCAAGTCACACGGACCATTGGTGTTTTGTTGATGTCAAACATTAGTTATTTAAAGGCTGTGGTTCTTCTTTTTTAATTAAATGTAAGTTAAAAGATACCGATCTTCTCTCTTCATTTGGTGTTCTAAACGGATACACGCCGTGTGCTAACCAATTTGGAAACAAAAATATATCACCAACCTTTGGTGACTCTTGATGCTTATGTCCACTGAATGTCGCCGCTTGACCATTGAACCAACATATATCACCTACAGTTGGGTAGTGATCTTCTTTTGCATACTCTGCTGGTAGACTTGGCGGTACTCGTAGATAACACACACCAGATAATTGACCCTCGTGTATATGAAAAGGATTAAAGTCTCCTGACCATTGGCTCACGCACCACATAGATTCAATGACCATCTTACCTACGTAATCAGGTGAAATAGTTTCACTTGCTGGTGGTATAGAAATATAATTCTTAACCATCTCACCCATTAGTTGAACCATTGGCATAAATTCTTCTGTGTTCATCCAGTCTTGAGGATAACGAACTTCTTGTTTAACGTTGCCTGCTAAGTTACCTGAATGATCAAACTCTTTAGATAATTTTTCATCTGTTAACATTTCTGTTGCTTTATCATCAAGCATTTTGGTAATAAAATCAGGCATCCTGCCTCTCATTATTGTAGGACCAAAAGGTCTAATAGTATCAAATTTTAAAACTTGTTCGGAAGGCTGTTTCTTCTTAGGCATGATATCCCTTTCATTCTTTTTAAATATCTATTGTCATATAGCAAATATTTGCCTATAAATATAGGATTAAATACTTAGGCTTAATTACAAGGGCAGCCTCCTTGCATTATACAACAATCATGATTTGCAAAAGGAGAACATGCTAAAGAAGATTTTTAAAGCTGCTAAAAAAGCAGCTCCCATTATCGGCGCAGGACTAGGCTTTTTATATGGTGGACCTATGTTGGGTTCAGCTTTAGGTGGTGGTCTTGGTAGTTTAGTTGCGGGTAAGAGTCCACAAGAGGCTCTTAAATTTGCCGCATTATCTGGACTAGCAGGTGGGGCTCTTGGTAGATTTGGTGGTCTTCAAGGCGGTCAAGGATTAGGTGGATTGTTTGGTAAAACGGCTGCTACATCAACAGCAGTACCATCAAATGTTCTTAATGCAGCTTCAGGCGGTAATAAACTTTTGCTTAAAGATGCAATAATGAAAGGCGCAGTACAAAAACCAGGTGGTGGAAGTGTTCTTGGATCGGTATTAAATTTTGCAAAAACTAATCCAATAAAAACAGCAAGTGCTCTTGCAGGATTAACAGGGCTTCTTGCTTCTAAAGAAGAAGAAGAAAAGAAATCAACTTTTGAAGATATATATGGTAAGGTACCAGGATTTGCTAACATTGGTGATGCACCTATGGGTGGAGTTGAATTGATTCCTTTTTCTCAATACGGACCTAACTTAACACAAAGGGCAATGGGTGGAGAAATAAATGGTTTAAAAACTTTAGGTTTAAGACAAGGTGGTTTTCCTCGTAAGAATGGTAAGATCGCTGGACCAGGAACTGAGACTAGTGATGATATACCAGCAATGTTAAGTGATGGTGAGTTTGTTATTAATTCAAGAACTGTAAGAGGACTTGGTAAAGCAATGGGTGGTAAAGGTAAACAAGATACTAGAGACAGAGGATCAAAATTCCTTTATAGTTTACAAGATAAATATGGAGGCAAAAGATAATGGCAGATGAAATAATACAAAGGCAGCAACAAGCTCCTTATATTGAAAAAAGATCTGAGCAATTACTTGCATCCGTATTTGGTGATCCAAATGCTGTAAAAAGGGATGATGAAACAGAAGAAGCTTTTCAATTACGTAAATTAGGTAGAGCAGGTATTGCTCAACAAATACCGGGATATCAGTTTGCAGGATTTACTCCAGAACAACAACAAGCTTTTGGTTTAGCAAGTCAAAACGTAGGTTCTTATGCACCAGCTTTACAACAAGCTATGGGAAGTGCAACTCTTGGAGGAGGTGCATTAACAGGTGGTATTCAACAAGCACTTGGTGCAACACAAGCATATGATCCAAGTTCAGCGCAAGCGTTCATGGACCCATACCAACAACAAGTTACACAACAAGCATTAGCTGAATATGATAAACAAGCACAGATTGCTCAACAAGGTTTAGCTTCTCAAGCACAAAAGGTAGGTGCTTTTGGAGGCTCACGTATGGGTGTTCAAGAAGCAGAGCTTGGTAAAAATTTAGCCGACATTAAATCAAGAAGAATTTTTGAAGACTTATCACGTAACTATCAACAAGCACAAGGTGCTGCGATGGGTGCACAAGAAGCACAGCAACGAAGACAATTACAAGCTGGTCAATTACTTGGTCAAGCAGGACAAGGTTTAGCTAGTTTAGGTAAAACTCAAGCTGGTCTTGGTGCACTTGGTCAACAACTTGGTCAAGCAGATATTCAATCACTACTAGGTGTGGGTGGTATGCAACAACAGTTAGGTCAAGCACAAATGGAAGCTGCTAGACAACAACAAATTCAAGCACAGCAAGAACCATTTAGAAGACTTGGTTTTGCTAGTGATATATTACGAGGCACTCCAAGTAGTAGTATTCAATATACTCAACAGCCACCTACCAATCCATATGCACAAGCACTTGGTCTTGGTATTGCAGGCTTAGGAGCTCTTGGTCAATTTGGTCAAGGCTTTGGTGGTCTATCAGAGGGCTTTGGTAATTTGTTTGGAGGAGGTAATTAATGGTAGCTTATTTAATACCAATGGGATTACAAGGTATAAGGGCTGCAGCACCATATGCAATGCGATACGGCGCTAAACCTGCAGGTAAAGCTATTAAATATGGTTTAGGTGCTATTAGAAATTATTTTAGACCGGGTTCAAAAATAGTTAAGGTTCCTGCTCCTACTACTGGTACAGGTAAAGCTTTTCTTAAAGTTCCTAGTAGAAATGCTCCACCTCAATTTCAAAATAAACCTATGTTTAGTATAGGAGGTACAAACCGAGCAAATATCGCACTACAAACAGGACTAACTGGTGCAGCAACAGCACCTTTTGTTTATGATTATTTAACAAGTGAAGCTGAACAAAGCGCTAACACTTCACCTCCTGCAGGTTCAGGTGGTTCAGTAGACACGGTTCCAGATCCTGTAAAACCAAAAGATAAAAAAGAAAAACCTGACGATGCTAAAATAACAAGTGATCAAATTAAGTCTGGAGAACTAGATGACTTTATTAAAGAACGTATAGACTTATTTGAGAAATACATTGGTGATGACACAAGAAAAAGAACAAAGACTGCAGGCTATAATGCTATGGTACAGTTTGGTTTAAACCTTGCTACAAAAAGAGGTAACTTGGTAGAGGGTATTGCAGAGTCCGCAAAAGAACCACTAAAAGAATTTGCTAAACTAGGTAATGATTTAATGGACCGTGCTGCAAGTATTAAGAAAGCTGGTATTGAAGCTGGTGTATCTGCTTATGAAAAAGCAGAAGATCGTAAGATTGATGAGAAAGCAATTGAAGCTGACATTCTTCAAGAAAAAATAAAACAACAAGCTAAAACTCTTAGTAGAGGAGAATTTATAACAACAACAAAAACTGATATAATGAATAATGAAAGATTGTTTAATGCAGTCACGGCGGGTAGATATGATAAGGATGGAAATTTAATAGAAAATGCACCATCAGAAGAAGCTTTAATTGATCAATATGCACAAAATTTATATGATACATACAGAGCAGTTGAAATTCCACCAGGTGCTGCAGGACAAGAACTTTATGACTCATTACCTAGTGGAACAAGAATTTACGATCCGAATGCTGTAAACACAGATGGTAGTAGAGGTGGCTACGCAACTAAACCATAAAGGAGTTTGACCTATGGTTACAGCAACAGATAGATTTGGAAATCCTCTTGAAAATATACAGGGATCAAAGGGAACACCAATAATTAATAATAAAGGAGTAGATAGATTTGGAAATCCCATAGAGGTAGAAAAACCCATGGGTGTAAATTTTAAATTTAATTCAAATGTTAAAAATCCAAAAAAAGAAAAAGAAGAAGGTTTTATTGAAAAATATATTGTTGATCCGATAACTGCAGGTGCTGCTGGTGTTGGTGAAGGTGCTATAAAATTAGCAGAGGGAACACTTACTCTTGGAACCATACTTCTTGATCTTGGTGTAGGAACAGATGTTACAAGAAAAGTAGAAAAGTATTTTGATGATAATAAAATTTTACAAGCTTTAGAAGACAAGGCCGACGACTCATGGACTGGTACAGTTACTTCTGTGCTAACACAGTTTGGTGTGCCCGGAGGTGTTGCCCTTAAAGCAGCTAACGGATTAATTAAAACTAGAAACATAGGTGGTAAAACAGGTTTTATTTCTAGAAGACCAAATGTAACAAAAGCATTACTTGCAGGTGGCGCTGAAACTGCTGCAGCAACAAGTGATATGGGCACATTAGGTGATCTTATTGGTATGGGTCCAACACAGACAGATGACACCGACGATGTTAATGCAACAGGAAGAGAGCTTGCAGCTAGAAGATTAAAAAATAAATTTAAGTTTGGTGTAGAAGGTGCACTTGGTTTTACATTATTTGATAATGTTGTTTTTCCTGCAGGAAAAGCTTTGTTTAAGGGATCAGCCCCTGCTTTTACTGGACTATTAAAACATGTAGGTGTTAATAAAAACAACATAAAATTTTTAGAATTCGATCCAGAAAAAAATGCGAATGTTTTAAAAGAAGAAGCTATTGATGAAGGTTTTCAATTTAATAAAAATAATATTTTACGATGGATAGATAAAAATGTGCTATCACCTTTTCGTGCAAGAGGTAATTTACCAAAAGAAGTATTTGAGGCCAATAGAGAAAAAATAAATAAATTAAGATCAGTTGCTGAACAAGTAAGAGTTGACACTCTTGATTTAGAAAAAGCAGTGCAACAAGCAATAGATCCTAGAATTGGTGGCGTTATAAATCAATTAGACAAACTTGGTATGAGACGAAGAGAAAAAATGATGGAAAGCATTTATGATTTTTTAACAAGCGGAAAATTTAAAGACAAAATAGATGTTAAGACAGGGGCTAGAACTCCTGTGACGACTGAAGAATTAACAACAGCAATGAAAGAATTTAACATACCATCGGAGTTATTACCTTACATACAAAAAATACGAAGCTCAATAGATGGAATGAGTGATAATTTAGCAAAGATGGATAACTTTACTTTAAAAGACGGAGAAAAATTTCAACATGTTGTAGCCAATAATATAGGTGAATACATGACAAGAAGTTACAGACTATATGGAAGTAAAGTAGAAAGAGGTCAATGGTTAAACACTTTAAATAACACAGCAGAAGGTCGAGCTATTAAAGAAAAAGCTAGAATATATATAAAAAATAATAATCCAAGTATGTCTGATGACATGATTGAAGTAGAGTTAAAAAATCTATTGGCTGAAAATAAAGAAAATGTTTTAGGTGGTGCGATATCAAGAGTTGCTAAGTTCGACAGTGAAATACAAAAAGTAAGACAAGATATACCAGGGGAGCTTAGAGAACTACTTGGTGAAGTAAAAGATCCGATTAAACAATATATGAGAACTGCTGCTAAAATAAATACATACATTGCAGATACAAATTTTTTTAACACTTTACTTAAAAAGGGAAAAGGTAAATATTTTTTTGAACCACCTAAAGTGCTTAGAAAAAAAGTTGCAGATGGTGATGCCACCGCTGACGACTTTGCATCCAGCACTGTTCCTATAGGGGAAGGAGGTTTAGAATTTGGTAGTACGATTGTATCAGATGGTCCTTTAAATGGATATAGAACAACACCAGAGATAGCAAAAGCATTAGAGAATATAAGTAATTCAAAACAAAATGCTGATACATTAGCGTCTCTGTACTACAAAGTTTTTCTTGGACCAAAAGCATTTACACAAGAAGCAAAGACAACTCTGTCACCTATAACACACGCTCGTAACGTTATTAGTGCAGCATCTTTTACAGGGATGAATGGTAACTTTTTTCAAAATCCACTTCGTTTTGCAGAGGATATGAAGAGGGCGTACGAATTAGTGACAGCTAGATCCAAAAGTGCAATTGAATCTGACATGGGTAGAAAGTATTTTAAAAATGCTGATGACTACAAGAACTATGTGAAAGAATATACAGACCTACAAGAACTAGGTATCATCAATACAAGTGCACGATTAGGAGAGATAACACAGAGTCTAGATGAAATAAGTTATGGTCTACAAAATCTTAATGAGGAAGGTAAGATATACACAATGCTACGTGGGTGGGGTGATAAAACAGGTTTTAATAAACTTCGTGGTGTCGCAAGAACAGCGTATCAAGCAGAAGATGATCTATATAAAATACAAAACTTTTATTCAGAAAAACGTAAGTTTACTAATGTTTATCAGAAAATGTATAACTCAAATCCAGTAAAGTTTGTAGATGATTATGCGGATGAAATTGCAAGAGTAAATCCTACTCTTACAAGAGAAGAAGCTTTAGCCACAATGAGAACTAAAGAAGGCTTTGATAGATTTATAAAATTAAAAGCTGCTGATACAGTTAAAAACAATATACCTAACTATGATTACATAGGTGCTTTTGGACAGGCACTGCGAAGATTACCTTTAGGTAACTTCGTATCTTTTCCTTTAGAAATTATTCGCACAGGTGTTAACACAACAAGACAGGGATTGAGAGAAGTTTTAGATCCTAACACAGTGGGTATAGGAACAACAAGACTTGCAGGTGTTGCTACCTTTGGTATTGGCTTAGGTAAAGGATTGCAAGAAGGAGCTCAACTTGTAGCTGGTGTATCCAATGAACAACTTAATGCATTACGAGAGTATCTTCCTGATTGGTCTAAAGACTCTACTCTTATTCCAATTAAACAAGGTAATCAGTTATACTACATTGATTTCTCTCACACGAATGCATATGATATTTTAACATTGCCTCTTCGTGCAGCAATGAATGGTTATGATGCAGCAAGAGATCAAGGTCAAGGTGTTATTCAAAGTTTTGATGATGCTGTTTTCAGAGCAGCAGGTAAATTTGCAGCACCTTTTGTTGAAGAATCAATTGCTACACAATTTATATTAGATGTTACAGCGAGAGGAGGACAAACATCTACAGGAAGAAGATTGTGGAATCCTCAAGATGACTTAGGAACAAAAGTAACAAACACTCTTACTGAATTATTTAGAACAGCTTCTCCTGGTTCATTAGCGCAGTTTAGAAGATTATATCTTTCTGGTTTTGGACAGAAGGATCAGTACAATAGAGGATACAAGTTTTTAAATGAATCGAGTGGTTTACTTGGTTTTAGAATACAAAATCCTTTTGTCGAAGATGGTATAAATTTTAAAATTTCTGATAACAAAAGAGGTGTGGCTGACTCTAAAAGATTATTTACAAGTGTTGCTTATAGACCAGATGCTACGTCAGCAGAAATAGTAGACGCTTATAGAAAAGCAAATGATGCTAAAAAAAGAAATGATCAAGTTTTGTATAAACAAATACGAGCTGCTAGAATATTAGGTGTGTCAGATAGAAAAATTAAATCAATAGTATCAGAAAGATACTCTTCAACAGAAGCAAATAGGTTATTGAGAAATAAATTTACACCAATAAAAATATCTGACTTTGCATATCAGACAATGAGAAAGAACTCTATGCAGAGAGATGGAAGTGATGTTAGTAGACCTGTAAGAACAATAAGTAATGGCTTATATAGAGGTCTTAGTAACACAACCTTATTTGATAGTCCTAATAATTTATTTGATAATATAATTAACATTGTACCATCAGAACCACTAACAACTAGGCCTAAAACAAGTGATGCAGCACCTATTATAAGTTCTGCACCTACTGTTACAGCACCTATTGCACCGAATGTTGCTCCTTTAGGAGGCACAATTTCACCCGGAGATAGATCTCAACTTGCCAAAAGCGGAGATATTGATATAACTGAAGCATTAGTAAATAGAGGATAATATGCCTAGAGGACGAGCACCAAAAAAAGTAAATCAATCCAAAAGAAGAAGAAGTGCGGCTTCGGCTAGAAGAAGACGTGAAGAGAGTGCTGGTATTGATAGAAGAGGTTCTTATTTAGCTACTAGAAACAGACCTGATATACGAACAGGAAGTAATAATAGATTTGTAGCACCAAAACCAGATGCATTCTCAGGCAGAGAACAAGGCATTGCTGCCGCTAATACAGGAAGTAAAGAAGATAAATTACAACAAAGTGTTGGTAGTCTTGACAGACGAATTGCTACAGCATTAGAAAAAAAAGATACAGATCTAGCGAAGGATCTTCGTTCACGACAAAATAAATTTGTAAAACAATTAGCTCTTGAAAGAGTTAGAAAAACTCCCGGTGGAACTATTCAAGGTAATGTTAGAATGAGTGATGGCACACGGCCTATGACAACAGCGGGTTTTGATGTATTTCAAGATACTGTTGATAGAGATTTCTTAGATCCAACAAGAAGATTACAAAACTTATACCCAGAACAAGCTAGAGAAATGTATCCTATAGAATCAAGATTACAGATGGGTCTTCCTACAGTGCAAGCAATTAAAGCATTGTTTGGTGTAAAAGATAAACCAATACCATACAGTGATCCAAGAATGCCAGGTGAAAGATATCCTTTGGATTTTATGCCAGAAGGAGAAGTATTTGCAGCACCAACTGAAAATGTATCTATGGAAGACTTAACAGATGACAAAAGTGTACCACTTCCAGAAACAATAGAAGAACAACTAATTCTTCCGAATCAATTTGACGTAATAGATCCTAAAACAAGATCGGAAGTAGTTGATGAAACTATGGGTGATATAATAGATTCAGGTGTTCAAGATTTTGATAAATTAGATAAAGAGTTTCAAAAAGAATCCGCAGAATACTTTGAGAAAAAAGCAAATGAACCAACAGTTGCAGACAAGTATCCTTATGAAGTAGCTAGTCCAAATGCTCTTCCATCATACCTTAATTTGTTTGGTCAAAATGATCCTATAACAGGTGTACAAGATGAATTAACAAGCGCAGCTTTACAAGGATCTGGATATAACTTAGATCCAAATGTAATTAATCAGTTATATGATCAAGGATTCTTAGAACCAGGAACTAATTACGTTGATAATAATTCTTTGTTAAATGAAGCTTTAGCAAGTTACTATAGTAGTCTCAAATGATTAAAAAAATTAACATCACTGCAATTATTATTGCAAGTGTAACTGTTATCTACAGTTATGGAATGTTAGTAAATAGAGTCATTGCCAATGAAAATAAGATAAAAGATTTAGATATGTTGCGTATAGACGCACGGCTCTCGGTCATTGAAGCTAATGTTGTAGCGATTAATGATAAAATAGATCAAGCTATTAAGTAGCATTCATTACAAACATATTTGATTCAAGGCACCACGTCTGCGTGTAAACAGGATTTATTCCTTGTTCAGTAGCCATATCATAAATAGTATTTTCCATCGCAATACGTCTTGCTTCACACTTCTCTTGATCAAAGTATAACTCAGCCGTATGTTTTACTGAAGGCATGCCGGGCATAGAAATCATTGATATAAGTAACCATATTTTAATCATTACTTATAGAAGTAGCACTTTCCTTCTTTAGTTACCATAAGTAATTTTACACCCATTTTTTTCTGTATTTTTGTGGTCATTCTTCTTATCTTATGACCTGCATGTGTGCCTGTTTTTCTTATACTTTCGCTCTTTACATCTATTTTTATCGTGTCTCCTCTATCATTTAAAGCAATCAAGTCGCACGGCCCAAGGCCACTGATGTTATGAAAAACGTAGTAATTTCTTTTCGTCAGCCAGTGCATGGCTACAAGATGGTTTAAAAAACCAACCTTTTGCTTTCTATTCAATTTCTCCCCACGAAGGTCCTACCTCGCAGTCTACTTTACAAGGAACTCTTAATGGCACGGCACTCTGCATAATATCAATAACTTTTTTCTTTTGTTCTTCAGAGTATACAGAAATATCTAGTTCATCATGTACCTGGATTAAAGGTGTAATACCTTCTTTAAAAACATCTATCATTGCTTTCTTTGTTTGATCGGCAGCGGATCCTTGAATTAATCTATTCAAAGCTTTGTATGTCCAAGCACGTCGTATTCTATTTATACCACCATATTCTGCTTCAGCATCTTTAAATGATAATGGTTTATGAATACCATAAGAAGATGGTTCCCATAAATCAAAACGACATTTACGTCCTAGTATTGTTCTTATGAACCCCTTTTTCTGTGCTCTACCCATCGTGCCTTCTGTTAATACTTTTACAAAAGGAACTGTAGAATGATATTGTTTAAAAATATCGTCAACGTCTTCTTTATCTAATCCTAATTGGGATCCAAGTTTACCTTTACCCATACCGTACATCATACCAAGATTAATTGTCTTGGCTTGTTTACGATCTATGCCTGCCATATCAGCAACAACTTGATGAAAATCAGTGTCTGGTTTATTATTATAATCATTTAATAATTTTTCTACAGAAGCAACATCCCATTTAGTTGACTCACTAACCAAGGCTCCATAATGTATAAGAAGACGAGGCTCTTGTTGTGAATAGTCAAAACATCCCCACTCCTCACCTTTTTCTGGCACAAAGATTTCTCTTATTTTAGGACCTATATCTTTATTACGAGCTGGTATCTGCTGCAAGTTAGGGTTTTGCATGCTTAACCTTCCTGATATTGTACCGCCTGTCTCTGAACGTAGCTGATTTACATCTGCATGTATGCGACCACGATAAGAATGTTTTAAAATAGAATCTATAAATGTTGTTCTTGCTTTATTTAACTCTCTTGCTTTTACTATATTCTGTGCGAACGGATTAGAATGCGTTGCTAAAAAGTTTTTATCAAAGCTCGGTAAACCTGTTGGTGTTCTGTTGTATCTTATTTTAAGTTTATCAAAAGCTTTTGCAATTGATAATGGAGCAAGTATCTCCACCTCAAAACCACATGCTTTATATAAGCTAGATAATATCTTCTTCTCTGAATTCTCAAAATCTTTTTTAATACGTTCTGCTTTTTCTGTATCAATGCGCACTCCTTTCTTTTTCATAGCGAATAGAACATGAAACAATTCTGACTCTGTGTTAAAAATATTTAATAACTCCTCTTGAGTTATCTTTAGTTGTAATGCTTTCCATAACTTTAAAGTAACTGCAGCATCTTGTTCAGCGTAAGGACCAACATACATTGGTGGTAGTTTCCACATCTCACTCTTTGCATCCACGCCCCACTCTTTTGCAGCTTCATACAATAAAGATTCTGATTTTGTTTCTCCAACATACTCTTTTGATAAATCTTTAAGAGAATAATTAAATCTGTTTTCATTTACTAAAGGTGCAGCAATCATTGTATCTATTATTCTACCGTGCACTTTTAATCCTAATGCATCTAACCATCCAACATCATACATGGCATTGTGAAATATTTTATCACAAGGTAATTCTAAAATAGGTTTAAGTTGATTAAGAAAAACGTTTTGATCAAAGTTACCACCGCCCTCATGTGCTATAGGATAGTATCCCTCCCATCCATCCACGGCCAACGCAACACCAATAACTCTTCCCTGTTTGGTAGCCCATCCAGGTCCTACACCATTTTTTATACCATCATCTTTTGTTTCTAAATCAATAGCGATTTCTTTCGCTCCACTAAAATTAGGCACTGTTTCTGGTGGTACCCACTCACTAGGAGTTTGAAAAAGAGAGGGCTGTCTAAACATGTAATCCTCTTTTCTCACCAGCTCTCAATACTTTTTTACACATATCAAAAGTTATTGATCCTTTTTTATCATTAAAATCCCATGTGCAAAAAACTGTGTTTTTTTTTGTATATCCTTTTTCGTTATCTATTCTATCAATAGATATATTTGTTCGTGTTTTAGTAAAGTTTCTTCGTCCATCTTGTAATACAGAGCCTAGATGTGTCATAATTTCTTTTGTATAAAAACAATGATAACCATATTTTTCTTTATGTTCCTCCCAATGTTCAAGCATCATTTCTTTTGTTGTAATCTCGTGATAAAGACTACTATGAATATATTTTTTTTTCCTAAAAACTCTTCCATACCAACCATTAATTAACTGCATTAAAAATCCACGTTCTGTGTTTCTATAAGAAGAATCTTTTATAACAGTACATAATTTACATTGTGTTTTAAAACCTCTTGAAATTGCTTCACGTTTAGCAAAATATTCTTTTGTAGTAGGATATGATTTACCGCAAACAGTACATTTTGTTTTCACTTCGTTCGCTCATCTATTTCCCCTGCAATAGCTGCATAGGCCGCCAAGTCTACATAGCTGTCTGGTTTATGTGCATGCATTAGTCTAGCGACTTTAACTAAAGCCATACACATTGCCACATCATGGGGTGTTAATTTTTTGCGGAGGAAAATTGACCACAATGCAGCAATGTTCTCATGATTGGTAAGCTTATCGCCGTAGTCTTCTTGGCGATCACCTCCAACTAATTCTTTTGCTTGTTCTAAAATATTTTCACAGATCATAATAATTCTTTAAACTCTCTATTGGATTGACTCTCAATAATATGTAAAGATTTTTTTGCTCTTGTTGTAGCAACGTAAAACACTCTCCTCTCATCGTCCCTTTTTTGCGCAAGACTTAAATCTGCCTTACGTGGTAAATCTGTTAATACCATAACATTGTCTGCTTCGCCACCCTTAGATGCATGAATTGTAGATAATTTTATATTTTTCGATTTATTAAAGGATGATCTGCGCATTGCTGCATTGATATAACGTTGCATCGATTCTGGTATTCTATCTAATGCAATGTTCCATTCACTATTTATGTCAGCATTTAAACCATGTCCCACGACCAACGATTCGTAATTATATTTAACTTCTTCACTCGCTGTTTTTATGGCTTCTTTATGACCATGTTCTATATTACCATTACCACTCATGTAATAATAAATATCTTGTGCTGCAAATACATCTATCTCGTTTCCTTCTTTTAAATTATTCCATCCTTGTATTGCTCTGATCATACGATCAGAAATAGAAGATCTATTTTTATATTCATAAAACAATCCTTGGTATTTTAAATCATCTGCTATTTGATCTAATACATAATTAGTTCTTGCTAAAATTAACCACGATCCATTTGTTAAATCTATTTGGTTATTGAATCGCATACGATGACGCTGCACTATTCCTTCTTCTTCTTTTGGATTCCAATCTTTTTGTACACGATCATTAACTTTACTAATCAAGTTATCAGCTACTTGATGCACGGCTCTAGGCACTCGGTAAGACTGTGTTAGTATTTCTCTTTCCCCACCTATGAGTCCTAATCTTTTTGTATCAGCACCCGCCCAATCAAATATAGCTTGGTCATCATCTCCTGCAATGTAAGCTCGTTTTGAATTACGAATAAGTATCTCTGCCATTTGCCATTGAATAAAACTAAGATCCTGTGCCTCATCAATAATTACAACTTCAAACCTAGGACAATTTTTTTGTTTATTAAATTCTACAATCATATCTGTAAAATTAAATTTACTATGGTTCTTTTTATATCGTTCTAAACCTTTATCTATTTGTTTTAGCTTTTCAAATCCCCCTTGAATATGTTCACCACTACGCATGAACTCATTTGATAGTGATACGTTTTTTATTTTTGCTTGATCAATTATTTTTAAATAAGGATCCTGTGGTAATGAAATACCTAACTCATCTACTGATTTGTTTGGATTAATTAATTTAACTTGTAAGTAATCAGAAGCTGCTTTGTAATCATCATCGTCCATAACATCAGCATTTTTTAATCCCAACATTAAGAATGCCATACTGTGTAGTGTACGAAAGTATTTAAAACTTTTACGATCCAAACTAAATTTCTCCATTGCTCTCGTCACTGCTTCTCTTGCAGCTTTTTTTGTAAAAGCAAAATATCCTATTCGATCTGGTGGAGTTCCTTTTTGTAGTTCTGATTCAACAATACTAAGAAGATGTGTTGTCTTCCCGGTACCTGGTGGACCAAAAACTATTTTAATTTTCTGACTTTGACTGTCTTGTAATATCATCTTGTAATAACATTAAGTTTAATTTTATCATTTTTAAATCATCCACTAATATTCTTTTTGTTAGCTTCATGTTTCTACTCTCCGCTTTAGCTACGAGTTTCGCAGCTATACCTAGAGTTTCTTTAATTAGTTTTTCCATTCATCACCTCTAAAATTGTTTTCCCTATATAGTAAGGTATCTGTGGTACCAAACTATTACCTAATGATTTAAGTCGGTCCACCCTTTTGGGTATCCCATGAGCCACTCTACCCATGTTGGGTTCAGACTCCCACCACCCTTGACCCACTGTTCCTTGTCCTTCTTCGCTACTCTCACGGGAAGAATTGAATCTCGGTGTGAATTGATTACGGCTTTGCCACTGTCTTTGTAATCTCTCGTCGTTGGTGTTGGCCACATCAACTTCGGATGTGCTACTTGATCGTTCAAACTGATTGGCATTTTCTTCTCGAGTTTCATTTTCATTCTCTCCTCGCTGCTCGGCCCTCGGCCACTGTGAGCGTCTGGAGTGCGCCAATATCCAAATTCTTTCTCTTTGGTGGTTGGCACCGATGCTCGAAGCTGAAATACTAAACGGCCTAACGGCGTAGTCTTCACTCTCCAAGTCCTCGATAACGGTGTCGAGACCGAGTTTAATGTGTCCACTAACATTTTCTCCAATAACCCAAGTTGGTCTGAGTTCTTTGACAAGTCTAAAATACTCTGGCCAGAGGTGTCTCGGATCTTGCTCACCTTTTTGGCGACCTGCGATGGAGAAAGGTTGGCAAGGGTATCCTCCTGTGATGATGTCGATGGAATCAATTCCATCTGCTTTGAGTCTTTCATAGTTCAGCTCCTTTATATCTTCGTATTGTTTAACATGAGGCCAATGCTTTTGCAGCACTTGTCTTGGATATTTTTCAATGTCACAAAATGCTTTTGTTTCAAAACCTCCAGTGGCTTCAAGTCCTAGACTGAAGCCACCGATACCACTAAATAAATCTAAATGTTTAAGTTTCATAATCTCGTTGTAGGATAAATCCCGCATAGTGTCAAATTAAAAAGGTAAAGTTTCATCATTATCCGAACTATCTTCTTTTGGTAATGGCAGCGACTCAATTCTTTTAAAACTTTCATTATCAATTTCCCATAACCTGGTATTCTTCTTTTCTACTTTTCTAACAACTGATTTTGCATCCCTCTCTTTTAATCGTGCAGCTACTCTTACCGCATCAAAACCTCTGAACCTCTGTTTCTCTAAATACATTAATAAGAATTCCATTTTGAAATATATCTTATCGTTCTCTTCAAAAGCTTTACCATAATTTACTTCATCAATAGTTAAACCTTTTCCTTGGTCATTTACATATGCGTGTAAGTGCTGATCAAATCTACCTTCTGGTGAAACATCATCACCCATTTCAATGATCTCTGCATTATTACCAATCTCTTGTAATTTTATCTTCCAATCTTTTCTTGATAGATCTGGAAGAATAACATTTATTTGATCATAAACAGTTTCTTGAAATGTATCTTGTTTATGTAATGTCTTTGTTCTTACACGAACTTGTCTGCCATCAATGGTTATATACCAAATAGAATTCTCTGTTTGATATTTTTTTATACTATCAAAACCAAATTCAAAATCCCCACCAATACCAAACTCTCTCTTACGACATTGAGAAGAATCACAGAAGCTGCACATTGGTTGATCCTTACATTTGTATTTGTAATCTGTTTTCTGATGTTGTTTAATTGTTTTATCTACTTGTCTATAAGACAAAGGTTTGTTCATGTACTTGTTATTAAACTCAGAAATTTTATTCTCCCAATCATCTGGCCATTTCTTTTTTGCATACACTGAGTAATGATACAAAACATTATCACGACCACCTTCATCAATACCAACATTCATTAATGTTTCCAGGCAAGGTGGTCCATCAAATCCAGATGTTTTTTTCTTTGTTTTTATTTTTATCTTTTCAAAATCTTCTTTCTTAATTTTATATTGATCATATAAATCAAAGAACTGATCCAATGTAGCAGCACTGCCATCATCAAGAAAAGCATAGCGCATAGTATTACTGCTATCAAAGTAAGGTAGATTAAGAAAAGAACCAATGTCTCCTCTAGTCGTATTGAGTTCAACTTGCTTTGGAAATATTTCACAACTGCCATAGCCTAACCCTCCAGCTAATTCCATCAACTTGTTTCGCATGATCTCTGCTGTGATTGGTTCCTCTGTAAAAAGAAATAAATGTGCACCACCACTTTTTGAACGACATGGTACAAAGGGTAGTTTATTTTTTCGTATATTGGAAATTACTTTTTTATAATCTAAAGGATAAGTATCAATGTCAATACAACCCCAAGAACAAGTGCTATCATCTCTAATGGGGATACTTCCCAAACTAGGCGCTTTACCCGCAAGATGATCTTCCCATAATGTATCTGATATAAAACCTCTTTTAGTAACTGCATTGCCTCCTACCTTTCCGTTTTTAATATCACCCGGTGAGTATTGACCATATGCCCTATCTAAACCCTCGAATATTTTTTTAAATTTTTGTGTGCTCATGATGTAAAATAGTTAAATGCAGGCCCATGATTATGCGTTGTTTAAGAAAGCATAAGTTGTAGAACAACACATAATCTGACGAACGGGCCTGTAATCCGTTAACCATCTTCTACAACCTAACTGTTAAAAGGGTACTTTATCTTGTGAAGTTTTATCCTCCTCCATTTCTGGTTGAAGCTTCTCTTTAGCTGCACCCATGTCTTTAGAAAAAGCAGATGCCTCAGTGACATGCGCTTCATCTGTTAACATTGAATCCAGCTCAATCTTCCACTTATACCAGGTTTTATCACCATTCTTTGCCTTCTCTGATTTAAGAAGATAAGAATGTGACCACATTGGTGGAGTAAAATAAGTTCCTTTTGAATTTTGGATCTTCAAATTTTTCATTTTACTATTCCAATTTCTACTTGGCGTAAGCTGCGATGACTTCATTGAGATCACTGCTTGACTTGTTTCACCCTTTCCCCCCACGATTAACACAAAGTAATTAGCTGTCTCTTCGATGTAATTACCTGAGTTATCATTCTTATAAAACTTATTATCATCGCCACGTATCGTGTCATTCATGACTTCTTTTGATTGGTGCACGGCCACAGGACCTTTAGCACCACTACCAACAGGAGCCCACTCAACGTAAGTCTTATGATAAACACAAGGGATAACCTTAACCCCTTGATCACTAGGCCACCAATCTCCCGTGACAGAATTAAGCACATGACCTGCACGTAGTGCATCATCATTTTCTAACTCTGGAGACATAGCTTGTAGAAGTTTTAGTCGAGGAAGCTGCAAATCATCTGCACTCATCTCTTCAAATCCTGTATCAACTCCTTCGAATTGAGACATAATAGCAACAGCATTGTTGCTTTCTTTTTTCTGAACTTGTTTATTCATAATTCATACCTCATTGTTTAAAGTTACGATTGTTTGATACTGACTTTATTAAGCCTAAAGGCACCAAACAATTTCTCATCAAAGTCTACTCCATCTCTGGATTTTGCATTCAAGTACGAACGTAATGTACTTGGATGTATTGATGAGGTTTCATTCGGAACGAGTCCCGAATCCTCTGCTAGTTGTTTGAATTCCTGGGCTACTTTGTCTTCACCTTTTTTGAAATCCACACTAACTA
>Ga0222716_10001740_pt1 | contig 18016 bp, 17 predicted proteins | sample C33_13DmetaG_FD_165044 | JGI IMG/M metagenome (GOLD analysis project Ga0222716, IMG submission 165044) | Estuarine water microbial communities from San Francisco Bay, California, United States - C33_13D | ecosystem: Environmental > Aquatic > Marine > Unclassified | place: USA: California... | reverse complement strand
GATTTTATTACGCAAACGAGTGAGTGGTGTTCTAAGATCATGCGCAATATTATCGGAAACGTGCCTAACAGTACCTATTAAAGACTCAATCCTATCGAGCATTTCGTTCAAATGTTCAGCAAGCACGTCAAACTCATCCCCAGTCAACCTTGATTCGAGTCTTTTATCAAGTCCTCCATCTACAATCTCGCCCGTAGCTTTTGTAAACGCCGCGATGCGACGCAGAACCCTTCGGCTCATATACAGTCCGCCAAGTAAAGCAAAAATCAGTGTCAAACTGATTACCACTTGCAGCGAGCGCTTAAATACATTTTTTATTTGGCTGATTTCTTCGACGTTTCTCGCTACCAAGAATTGCACACCGTCAGGTAGCCTAGATATCCTACCTCGCGCAGGCACAACCGCTTCACTCTGAGGTAAAACATAAGTAAACTCGACCCAACCGTCATCGTCAGTTTTGGTAATTGGCCAAGATTTCAAATTTCCAGCTAAGGGTTGACCTTCGGGAGAGGCGAACTGGTATAACATCTTTCTAGTTAACCTTGCGCGCACAGATAAGGTTTTAATTAACCAATCCAGTCCTCGCTCGCGATATACTTTTGATAGAACTCTGACTTCCTCTTCAACAATCCGATCCGTTTCTCTTACAACTACTCCTATGGTTGACCAATAGAAAAATAGTGCGAGAACACTTAGGGAGATACCAAACACAACCGTATAAGAAATAGTGAGTTGGAAGGTAGTAGTCCTAGCGAACGCAAGAGTCTTTTTCAGAAATGAAGCCAATTAATCCTGCTCTTTGGATAAACGGTAACCTGCTCCACGAACCGTATGTAAAAGTGGATAAGCGAACCCTTTATCTATCTTGCCGCGCAACCTACTTACATGCACATCAATTACATTTGTTTGTGGATCAAAATGATAATCCCACACATGTTCAAGCAACATAGTCCGTGTTATGACTTGATCAGCATGCCTCATCAAGTATTCTAGCAAACGAAACTCTCTAGGCTGTAAATCAATGGAGCTACCGCCTCTGCTCACTCCGCGGGTAATCAGATTCATTTCTAAATCACCCAGACATAACAAAGTTTCTGGCCCATCAGGCGATGTTCTTCTGCACAAGGCGTCCACTCGCGCCTCCATTTCGCTAAATGCAAAAGGTTTTACTAAGTAATCGTCTGCTCCGGCTTTCAAGCCATCGACACGATGGTCTATTTCACCTAGTGCACTAAGAATAAGAATGGGAACTTTATTTCCTGAGGCTCGCAGTGTTCTTACTATAGTCAACCCATCAACGACTGGGAGCATTCTATCTAGAATGACTAAATCGAAATTTCCAGTCGTAGCCATGTATAAACCGTCCCGACCATCGCTAGCCGTGTCTACCAGATGACCACTCTGCAGCAATCCATTACATATGAAGTCAGCGGTATCCTTATCATCTTCAACTACCAGCAAGTGCATTACCATCCTCAGCAGAAAATTATCAACTTTTTACGTGTATCAATTGATACTACCCTACCAACCGACAACTTTCTTATTGATTAAAATTTTTTAATGCAACGAACACATATCTGTAATATTGGGCCTGTATTCTATGCGAGATGACAGAATGTATTTCACGTCACAGTTGTTACGATAAGGTTCCCCGCCCTTTTTAGAGTAATAATTCTTCTTGTCTCTAAGCCATCTTATCTCCTTGGCTTAGCGGCAAGAAGCGATTTTTCATGCTTGTATATCTTCAAACATCACACTCGACAAGTATCTTTCCCCTGCGTCAGGAAGTACTACCACTATAGTTTTACCCGCAAATTCCTCGGACTGCGCTATACGGGTCGCTGCCTCTGCTGCCGCCCCACACGAGATACCACACAGTAATCCTTCTTCTTTGGCTAGTCGCCTTCCCATCGCAACGGCCTCATCGTTTGAAACCTTCTCAACTCGGTCAATCATAGATAAATCAAGCGCACCAGGAATAAAGCCAGGGCCAATGCCTTGGATCTTATGAGGACCAGGACTTAATTCTTTTCCTTCTAAGGTTTGGCTGATAATTGGACTTTCAGAAGGTTCCACCGCAACACTTAAAATTGCTTTACCACATGTGTTTTTAATATACCTACTCACGCCTGTAATAGTTCCGCCCGTCCCAACACCCGAAACGAGCACATCAATTTTGCCATCTGATTGCGACCAAATTTCCGGCCCAGTAGTCTTTTCATGAATCGCGGGATTAGCAGGGTTCTCAAACTGTTGTGGCATGTAGTACCTTTGGGGATCTGTGCGTACTAGTGCCTCAGCCTCAGCAATAGCCCCTTTCATACCTTTTGCACCATCAGTTAACACAAGGTTTGCTCCAAATGCCTTAAGTACTTTCCGTCTTTCAAGGCTCATCGTCTCCGGCATTGTCAAAGTCAACTTGTAACCTCTTGCCGCACACACATACGCTAATGCTATTCCGGTATTGCCACTAGTTGGCTCAACTATCTCAACCCCATTTCCTAAGATCCCTTTTTCCTCGGCATCCCAGATCATAGCCGCCCCAATTCGACATTTTACAGAGTATGCTGGGTTTCGACCTTCTATTTTAGCCAGAACAATCGCGGCACTTTCGCCGACCACTCTATTAAGTCGGACCATCGGTGTGTCGCCTATCGCCAGAGAGTTGTCTTCATAATACGCCATTCACTTTATCTCCATCAGCCTTATTTTAAGTAACGTACAATTCTATAGGTTAGGAATAACCTTTTCCCCAAACATTCGGATATCTTGCAGTGCTTCCTCTTGACTCGGACCGCCAGGTTGGCGCATTCTCAGCATCACATAATCTGGTTGAACAACTTCTTTCCACATTTGCAACTGCTCTAGACACTGCTCCGGAGAACCCGCTATCAGGCGCTCTTTAGCTAAAAGGTCAAAAGACAAATCATCGGCGCATGTAACGCCCTCAAGATGTTTATCAGACACATAGGCCCCACCCTCATAATAATATCTATGCGTAATCATAGTCGGCTCACTTTTCGCCACACATTCTTCCCAGGTCCCTCCAACCACACAGTCCCTCATGAGCACAATATAGGGCTTCCGGTTGTTCTTTTTGGCTTCGGCGCGATACTGATCGGCGTAACTTTTGATAATATCAAGAGACTGTATTGGGTCTGCAATCCAACCATCGCCCATTCTACCAGCCCTCTCCAAACCGACTGGAACCCAACCCGCCATCCAGATCGGAGGACCGGATTCTTGAAAGGCTGCAGGTGTTACGCGCACGTTCTCGATCGTATGATATTTGCTGTCATAACTAAATGGCTTACCTTTCCACGCCTCTCTTAGAATTTCTACACATTCCTCCGTACGCCCAGCCCTTTGCTTTAAAGGCACTCCGAACGCGTCAAAATCAGGCGGCTGATAACCTATTCCTACCGCCGCCACCATTCGTCCCTTTGTGGCTTGATCTATGACGGCTATATCTTCCGCCAGCCTGATGGGGTGGTACAAGGGTGCTAACAGTACGCAAGTACCAACTTTAATCTTAGTAGTTCTGGCCCCTATCATTCCCGCAAGAAGAACTGGGGAAGGTAGATAATTGTCTTCCTGCTGGTGGTGTTCTGTAAAAAAGAAACCATCAAACCCAACTTCTTCACATAGCTCGGCTTGCTCAGCTAGTTCGTCAAGCATTCCCGAAACATTACCTTCATCTGAGACATCCTGCGTGCATGGAAAATAACCGACTGGCAACATTTTCTACGACTCCTTCATTAATATTCATCTGTGATCTTCTCATGGTCTCAAATATCGAATCCTGAAGCCACTATTTATTGAGATAGTCTTTCCTAGTAATCAATTTTCTCACGCAATTCGAACAATTGTTCTCGCAGTTCTAAGATATGCTTTTCCCAGTACTTTTGACTATGAAACCAAGGAAAGGCCAACGGAAAAGCTGGGTCGGACCAACGTCGAGCCATCCATGCAGAGTAGCCAATAATCCGTAAAGTACGTAATGTTGGAATCATACTTAATTCTCTATAATCGAAGTCTCTAAATTCCTGGTAGCCCTCTAAAATGGAGTCAAGTTGAGTTTGTTGCTCGAATTGGTCACCGGACAATAGCATCCAGAGATCCTGGACAGACAGCGCCATACGCGCGTCGTCAAAATCGACAAAATTTGGGAGGTCATCTCGCCATAATAGATTGCCAGAGTGACAGTCGCCGTGAGCGCGAATTTCTGAAAGTTTTATTGCAATCTCCAGATCGGACTCTATCAGCTCTGAAATAGCCTTGATCAGCTCAACATACGCTGGCCTGAGATCGCTTGGAATAAATTGACTCGAAATTAGTTGCGTATCTAGCTCAAGGTTAGCAACAGTCGCGATTGAAGGACGATGGGCGAACCTCGATCGAGAACCAATCGTGTGTATCCTAGCCAGAAAGCGACCTATCGTTTTTAGGTTGTCTATGGACGAAAGCTCGGGCGCTCTTCCACCTCTGCGCTGAAACACTGCAAGTCGGAAATCATCAACCACTGTTATAGACTCACCCTGTGCGTTCAAAAGAGGCGCCACTACCGGAAGTTCAGCAGATGTCAATTCGAAGCAAAACTCATGTTCCTCAACGATAGCACTGTAGCTCCAGCGCTTCGGGCGATAAAATTTGACGACTACAGGAACATCGTTTTCGATACCAACTTGATAGACTCTATTCTCATAGCTGTTGAGCGCCATCAGATGGCCATCGGGCTCCAACCCAAAAACCTCTACCGAGCTTAAAATAAAGTCGGGCGTGAGTTCTTTAAAATAATGAGGGTCGCCCACTAAACTTAAATGAGTACTCTTTCTTTTAACTCAACGATTTTATCCAGAACCGGTAATACTGTCTCCCGTCCTTCAGACGGCAATCCAAAAATAACATGGTTATAACCGAAAGATAATTGTTCTTCTAATTCCTTCGGGCTTTGAGGCGCGAGGAACAATGCCAAGTCCAAGTCTGCATATGCCTTTCCACTCTTTTCGCAAGCCTCTTTGACCAGATCCACTGTCCCTTCTCCAGGCCGCCCCCCGATAGGAAGCCATCCGTCGCCATATTCTGCAATTCTAGCTGGCGCATACTTTGAGTTTGAGCCTATCCAAATTGGCGGACCACCGGCTTGGATGGGTTTGGGGAAAGACCACATTTTTTCAAATTCAACAAAGTCACCGTGAAACTCTGGTTCTTCTTCAGCCCATATAGTTTTCATAGCCAGAATACGTTCTCGCAAGATCTTCCATCTCAAGTTAAATGGCGTGCCATGATTTTCAACTTCGGGCTTATTCCAACCCGCTCCGACACCAAATATAAACCGCCCATTGGATAGCCTGTCTATTGTTGCAACTTCTTTAGCCAGCGTGATGGGATGTCGCTGGCTAACTAAACAGATCCCGGTCCCTAGCCTAATCCTCTCAGTTACAGCTGCGCACGCCCCCAAGGCAACAAAAGGGTCATACGTCCTTAAGTACATCGATGGCACTTGTCCATCCGGAAAAAACGGCGAGCTGGTGTCAAGCGGTATATGAGTATGCTCGGGGAGAAATAACGTATCTAGGCCTCTTGCCTCTACTTCTTTTGCTAACTCAGCCGGTTGTATGGATTCATCCGTCGCAAAAATTATTACTCCGCTAGCTACCATAATTTATCTCGTGTTTTTTAAATTTTAGTTTTGTCATTCTCACCATTCCATCCCGTTCCCATTACGAGTAGATGAAAAAAATTCACCTGTTGGACCGTCATCTGGTAATGTTGCCAACATTACCGCGGTACTGGCACCCTCTGCAACGCTAAGGGGCGCATCATCTGTCCCCATGTCAGTGCGACACCAACCAGGGGATGCAGAATTGACTTTAAAGTTAGTGTCTATAACTTCTTTAGCGAATAGCGTGGTTAACGCATTAATTGCTACTTTAGATGACTGATACGCAGGGCCCATTACACCGTAAACGATAGATTCACGATTATTTATATTACTTAACGAACCCATATCACTCGATATGTTCACAATTCGGGGCGCCGGACTTTTAAGCATAAGCGGGAAAAATTCCCTGATAATCTCAAACGGTCCGAAAAAATTTGCGTCAAATGTATCTCGTATTTCTTTAACAGTTAGCGCGCTGGGCATGGTTCCCCATTCTTCCTCAAAGGTCCCGGCATTATTCACCAGAACGTCTAAACAGTTAACCAAATTGCTAATCGTCTTTACAGCCGCTGCGATACTTCCCGAATCAGTCGCGTCTAACTGTATTGGAGTCACCTCAGCAATCTCAAGCGCTATTAGTTGACCTGCAGCCTCTTTCCCTTTTTCAATATCACGGCATCCCAGAAATATTTTGTATCCTTTCTGACCTAGCTGCCGACAGATTTCTAAACCTAAGCCCCTATTTGCGCCGGTAACAAAAGCACTCCGATTACCATTTGTCATTTCTTTACCTCCCAAACATCACGTCTCATGGTATATTGCACCTCCGCGCTCTCGAAATTCTTGCGCCTTCTCCTCCATTCCTCGCTCCAAAGTCGCTTGTGATGGTTCCTCACCCGTCCCGTCAGCGTAATCCCTAACTTCTTGCGAAATTTTCATAGAACAAAACTTCGGACCGCACATCGAGCAGAAATGGGCAGATTTGTGACCTTCTTTGGGTAAAGTCTGATCATGAAAATCCCTTGCCCGATCAGGATCTAAACTCAGATTAAATTGATCCTCCCACCGAAATTCAAAACGAGCTTTCGACAAAGCATTGTCGCGTAATTGTGAACCCGGGTGTCCTTTTGCTAAGTCCGCTGCATGAGCCGCGATCTTATAAGTGATTATGCCCTCCTTAACGTCGTCTTTATCTGGAAGACCCAAATGCTCTTTCGGCGTTACGTAGCAGAGCATGGCAGTCCCGTACCAACCTATCATAGCCGCTCCGATAGCTGAGGTGATATGATCATAGCCAGGCGCTATATCGGTAGTGAGGGGGCCTAGCGTATAAAACGGCGCCTCCCCGCAAGAGTCTAGTTGCTTGTCCATATTTTCTTTGATGAGATGCATAGGCACGTGACCAGGCCCTTCTATCATGGTTTGAATATCGTGTTGCCACGCTACTTTAGTAAGTTCGCCTAAAGTCTCAAGCTCAGCAAACTGTGCGGCATCATTAGCATCAGCAACACTCCCTGGCCTTAGGCCGTCTCCTAAAGAGAAGCTTACATCGTAAGCCTTCATGATTTCGCATATATCTTCAAAATGTTCGTACAAGAAGCTCTCTTTATGATGCGCCAAACACCATTTCGCCATAATCGAACCGCCACGGGATACGATTCCAGTCATGCGCGATGCTGCTAAAGGAACGTAAGGGAGTCTTACCCCAGCATGAATCGTAAAATAATCTACCCCTTGTTCAGCTTGTTCGATCAGCGTATCTCGAAAGATCTGCCACGTGAGCTCTTCAGCTGCTCCGTCCACTTTTTCCAAAGCTTGGTAGATCGGAACTGTTCCAATAGGAACTGGTGAATTTCGAATGATCCATTCACGTGTTTCATGAATATTTTTACCAGTAGACAAATCCATGATAGTGTCTCCACCCCAACGTGTGGACCACGTCATCTTTTCTACTTCTTCCTCGATAGAAGAGGTCACGGCAGAGTTTCCGATATTCGCATTGATTTTAACCAAAAAATTCCTGCCAATAATCATCGGCTCTATCTCTGGGTGATTAATATTTGCTGGAATGATAGCCCTACCCATGGCCACCTCTTGCCTGACAAATTCAGGAGTAATCGTCGCGGGGATAGCCGCACCAAGAGCATCACCTTTGTGGATTCTTCCGTGTTCGTATGCCTCAAAATTAACCGCTCTTTGATTTTCCCGTATAGCAATATATTCCATTTCTGGCGTTACTATGCCTGACCGTGCGTAATGCATCTGGCTCACGTTTTTACCAGATTTGGCCTTTCTAGGACGCCTATTTCTCTTAAAATGCAGATGCGCTAACTCGGGATCACCGGCTCTCAGTCTTCCGTACACCGACGTTAAGTCCTCGAGAATTTCAGTGTCATTCCTCTCCTCTATCCATGCCCCTCTTAAACTAGGAAGGCCTTCTCTTAAATCAATTTTCGCAGCTGGATCGGTATAAATTCCCGAGGTGTCGTAGACAGTCACATCTGGATTGGAATGGCCGCCTGCTAGACCGGCAGTCTCAGTCTGGGAGATTTTCCGCATTGGCACTTTTATGTCGGAACGAGTACCCTCAACATAAATTTTTTCAGAACGTGGGAATGGTTGTACAGCTTCCTTATCGACGGTAGCAGACTGACTTAATGGGGTATCATCAACAACTGCGCTCATGTATAGCACCTCTAAAATTTTTCATGCCAAAAAGGCGAACTAAAACGAATGCGGGAGGTACGGGGGAAACCATGCTTTCCTAATTTGTGGTTAACAACTCAGGTTCAAAGGGTATGTTCTCAGCTTTGATTAAACATTAAAGCACCCCTAGCCTCTCGGCACTGTAACTATGTACGCTTAGCAGCGCAGATGCAAGCTGAGATTGCCTCACACCACTTCAAAATTAAGCTAACTTAGACTAATGATCCACATATCTAGCAAATAAACTACTCTCTAGCCCACAATTGAGCTAGAGAGTAAAAAATGAAGAGTCAAGGGTTCTCTTCATATGCAGGTACCGCTAGGGAGACTGGGCGGTACATGTACGTAATATAGTTCGCTTCTGATTACCCACAGGTGACCAGTGCATTAACAATTTTTAACCTATGTCCTATCTACAATGTACCAGTTCGCTATTCGTCCTCAAAGAAATTGACAAACATAGGTATACAAACCTAAAGCGTCGTAGTACCTTTTTGAGGCACCAACATAGCAATATACTATCGTATCCTCGTCAACGCGGAGTAAATTAATGCGCGACATGATTGATCGCCTGAACACGAAATACCCGATTTGGAACGCTGGAATGGGAGCTGGTATTGCCGGTCCAGAATTAGCGTCCGCTGTATCCGAAGCCGGTGGTTTGGGTGTGCTCGGTTGCGGAGCGATGCAAGGTGCAGACGTAGCAGCCATGATTGCCGATACAAAGGTCCTTACCAAAAAGCCAATTGGTGCGAATGTAATTCTACCCATGTCTGACGGTAGCGATGTGGCAGCATGTTTCGACGGCGGTGTCGATGTACTTGTGCTGTTCTGGGATGATATTCAACCTTTCGTAAAAGACGCTCAATCTCGTGAGATTTTTATTTTAAGTCAATGCGGAAGCCCGGAAGACGCTGTACGCGCCGCCGATGCTGGAGCGGATGGGATTATTATCCAAGGAGTCGAATCTGGAGGCCACGTATCAAGCTCTCAGAAACTTAGCCAGAACCTTGAAACCATAATTAAACATGTGAATCCTTTGCCGTGTATAGCAGCTGGAGGCCTTTCCACAGGTGCACAAATCAAAGATATATTATCTCGCGGAGCAAAAGCCGTTTCACTCGGTACGCGATTCCTCGCGACTCACGAGGCGAATGCGGCTGACGAATATAAAAACCGACTGCTGACATCCAGAAGTGAGGACACGGTAGTCACTCAGCTATTTGATGGCGGATGGCCTAAGGCACCGCACCGAATAATTATTAACAAAGATTACAACACGTGGGTAGCAAACGGTTCACCGGATGCCCCAAACCGACCTGGAGAAGGCGAATATATTGGCCATATAGCCCAGCCTGACGGCCGAGAATTAAAACTTTCTCGATACACCACGATGCCTGCGATTAAAGACTTTACTGGAAGTATCGAAAATCTGCCATTATATGCAGGCACCTCTATCGATAATATTCATACAATTGAGTCGGTAGAAAATTTGTTTAAAATACTACTAACCGAAATTGCTAACGCCGACAAATAGTCGAAACTTGAACTCATAAAAGAAACTGGGGAACTTCATGCGCGTAACACAGCCACTTAAAAGAAATCTACAACAGATCCCTGAGGAAACTGCTACCGTTTGTGGGGAACGTTCCCATACGTGGAGTCAGTTAGTCCATAGAATTTCTGCTTTAGCAGGTGGGCTAGTTAACCTTGGTTTGAAACCACAAGAGCGAGTAGCGATCGTGGCGCTAAACTCGGATCTTTACCTCGAGACAATATTCGCGGCCCCTTGGGCGGGCGGTGTTATCGTGCCGATTAATTATCGCTGGTCTGCTCCAGAAATAGCATTCGCTCTGAATGACTCTGGGACAAAAATAATTTTTGTCGACGAGACCTTTAGCGGTGTTGTCCCTGACCTAAAAAAACTCGTGGAACACGAACTAACCGTCGTATCTCTAGATGGCGCCTTTGAGGGTTGCGACGAAATTTACGAAGACCTCGTTTCTAAATCCTCCGCATTGCCTGAATTTGAAAATAGCGAAAATGATATTTCTGGTATTTTCTATACCGGCGGGACCACTGGCCGTTCCAAGGGTGTCATGCTTACGCATGGAAACCATATCTCAAACACACTTCAATTCACGGCTATGATGGAGACTAGTCCTGAGATGGTGTTCTTGCATGCTGCGCCAACTTTCCATATAGCCGATGCTCTCTTTATATATTTAGTAACTCACATTGGTGGCAAACATGTTTTTATTCCTCGTTTTGACCCAGTCCTGAGCGCTCAAGCCATACAAGAACAAAAAATTACTGACGTGATACTAGTTCCCACTATGATACAAATGCTACTAGAGATGGAAAACTTCGAAAGCTACAACTTTGATAGCCTGCAGAGACTATATTACGGCGCGTCTCCAATGCCAGAAGCAGTTGCAAAAGATCTCATCGGCAAACTACCTCACTCAAAGGCTTACCATCTCTATGGACAAACTGAATCGGCGCCACTTCTAACCTGCTTGGACTCTAAATACCATGTTACGGATGGCCCTTTCTCCGGAAGACTGCGATCTGCTGGGCGAGCAATGCCGGCGGTCGAATTAAAAATCGTTGACGCCAAAGGGAACGAATGTCCGCGCGGTGAAATTGGTGAAATAATTGCCCGCGGCCCAAATATTATGAAAGGATATTGGGGACAGGAAGAACTAACTAAAAATACTGTGAAAAACGGTTGGTTGCATACTGGTGATGCGGCAAAAATGGACGAAGGTGGGTTCATTTTTATTAGTGACCGATTAAAAGACATGATTATTTCAGGAGGAGAAAACGTTTACTCTGCGGAAGTAGAAAATGCAATGTATCAATGTTCAGACGTTAGTCAATGTGCAGTGATAGGTGTCCCAGATGACAAGTGGGGAGAGCGAGTTCACGCAATAGTGGTGTTAGCAGAAAATTCAAATGCCACTGAGCAAGATCTTATAACGCATTGTAGAACACTGATCGCCGACTTTAAATGTCCCCGCTCCGTAACCTTTCGAGAGGACCCCCTGCCACTTTCCGGTGCAGGGAAAGTGCTGAAGACAGAGCTCAGAAAGCCGTTTTGGGAGGGCAAATCAAAGCAAGTAAACTAATTTCACTCCGGCATTAAAGGAAACTTTACTCGATTGTCATCTTTTTGTATCCAAGGTTGCGCAGTTTCGCAAAAAAACTCGACGGTGGGTTCTAACCAAGATGTGTCATCTAAAGTGCCAGCCTTTAAAAATGTAGTTCCCGGCATACTATGCACTACCGAATAAAGAGGCGAACCGCATTTTCCACAGAAATTTCTTTCGACTAGCTGACCACTCCGGCCAATTGTTTCGAAAACGGTTGGTTCGCCCTCGACCATTAGAGAGTCACTATTTATGCCTACTACAATCGAAAATGCAGTACCGCATAATTTCTGGCAATCTGGACAATGACATACTCCCGTCACGTTCGGTTCATCTGTGCAATCGAAACGAATATCACCACACATACACCCACCTTGTAATTTAGACATATTCCAACTCCGCTTTTTTCTATGAGAATCTACTATGTTGACTATACACGATAGCAATGAATTCAGAAATTATTGTACTCTGATCAGCTTGAAAAAATTAGGATCTCTATAGCGCTAAAAACTAACTAGGCCGAAACAATAGTTACTAAAATTTGCTTTTGAACCACAATAAAGCGGGTTGCGATTAGCGAAAATCTGTTTAAGATGCTTACATAAAATACTATGTGGTAACTATGTGGTAATCAGGGAGGGAAACTAGCCGATGAAATTAGGGATGAATATAAGAAACTGGGGCCCGACAGCAACTCCAGAATTCCTCTCAAAATGCGCGAGGAGTGCCGATAACTCAACATTAGATTCGATATGGCTAAATGATCATTTGGGGTTGCCCGAAAAATTCGATAATGTTTACGGAATTCCGTCTGATATGGGCGATATCATAGATCCTCTTGGAGTCTCAAATTTTTTGGCTGGTATCACTGAGCGTATCCGATTTGGTACCGGTGTACTCGTCATTCCGTACAGGCCGGCACTAGTAACCTGTAAATTAATAACAAGTATTCAAGTACTGTCAGGTGGTCGCTTTCTATTGGGTGTAGGCCCGGGATACTTAGCCGAAGAATTTACCGCCCTTGGGGTGCCTAGAACAAAGCGAGGAGAGATCACCGATGCAACACTCAAATTCTTGCGTGAAGCATCCGAGAAAACGCTACACACCCTACATGGCCAAGATTTTCTAGTTAAGCCTAAGCTAGTTCTTCCCCCAATATATGTAGGAGGCAAAGCTGAAATTGCAATCCCGCGAGCATTGAAATATGGGAACGGATGGCAACCCGCAGCTGGCGAGACACCAGCAGCCCTAAAAGCCGCTATGGAAACATGGAACAATCCTGACAATAGCGAGAGTTTTAAGAAACTAGATATTGTGATGATGAAAACACTGCCGCTGGAAGATCGCAACGCAGCTATAGATATACTCTGCGAGTATAAGGAAGCGGGTGTTACTGAATTTGTGCACACACAAGGGTACGAAAGTACCAATCATTATGATGAAGTTGTACAATTAATTGATACGGAAATGAGAACTTCGATAAGATAACCGGAGCACCTAAGTGAGCCACTTTCAAATGTCATATAAGCACATATCTGTCACGCCCATCACTCCAGCGATTGGTGCCATAATCGGTGATGTCGATGCTAGCAATGATCTGCCAAAGGAAACCATTTACGAGATCCGGAAAGCTTTTTTAGAGCATCAGGTAATATTCCTTCGTGAGCAGAAGCTCCATCCCAAAGAGCTAGTTGCCTTTGCTTCGAAATTTGGTGATATCGGATATTACCCTTTTGTTGAAGGAATGGAAGGACACCCAGAAGTAACCGAGGTAATCAAAAAGGAAGATGAAACTATTAATTTTGGTGGCCTGTGGCACACAGATACGAGTTATTTAGAGAGTCCTCCACTAGGATCTTTACTTTATGCTTTACGCGTGCCCGAAGTTGGCGGCGATACGTTGTTTGCTAATATGTACCTTGCCTATGACTCGCTATCGGATGGCATGAAAAAAATAATAGCTCCTCTCAGAGGGATTAATAGTGCTGAAAAACCTGATGCAGCGGTAACTAGAATTAATCGAGCGGCAGAGAGGCCAAAAGATGCCGAAGCTATTAAGACTATATCCAGTCATCCGCTGGTGAGAACACATCCAGAAACCGGTAAGAAAGCACTTTATTGTAGTAGCGCACATACCACACATATAGAAGGAATGACCGTTGAGGAAAGCAAACCTATCCTCGAATATCTCTACCAGCAGCAACAACGCGAAGACTTTAGTTGTAGGTTTCACTGGGAACCGGGCTCTTTAGCCTTCTGGGACAATCGGGCCGCTCAGCATAATGCACTCAATGATTATCATGGATTTAGGAGAGTCATGCATCGCGTGACACTAAGTGGAGAGAAGCCTTACTAATTATCGTTGAAAAGACGTTTTGACGGGAGCAACAAAATGAAAGATAAAATATTTTCAGAAAACGAACTGCGTGAAATGGAAAAACGAACGCTCGATAGACTGTTGGAGGCGATAGACCACGACGACAATGAAGCCGCTAAAAAAATAGCAAGTCGCATGTACAACGAATTTTTAAGCATGCATGATCTCTACAGAAATTGGATCACGGCAACACTTACTGAAATTGGAGAAAAATTTGGTGACGAAGTGTTGGATGATGTCATGGTTGAGGGCGTACGTGCGTGGTGGCAGCCAATAATCGAGAAGCTACCTAAAAGTGAAGACACATTGGCGGCACGAGTAAAAATGTTTGTTTCTGGCCTGCATGGACATCTGCAGCCATTAGGCATCAAAGAAGACGAAGAGAAAATAGAAATCAAACTGCGACCGTGCGGTAGTGGAGGACGATTGATTACCGAAGGAAAATACGACGGAGATAATGCCTTCCTTAAAATTGAACAGCCACAAAAAATGACTTATGGCAGAAAAAATTACCCAGTATATTGCGCGCATGAATACGCTATGGAAAAAGTAGATATTCAACAAAATGGTCGGCCATTTGTGGTAGTTGAGCCGGCAAAAAATTTAGGTTGTGATGATTGCTCGCTTTTAATCTATAAAGATCCTAATAAAATCCCCAATAAATATTACGAACGAATAGGGATGAGCAAACCGAAAAATGATGGAGCGGAATCTTAACTTTCAAAAAGAATCTCTCACGGCAGGTAAATCACGACCTAATAAAACAGAGAAACTCTCCAAAATTCTCAAGGTTAAGCCCCAGATCACCTCCTCTCCATATAGAATGCCTGGATAGGTATTATTCCTACCACCGATAGTATAATTGATGGAGGTTACAGCGTCCTCATCGAACAAATGACTTACCGGCACCCAGAATACTCGTGAAACCTCGTCTTTGTCTTTCGCATGTGCCAGATCGCGTCTTTCGAAAGGGATCTGATATAAAACTGGAGTTAAAGTAAGAGATTCCTTCAAGTCACGACGTTGCACGTCTCTTATGGGCAGTTTACCTATCCGGTCGGTCGACTTTAGGGCTAATCCAACCTCTTCTCGCGTTTCTCTTTCTGCGACTTCCTCGGGGCATGAATCACTAATGGATGCCCTACCACCAGGAAATGCGACCTGACCTGACCAAGGATCCCCGATTCGTGTGGCTCTTCTAATAAAACATACTTCCATATCAGAGGTGTCAGCAACAAAAATCATAGCAACTGAGGCGCACGAATGATTAGGCACAAATACCGGATCATCAGGGCTGCGTGACCGCAAAGCCGCATCGATTTCCTCAATAGTTAGCAAATTATTTACTGACCGCTGGTTAATGCAGAAACACTAAAAAGTCGCTTAATCTTTGAAGGTTTCATCACAGGATGGACAGTTTCGGAGACTGCATGGACCAAAGTAGCTCTGTTAGACAACAAATTAATATTCGATTGACCTCTCCAGCTAACAACCGAATTCTCTGCACGAGTTTCGCCTACTTTAGGTGATTTATACATTGCATCAAAAATCTTCCACAGTTGATCCTCGTGATTAAACACTAGCGCGTTCACAATATCGAACGTCTGATTATCGATAAACATAATCTTACTTTTATAAGGATGTCCATCCCATGTCGACTTCAGTTCAACGACATGACAATCGCGCAATTGCCAACGATCAATCACTGCACGACTGAAGGGCCCTCCAAATCGTAGCAATGCACCGTCAGAGTCAATGACATCCAACACCTTTTTTCTACCTAAATACTCCCATTTATAATCAAGCACCCGCCCAGCGAAGCCTTCGAAATCATCCAGGGTCACTTCAGACCCCATAAAGCTATCAGACCTTTCTTTCGCAGAGTACCTCCGCACCCTTCGCTCGGTTGGAGAGTAAACATTGACCTGATCATCCGCGTGAGCGTCCTGTGCTCTCTCAACCACAAATTTCATACCCGCAACATCGAACGGATCAACAAACTCAATATAGTCCTTGAAAAATTTTTCTTCCGCGCTAGGAACTTTCATTCTATATGAAGATGACGGTAACCAAGCTAGATTACTTAAGTACACGCGGTGGTATTTTTGAGTAACTCTGCGCTCGATCCGCCCCTCTCCTTCTACTCCATATTTTTGAGCATTCCTAGTGTTATCGCTACCACCTTGATCAATGTATGTCATTGTCAATTCATCAACCTTATATCCGGTATACTGCCAGCGATGGATGTTATTCCATGCGACCATTAAACCAGCATTTCGGGACGAAGCGGCGGCAATCTGCTCATTAGAAAACGGCCGCCCGACCAAATAGTTTTCTAGCTCGCCACCAGGACCCAAAGTTGCTTGGCCCGCGTACTTATCTGTCGCAACCTGGTAAGACAAAAAAAGAGGGTAATTTTTTGTAGCCTGTATTGTTATAGAACTGTCTTTATAGGCAAATTCATCAACGTAGCCAGGAGGCATAAAAGGCCTTATCAAATCCAAGTTATGACCACTAATAACCATTCCTGACGCGGGCGCATCCATGGTCACAGTTTGATTCAACCAATCAACAATATCACCTCGAGAGACGGATTGAGCGTTTGAATGCCAAGCCAAAATTAATAACGAAATAGAAAAAACACTCTTAGCAATAATTCGACTAAACATCAAAACACCCCGTTACCCCTAAAGGAAGCAAAATAAATCTCCTAGACGCACTTAAAAATCCGTTTTACGCAGCCTCGGTCTCAAGTCGCTTCTCGATATCATCCAAAATCGGCATCAAATACTGTTTAAATTTCGACGGATCTTCAGACATCGGAAAGTGTCCCATCCCTTCCATCAAAGTATATGACGCTCCTGGAACCTTGTCAGCTAATTCTTGACACAGTTCTGGAGTAGCAGACCAATCATAGTCTCCACTTAAGACATAAAACATACACTTATTCGTATCTATATCGCCAGCAACCTCTCGGAGATCGTGTTCGACGCCGTAATAATTTAAGTCACCTGAAAAAACGGCAGGGGCGCCTTGACTATACATAAATACTGTTTCACGAACATTTGACTCAGGTGAGTGCGGGGAACAAAGACTCATCATCATCGCTGGCTTTGCATCATTAGACAACCGAGGGTGCCGCCACCACTGTTGGAACATTCTATCAAAGCCCCCGCTCCAGCAAGACGACTCGATACCAATACTAGCTCTGAATTCTTCTGGGTGATGATAGGCTAAGTCAGCCGCCAGATGCCCCCCCATCGAGCATCCCATAAAAACAGGTTGTACCAACTCTAATTCTTTAACGAAACTGATCCAAAAAGCCATGAACCAATCTTTCCTTAACTTATACTCATCTTCCCAGTAGCGATTCTCGAAAGGCGGCAGAGATTTCCCATGAAGAGGCAGGTCCACCGCAATTATTCGGAACCGAGAAGTAACGTCTTTGTCTTCTAGCAAGTGACGCCACTGCCTGCCATCCGATCCTGCTGTATGTTGGCAAACAATAGGGATACCTTCACCAGCTTCCTCAAAATAGACACGGTGCTCCACACCCTCTACGTCTAAGTAAAGATACTTACCTTTTATATCTGAATAACGAGCCATATTGATCTCCTAAGCAGCTATCTTCTGAGCGTTGAAACATTTCGCCATACAATGATGAATACGGCGTATCGAATAGTAATAGGCATAAGCAGACTCCAAGTCGCCTCCAAAATCTAAGGCATGGTGCATCGAGGCCGCAAACCAATCGTGATAAAATGGTTTTGGCTTAATCTCTAAAGTTTCAAGCCAAAAGTCTTCCGGTGCAGAGAAATTAATTGTATAAGGATCAAAACCATCGCTTCCTTTTACAAAGGTCGAAACTTCACCATCTTTAATGGTCATGTAATAACAATCTTCACCTACCCCAAACCGTAAATCACAGTACCAATATCTCGCGCTCAGCCGGAACTCTTTGTCAGAGTTTAACGCGTCCTTAATCGCCGAAGTCGGCAAATCCACCAAAATCCCCATCCACGTACTCCTTACAATCGGCACACTTAAAATGTGAGCGATTTATTAAAACCCAATACTCCAATACTCCAATACTTGTTTTACATGAAAGTTACCAAA
>Ga0222716_10001739_pt1 | contig 18018 bp, 10 predicted proteins | sample C33_13DmetaG_FD_165044 | JGI IMG/M metagenome (GOLD analysis project Ga0222716, IMG submission 165044) | Estuarine water microbial communities from San Francisco Bay, California, United States - C33_13D | ecosystem: Environmental > Aquatic > Marine > Unclassified | place: USA: California... | reverse complement strand
GCGTGCGATGGGACCCGGACAATCCGTACGCGGCGACGTTCGGCGAGCTGTTGGACGTGTTTTGGGATAGTCACGATCCCACGCACGCGCCGATCGATGATTTGCACGCGAGCGTGGTTTTCGTGACGAGCGATAGTCAGCGCGAGCAGACGCTGCGGAGCATCGAAGAGAAGGCGCGCGCGTATCGCGACGCGGAGGTGCTCACGCGCATGGAGTCGGCCGTTGAATACACATTTACGGAGGCGCCGGAGCGGTTTCAAAGAAGGTTGCAGCGCGCGAGCGAAGACGAGGGCAGTAGAGAGGGGTCAATGCGCGCCGGAAGCGCGCGATCGTCGATGGATGAGCGCGGTAAAGACGGGAGCCCGAATGGAAGCACGAGCGAAGCACCGCAAAGCACCGAAGCACCGCAAAGAACGAGAACTCTCTTGGGTTCGGTGAACGCGACGCTTCATTGGGCGGTGGATTGGACGAAAGTGATGGTGGTGCATGGGGCAGCGTATTTAGTTCGAGGCGGCGCCGAAAACGAGCGTAAGACTCCAAGATGATTTCTAGAACTTTTGGAATGACATCACAACAACTTTGACGTGCTACGCACTCCCATTTTATACCGCGACGGATCGAACTTGTTCGAGCTTCTTGAGAATTTCACCCGGCGTACGATCCATTTCTTCCGCGATTCTCCGTTGAACGTCAGCCGGCAAAGCGCCAAACTGCTCGCACAAGTCACCGTCGATGACATTCTTGACCGGCGCGTAGTACGACCGGAATGCCATGTGATCGCGCCCGACTATGGATGGCGCTTCCTGGCGCATGTGCATTTCTAAATGCGTGAAGAACTCGATCTCCGATCGAGAGCTGAACGGTAACAAGCATCCGATACCGCCCATGAAAGTGCCGTACATGATGATCTCGATCCCTCCCGGTTGTAGCGCGCCCTTCGTGAGCGCGCACACAGTCTCCCCGATGTATGTTTGCGCAGAGGTTTCAGACTTGTTCGGCGCACCGTTCAATACTCCTTGCGAATAAATGTTCTTACCGCCTGTGGGGTCATCATCCATGTCCTCACTGACATCCTTCGGTAGGCGGTTGACAAAAATATTCCCAAACTTATCCGCACCGGCGAGTGTATCGTAATCTAAAGGCAGCGTCGCCGTGATGTATCGCGGCTTCGTGTCGTCGGCAAAGATGTATATACTACCCTCATCCGCCTTGTATTTGACGTAGTGAATAGACTCCTGCACATCACCGACGTATATTCTATCTCCCGCCGCGTGCAGAGTGGTGATGAAGTTTGGAAAGTTCCTGTTCTCGACCTTGCGCAAGAGTTTCTTCTTACCGTAGTCGTAAATGCGCAGCGAATTGTTCACGCCCGCCAGGAGGTGACCTTTGTATCCACACAACGCCCCAACCGGACCATCCGTCGGGGTGGAATGCACCAAGTTAAGCGTCTTACCATCGTTACCGTATCTGTACAAATGGATGAAACCACCATCGCAGTTGCGCGGCGCAAACGTGAGGTTCACCGCCGTGCCGACGGCGAGGAGTAACTCATTCGGGCCAGTCAGGAAGACGTGGCACAAACTGAGCGCGGCTTCACCCTTGTGTAGCTCCAGCACGAAGGTCGATTTCGCCTCCTTAGGATCGACGATTCGTACGCACGCCGCCCATGTTCCAGGCGAGCTCTTCGGCGCGCCAAACTGTTCGACGGGTAGCATCTTTGCTTCCTCCTCGTCTTCGTCATTCGTTTCGGGCGCTTCGTCAGCGGGCGTTGCTTCGGGACCTTCGCGTTCGCCGACTGGAACCGTGCACTGGTCACTTTCGATCATCGCAACCATCTTCGTATCAGGATTGGCGCTCATCGCGCGCGGAGTGTAGCGGAGCTTGACCGTGGTCTGGTTGAAGTTTTCGCCCAAACGCTCGATGCTCGCGATGCGCAACGTCTGGTTTGAAATCGCCACGATGCCTTCGGGGCATTGTTCGCTGTTGAACGAACACACCTCTTCCAGCGGGACGTACGAAATTGGTGCGAGCACGAACGTTCCCTTTTCAGAGTACCCCAACCAAGGTCGAGATGACAAAGCGACGAGAGCCGGGGCGCCGCGAACGCTTGTACGAACAAGCTTCGGCGCACGAGCGCCTAAAAAGCGCATGCGCATATCACTCAATTGTCCAGACACTTGATCGATCGTCGCACGCATCAAAACACCATTTGCCATGCCCACATTGAGCAACAAACCACCTTGAGTGGACTCTGTACCCGCGGTTTGGAGGACCAACAAGCTGGACGGCGCCGAGCCCTTGAGAGCTTGCACAGCTAACGTTTGCAAGCAGTCGTCCGGGTTGAGGCTCATGACGCGCACGGTGCCGTCGTATGAACCCATGGCGAGAAATCTATTTCTCAGTGCGCCCTCAGGAACCGGACCGATATCCAAACACGCAATGTCGCCGCTAGTCTCCAGCTTTTCAACTTCGATGAGTTGACCGGCAGAATCTAGCTCAAAGTAAATCACTTCGCCTCCAGTGAGCGCGATGACAACTTGCTTGCTGTTGCACGTGCACTTTGAGATTTGCTTGCGTCCAGGAGTGCGCCACTCATTGATGCGCTTATCCGCCTTGATGTGGCGCAAACCACCCGGATGAATCTGAAGTAAAGATTCATCGCTCATGAGACACGCCTGAAGCGTCGTCGTAGTTCCTAAAATCCCGCTGTCGTTCACTTCACTGACAGTGTCTCCGATGGACAGTACCAGCGTTGCGTTCAAGAACGACACGATGATATACGAGTCATACTCTTCCGACGAGCTTTTCTTCACCGTGAAGATGGCGTTCGGTTGGCCCGGAAGCGGACTCATCGCCAATTCGTTCATGGCGATGCCTTGCCGCAGAATGCGAAGCGATGAACGAGCGCCAGTTCCGCACAGCGTGTACAATTGTGGCATTTCCTCCTCCGTCAAGTTGTGTGCCTGCATGTCTAGCACAGGACACAAACTATCTATAGTATCGATCGTGTATAAGTTGGTTAAAGGTCGCGGGTCGAAGAATACGGGCTCGTAGCCTTCCTCCGTTTCCATGAGCGACGCCGAGCTGCTTTCAACCGCATCGTCGTCGCCAATGCCGGCAAACTGATACAGCGCGTGGTTTCCAAATTCACTCGCCGCGAACAAGAAACCAGTCTTTAAAACGCACATGCTCACACACGGGGGAATAGTGTCAAAATACTTCACTTTGACTTCACTCACCGTTTCCCCAGAGTAGTCGATGGTGAGTTTGTAAATGTCCCCGTACTCTGACTGCGCCAAAAAGAAGAAAGAATTCTTCGATCGGTGGCTCGCGGAGGACACGATCAACACCCCTCGATCAGCCGCCAAAGAATTTCGACGCGGGATCACCGCCCGAACTTCTTCGTGGTTCTGATGTCTGTAAATGACAAAGTTTTCGCAGCACACCAAGACACCACCCGGACCGTCGCTTCCGCCCGGCACGGGAATCAAATGGTTTGCGCCGTTATCGATCGGCTCGCTCCACTTGCGCACGACGTGGTTCAGACCTAAATCAAGTTCGTAGTACGTCAAATGCTTCTGCGCCTCCGCCACGGCTTCGCCACTCGGGTCTGCGTCCGCGTCGCCGTAGTCCAACTCGATCGCCGCGAAAATCGGATTGTCCAACCCGCAATCTAATGCGCACATGTGAAACACGATCGTGTGCGACTTATTCGCCTCAAGCGGTGATGAAATAGTCAAATTTGCCTCGTTATCTCTGTTCATCACGTACACCAGCTTATTCTTCTCCATCGCGCCCAGACAAATGGCTCGCCCCTTCGGGTCCGCGCACAAAAACTGCCCCGGCACGATCCTTCGGCATCCCGTCTTCCCATACGTCTCCTGGTGCACCTTCACGAACGCATTTTTCTCCTTATTGAACTGCAGCACCACCACACGACCGCTGTCGCTTCCGAGGACGAGATAATCTCGATTCGCTCCCGCCAGGCGCAGCGTCGCGATCGACCGCGCGATCCCGAACGCCTCCACGCTCGTCACGCTCTGCACCCGTCCGCTCTCGTCCGGTCGCAGCAGCTCGACGACCTTATTTCGCAGCACCACGATCTCCTGCGCCTTGCTCGCGCTGAAGTTTCCGTACACCGCGGCGTTGATTCCGCTCGATTTCTGCAGCGTGAGATTGTACAAGTGCACCATCGTTCAGCGCCCCGCTCGGTCGTCCCCGCGCGCCGCGAGTCCCCGCGCGCCGCGCGCGCGTTCACCCGTCGCGCGCTCGCGTGCGCGCGCCGAGGCGTTCGGCGATCGAGCGTCGCGCGCGTCGCAATGCGGCGGGGCGCGACCGACGTGTGACCTAGGCGACGGCGGCTCGCCGCGCGACACAGCGCGACGCGCGCCGCCGACGCGCGCGCGCGAGCGAACGCGTCGAGACGGTGATGTCGCGCGTCGTCGCGCGCGTGCTGGCGAGCGGCGGGCGATGCGCGCGCGCGACGACGATGGATGCGCGCGCGTGGCTCTACGCGTCGACGACGGGACGCGTTCAAGCGCGCGCGCCGGGGGCGATCGCGGCGATCGCGGCGGTGCGAGAGGTGATGTGGACCTCGAGCGCGACGCACGCGACGCTGGCGAGGGATGCGCCCGGGAAAGGGAAGCGACAAGGGACGAATTATGGGATGGGGGACTCCATCTTGAAGCGCGGCGGCGGCGACGCGCGAGGCGAGCGAAGCGCGGTGAAGGGAGTGATGGACGTCGTGGGGGATGACAATGATGTCGTCGTGGACGCGGATGATTCAGGAGGCGTGCCGGCGGAGGGGACGAGCGCGTACGATTACATGTTGCCCGTGCGCGCGTACTACGTAGGGAGCACCATCGACGTGCGCGCGTTGGCGAAGCAAATGCCGGCGTACCCGAAAGAGTTTAATCGCGAAGGAGTGATCATACGAATGTCGCCGAAGAAAGTGGCGGAGTTACCGAGCATCGATGGCGACGCCCCGATACCGCCGGAGATGTTGAGTAGGTATTTGGTGGTGTTTAAGTTCGGGAGCGTGGTGTTTTACAACATGGGGCACAAGGAGCGGGAGGAGTGTTTAAAGCTCGCGAGATCGTTTACGTCGACGCCTCTGGCGGTGCCAATGACGGATGATTATCGAGTCGTCGTCAGACCGACGCTCGCGGACTGGGCGAGCTTGGAAAGCGATCACATTGTTCTGAAGAGGATGGACATAAACAACATTAGCGTCATCTCCAGCGTGCTGGCGCAAACTGTCGCGCTGGAACACTACGAGCAAAAAGTGGACGGGATGGTTGAGATTTTTAGTAAATTGAACAAGAGCACGGAGTTGACAGGAGACCTGAACATTAGTAAGAAGCGCTTGTTCTCGCTAGTCGCCGAGAACAACAACACGCTGACGGAGTTAATTACGAAACTTGGTTTGTTGGGACGCTCCGACACCGCTTGGCAATACGCGCAGTATAATATTGTCTGGGAAGGCTTGCGTCAGGATTTTGAGCTCGAAGATAGGTTCCAAGATTTGGATTACAAGCTCAATCTCATTCAAACCCAAGTGAAATTCTATTTGGAGATTCTACAGAATCGAAAGAGCGACGCGCTTGAGTGGATCATCATCGTACTCATTTCACTCGAAATTTGCGTCTCGCTGTACGACATGTCGGACAAAATTCCATCGATTCCATGGTAGCTGTTGTTGTAAATTATTTGAGCTACCGGCACGGTATATGTGTAAATTAGTACTGACGCGCCAAAAAGTCTTCGAGCTCCCTGTCCGCCGCAGCGTCGGCAATTTCGTTTGCGTTTGACCCTTTCCCTTTGACCTGCTTCGACGGCAAATTTGATCGAAACATGATAGGTTTCCCTGTTTTTTTATGCGCCGGCGCGCGCGCTCGTTCGAGCGAGCGCTGAAACCTCAACTCTTGCTCACGTTTTTGTTGACGTGCGCGTTCCTCTCGAGCCAAACGCCTACGCTCCTTTTCCTTTCGCTTTTCCAAATCAGCGACGATGTCTGGCGGCAACGTATCGATCGTTGCAAAATATTCCTCCATTTTTGCTTCGATATTTGTCAACATTTGCAAAACGCTAATGCTCGGGTCGTAGTCGAAACCACAATCGACGTAGACTTCTGTGACACGCTTGGTCAATTCCTTCAGCTCGTTCTCAATCTCGTCTTCGTCGCCCGTATCGCCGCTCGTGAGCTGCTTTGACAATCGTTCGCCCTTGCGTTCCTCGGCGTCGATTGCTTCTTGTAGTTGCTGGATTTGTTCGCGCAATGTGGTCATCTCCGTCTCCATTCGCGTCTTCGTGCTGGTGTGTTTAGATTGAACGGTTTGAAGCATCTCCTCTGCCTCTCGAACGCTCTGAATGAGAAACAAATTTTGTTCCTCCAACGCCGCGAAGGCGCGCAAAAGCTGCTCAGGCTGCGTGAAATACATCGGCGCATTTTCTTCCGCGTGCTGTTCGAACCACTCACTCGGCGTCAACGCGTCCAAAAACTCCTTATACTTGTAACATTCCTTCAACTTTTCCTCCTTTCGATTCAGCGCTTGCGTCGCGCTCGCGATGTCGTTTTGCAAGCGTTTCATCTCCTTCATCTTTTCGTGTTTCGCCCGCGCCTCGCGCTCCGCCGCGCTCACCGCTTCGCGCACTTTCGCATCGTTATCCTTCAAAAATTCATCGAACCGCGCGTGATCCTCCTCGAGCATGCTCTCAGATTTCTTCAACGCCTCCTCCCGTCTCGCCGCCTGCGCCTCGAGCTTTCCAATCTCCTTCAACTTGTTATCGATGTCCATCTGCACCAAGAATATCTCCCGTTTCCGCGCCACGAACGCGCGCACCGATTCTCTCCCATCCACTCGCGCCGGCTTCACCGCGCGCACCGTCGCGCTCGCGCCGGGCGCGATCGCGCCCGCGTCTCCGTCCACGCGCGCGATCGACGTTTCGTGTCCCCGTCCCGCGACCGTCGTCATCGCGCGCGCCATCGCGCGTCGCCCGCCGCGCGACGGCGCGGGCGTCCGTCGTCGTCGCGCGCGTCGTCGCGCGCGTCGTCGTCGCGCGCGCTCGCGGTCGTCGCGCGTCGCGCGGCTATTTTTGACGACTCGACGTCGCGATGTCACCATCGCGATGTCACCATCGCGATGTCACCATCGCGACGACGCCGCGCACGACGACGCGCGCGCGCGACGACGACATGTCGCGCGTCGACGGCGGCGCGCGCGCGACGCGCGTCGACGGCGTCGCGCGCGCGTCGCGCGCGCGGACCAGGGCGCGCGCGCGCGAGAGAGCGCCGACGGCGACGTCGCGCGCGACGCCGCGCGCGCGTCCCGACGCCCGCGCGCGCCGCGCGCGCGCGCGCGACGTCTCGCGGTGCGCCGCGCGCGACGTCAAGTTTTGCATCGATCGCGGCGGCACCTTCACGGACGTCTACGCGGAGATCCCGCGCGAGGGCGACGCGGGAGAGGTGGCGTTCGTGACCCTGAAGCTGCTGAGCGAGGACCCGGCGAACTACGCGAGCGCGCCGAGGGAAGGCATACGACGCGTGCTGGAGACGGTGCACGGACGAGAGATAAAAAGAGATGAAAAGGTGCCGACGGAAAGGATCGAATGGATACGCATGGGGACGACGGTGGGGACGAATGCGTTGCTGGAGAGGAAAGGCGCGGCGACGGCGTTGGTGACGACGCGGGGATTCGGAGACTTGTTGGCGATCGGAAATCAGGCGAGACCGGATATATTCGATCTCGCGATCGAGCGACCGGGAGCGTTGTATGAGCGCGTCGTAGAGGTGGACGAACGCGTGCGAGTTTTAGGGGCGGGGGAGCGCGCGCGAGGCGCGAGCGTCGTCGGCTCGACGGGGGAGACGGTGGAGATATTGAAACCTTTGGATGCGGAGTCGCTTCGCCCGCGGCTGCGGGCGCTTTTAGACGAGGGTATTACGTCTATATCAGTCGTGCTCTTGCATTCGTACACGTTCGACGAGCACGAACGCGCAATCGGCGCGCTGGCGCGCGAGATGGGATTCCAGCACGTCGCGTTGAGCAGCGCGCTCGTGCCGATGGTGCGCGCTGTGCCGCGAGGGCACACTGGGTCGGTCGATGCGTACTTGACGCCGTGCATTCGAACGTATATCGACTCCTTTCTGGACGGTTTCGACGAAGGCTTGCGCGACGTCAAAGTTAGTTTCATGCAATCGGACGGCGGGCTCACGCCGGCGGACAATTTTAGCGGCTATCAAGCCATTTTGAGTGGTCCCGCCGGTGGAGTCGTTGGGTTCGCTCTCACGACGAGCGCGGCGTTACGCGACGATGGTGACGACGGACGAACACCCATCATAGGCTTCGACATGGGTGGTACGAGCACGGATGTCAGTCGTTACGATCCGCGGGGCGGTTACGAACAAGTCACAGAGACGACGACGGCGGGCGTCACGGTGCAAGCGCCGCAATTAGATATCACGACCGTCGCCGCCGGCGGTGGTTCAGCCCTGACATTTCGTTCGGGGACGTTTTACGTTGGCCCAGAGAGCGTGGGATCTCAACCAGGTCCGGTGTGTTATCGCAAAGGAGGCGCGCTCGCCGTCACGGATGCGAACTTGGTCCTCGGGCGCATCCTCCCAGAATATTTCCCAAAGATATTCGGTCCGAACGAAGACCAAGCGCTGGACTATGAATCCTCTTACAAGGCATTTGAAGAAGTCACAGCGCGTATCAATGCCGAGACCGGAGAGAGTTTATCGGCGGAAGAGGTTGCGATGGGATTCTTGCGCGTCGCCAACGAGGCCATGTGTAGGCCGATTCGCGAGATCACGGAGAGCAAAGGGTACGAAATTTCATCCCACGTTCTGGCCGCTTTCGGCGGTGCTGGACCGCAGCACGCTTGTGCAATCGCGCGCGATCTCGGAATGTCTACCGTCTTTGTTCACAGATTTTGTGGCATTCTTTCGGCATACGGCATGGGCCTCGCCGACGTCGTGGCCGAGTCACAAGCTGCGTGCGCTGCGAAGTATGAAGACGCACAAGGATTTAAGCGAGCGATGGACGATATGAGTGCTTTAAAAGAAAAAGTGATATCACAGCTCACTTCAGACGGACAGTTCGAAGCGAGTGCGGTGCGATGCGAATGCTTCCTGAATTTGAGATATGATGGCTCCGACACGGCTATGATGGTGCCCGAACCAGACGATGGCGACTATGCGAAGGCATTCCGTGAACGTTTCGTGCGCGAGTACGGATTTGATTTGAAAGGGCGAGCATTACTGATAGATGACGTACGCGTGCGCGGAGTCGCGAATAACTCGCTGCTTACGCGCTTGCCCATCGCGTGCTGCAAACCGGGTGAAAAGCCAATTGCGGACACGAAAACACGCGTCTACTTTGAAAACCTTGGTTGGTGCGAGACGCCGGTGTTTCAATTTGAAAGCTTGCTCGGTGGAATGTCTATTGAAGGACCTGCGATCATCATGAATGGGACATCGACGTGCGTGATTGAGCCGATGTGCGTCGGTCACGTGACGACGTACGGCGACTTGAAAATCGCGGTGCCAAACGTCAAAGAGCAAAATAAAGCCATTGAAGCCGATTACTCTCGTGCCGATGCTATTTTGATTTCGATCTTTAGCAACAGATTTATGGGCATAGCTGAGCGCATGGGCCGAACGTTGCAACGCACAAGCGTGTCGACAAACATCAAGGAGAGGCTCGATTTTTCGTGCGCCATTTTCGGGCCAGACGGCGGACTCGTCGCGAACGCCCCGCACGTTCCGGTGCACTTAGGTGCAATGTCCTCGACCGTTTCTTGGCAACTCGAACATTGGGGATTCGACGGCTTGCACGAAGGCGACGTTCTTGTGACCAATCACCCGCGTGCAGGTGGTAGTCACTTGCCCGACATCACCGTGGTCACGCCCGTATTCCGAGATGGGAGAATCGTGTTCTTCGTCGCCTCGCGAGGACATCACGCCGATGTCGGCGGTGCGACTCCAGGATCGATGCCACCATTTTCAAAAACAATCGCGGACGAAGGTGCCGCCATAAAAACGTTCAAACTCGTCGATCGCGGCGTGTATCAAGAGGAAGGCATAATCAAACTGTTGACAAAGCCGGATACTGGCAGTCGCGGTACGCGAAAGCTCGCCGATAACTTGAGCGACTTGAGCGCACAAGTTGCGGCGAATCAGCGAGGTATTTCACTTTTGAACGAACTAATTGACGAGTGTGGGCTGGGTCAGGTACAGGCGTACATGAATCACGTACAAGACAACGCCGAGCTTGCCGTTCGCGACATGTTGAAAACTGCGGCGCAAAACGTCATTGACAACGCCACTCGTCTGGGCGCACAAGTGAACGGCGATAAAGTTACTCTCAGAGCGCTCGACAAAATGGACGACGGGAGCGAGGTGTGCTTGACGTTGACTCTTGACGCTGCCAATGGTACTGCTGATTTCGATTTCGCCGGCACGTCTCCCGAAGTGTCAGGAAATTGGAACGCGCCGCCGGCGGTGACGAACGCGGCGGTGATTTACAGCATTCGTTGTCTCGTCAAACAAGAAATTCCACTGAATCAAGGTTGTTTAAAACCAGTAACGATATCCGTGCCAAACGGATGCTTTCTTTCGCCCTCTGAGGATGCGGCCGTCGTCGGCGGAAACGTCCTCACGTCTCAGCGTGTGACAGATGTCTGCCTCGCCGCATTCGGGGCTTGCGCGAACGCCCAAGGGTGCATGAATAATTTGACGTTTGGCGATGATAACTTTGGGTATTACGAAACAATCGGTGGTGGCGCGGGTGCGGGGCCAGATTTTAACGGTGCTTCCGCGGTTCAATGTCACATGACGAACACAAGAATTACGGATCCAGAAATTTTGGAGCGGCGATATCCAGTCATATTGCGCGAGTTCTCCATTCGTCAAGGCTCTGGCGGTGATGGAAATACAAAAGGTGGCGACGGTATCGTTCGTGAACTTGAGTTCTTGAAAGATATCACTGTGAGTGTGTTGTCTGAACGGCGTATTTTCGCCCCAAAAGGGTTAGCGGGAGGCAACGACGGCGCATGCGGAGTCAACTCGCTGCGTCGCGTGAATGGCGAAGTTGTTGATTTAGGAGGTAAAAATTCCGTGCAAGTCTCCGCGGGCGATGTGTTAAGAATAGAAACGCCAGGTGGGGGTGGATATGGCACAAAAATGAGTTGATTGTGATGAAGAATTGTTTTATAAAAATACATGTCGGGATTACTCCGGAAGTGCCGTGCCTCGTTCCAGATTCGCCTTGATTTCCTTCGAGTATTTGTCGTAACTCTTCGCGAGCATTTTGTTGAACCGGTCGTTTCTGACGTTGATACCGTCGATGTCCTTTGCAGCGTGAGTCTTTTTTTCGTGCGCCTCGGTTCTCTTGCGTTGCGCCGCGGAGATGCCTTGGGCTAAACGATCAATCGCATCTTGTGACGGCTTGTTCGTGTTGTGGTAAATGCTATCCGCACCGCGATAAAAGTCCGGCACGCGCGCTTTTTGCGCTTCGTAATCACTCATATCGATTACCGCGTTGGCTCGCTCTCGCTCGTAGTTGGCGTATTGGCGCTCGGCGCTAAACTGTCCAGCGTTGCTGGGATCGTACGTCTGCTTCTTTTTCCCTTTCTTGCGACTCGCCTGTTCCATCGTCGCAGTGAGATGAACGGCGTTCGGATCGATTCCTTGCTTCACTAGTGAGTCCGTGCGAGACTTATTCGAAGCTTCTCGAATCTTTCGCTTCTGTGCGTTGGCGTATTCCTCCGGCGCATCGACGCGCTTCTTCTCATCCACCACCGCCGCCTGATTTTTCTTTCGTCCTTCGTTCAACTTGAGCCGCAACTCGAAAAGCTTGCGCTGCTTCGCAGACATTCCAGCCGTAGGATCGACTGCGTCCGCACCTAAATGTTCCTCCACCACACCACCCGTCGCCGCGGCGCGCGCGGCCAAGGCTTCGGCCTCTGCCGCCGACTCCTTCAGGCGCCGCGCAGAAGCCGCGTCGGGGTTCTCTGCGCCCACCATTCGCGCCTCTTTATCCGCCAATCGCCTTTCCGCCGCTGCTTTAGCTAAAATCTCTTTACCAGCCTCCGTGAGTTCCTCTTCCTCGATCAATTCCGCCGCGATCTCCCCGCACTCGACGATTTTCACCGTCTCCCGCGTCTTTCCCGACTTACTCCCGCACGCCTCCACTCGTCGCACGACGTCCATCCCATCCACCACCGATCCGAACACGACGTGTTTCCCATCTAACCAAGGCGTGTCTCCGGTGCATATAAAGAACTGCGATCCATTCGTGTGCGGTCCAGCGTTCGCCATGGACAACGTCCCCGCCCCCGCGTGCTTGAGAATGAAATTCTCATCCCGAAATTTCGCCCCGTACACCGACTCCCCTCCCGTGCCGTCGTGATTCGTGAAGTCCCCGCCCTGAATCATGAAGTTCGGTATCACTCTGTGGAACGTGCTGTCGGCGTACGACAGCCTGTGTCCGCGCTCGTTCGCGCAGAGCTGTCGGAAATTCTCACAGGTTTTCGGCACGACGTCGCTTCGGAGCTCAATCGTGATCCTCCCGACGCGTTCGCGACCGATCGCGACGTCGAAAAAGACGCGCGGCAGCGGCGACATCGCGTTCGATGCGGCGCTCGACGCGACTGACCGGCTGAACCTCGCGCGCGCGTCGTTTTGACGCACGTTCGGCGCGTCCGCCGCCACGAGTGACATCGCCATAACGCACCGCACCGCGCGCGCCGCGCGTCGTTCGCCGCCATGGGTAAAAATCGCTTGAAAACCAAGCAATTCGCCGCGGTGAAGCGGATGATTAACCCGAAAGACATCGCCAAGCAGCGCAAAGGCGCGGACAAAGCGGGAGAATCGAACAAGCGGAAAAACAGAGACGAAATCAAACTCAAACGCGTCGAAACGCAGTCGAGCGCGCTGTTCGGCAAGTACAACGCGATGCTGAAACCGCCGTATAACGTCATCGTCGATACGAACTTCATAAACTTCAGCATCAAGAATAAGATCGATCTGATGAAAGGGATGATGGATTGCCTGTACGCGGAGTGCGTGCCGCACATCACGGATTGCGTCATGGCGGAGCTGGAAAAGCTTGGACAAAAGTATCGCGTCGCGCTGCGAATCGCGAAAGACCCGAGATTCGAACGGTTGCCGTGCTCGCACAAGGGAACGTACGCGGATGATTGCATATGCGAGAGGGTGCGACAACATCGATGTTACATCGTGGCGACGTGCGACACGGATTTAAAGCGACGCATTCGGAAAATTCCAGGGGTGCCCATCATGTTCATGGGGAATCATAAGTACACCATCGAACGATTGCCGGACGCGGGCGGGATCGGGAACTCGTGAGCGGGTCGTTTCGAGTAGCGTAGCGTTTGTATATCATGTGACAACATCATCGAGCGGGCGGTTGGCGCGCGCGCCACTCAGAGCCGCATGTTCCGAGACGACGACGACGGCGAACGCGCGCGCGAGGCCGCCGTCATGCGCCAGCGCGCGTACCTCGCCGAGCTAGACGCGCAATGCGCAGAGAAGCGCGAGTTGGCGCGACGAGACGCCATTTTCGGCGACGCCGCGCCACACATCCATCGCTCGCACGAATTTCAATATCGCGCGGCGTCGGCGTCGTTATATTCGGACGACGGCGAGAACAGACGACGAGGGAAGTGGGAGACGACGTGGGAATCGGCGTCGTCGCCAAGCGCGGCGCCACGCGGGATGGTTCGCGAGAACAACGACCACGGGCGCGATGAGGCGGCGGAGCGAGAGCGCCGACGAGAGAAGGCGCAGCTGCGAGAGGCGTTGGAGAGGCAAATCGAAGCGAAGCGACTTGAGCGCGAGCGCGAGCGCGCAGCGCAGGCTCAAGCGGAGGAAGAGGAAGAACGCCGATTGCGCGAGGAGCAAGCCGAGTTGAATCGACGGTTTGAACGACGTCGGCGGTTCGGTTTGGCGGATGGTTTAGCGGATGATTTGCGCGACGCATCGTTGAGCGCGAGCGAGGGTGGTTCTGACGCATCTGGCGCGACAAACGTCATGAATGCGGTTTTGAATGGTGATGCGTTCGAGTTTATCAAAGTAGAGTCGACGTTCGTGGAGTTGTCGCGAGACGACGAAGAATCCGACGCCGACGAAAAATCAAACAAGCCGCCGGAGCGCATTCACTCGCCGCCGCCGCGGCAGCTCACGGTGGTGGAAACATCGGTGGTGGAAACGGCGAAGGCGTCTCTGGCGAATAAGGCAAAAGACGAAAGCGATGACGACGAACCATTACTGCGCCAAGGATCTGTGAAAGCCATGGCAAAAATGTGGGATACTCCGGTGAAGTCGAAACGAGCGCCGTAGAATAGAATTAGCGATCAAACGAACGACTCGCTACTGACTAGCATGTGTAAATTACAACGAGCGAACTCGAAACGAAGCTATCGCGTGACATCGAGTCCGGCTAAAACTTTATGACGCTCTCAATTCTCTCGTGCGCAAGTGCAATGCGGGCAGTTGTGAAGCTTTTCGTGAATGTAGCAATCGCAAGCGAAGCAAAACACGTTAGAACACTGCTCACACTCGGATGCTGGATCTGTTTGCTTGATAGCCGCGAGGCACGCTTTACACTCCAACACTTCCTTCGCCGAAGCCTCGTCGCGCGTGTACTCCTTGAACGGGGCGACGGGAAACAGGTGATGGTACGATCGGGCGAGATGTGGTGACGACACGAGCGTCAAACGACACACCGCGCACTGCGAAGGAAGTTCATCGATTCTCCCAGAGCACCTGGGACACACGTATTCACCCCCCGTTCCGACCACGAGCGCGTCCTTACTCACGTGCTTCTTTTGCGGAAATCCCATTTGTACCAAGCTCGACTTCGTCGCGTCTTCGGCGAGCGGCGGCGGCGGTGCGTGCGCCATGATCAAATCATCCAAATGGTCGGCATTTAAGCTCACGCCGTACGTTCCTCCAGTCTCCTCTGTCAGCCGTCGACTGACGTGAAGTTCCGCCGCGACGGCGACGACGCTCACGCGCACCTTGGCCGCCTTCGTCGCCGCGATCTCCGTCCACACGTTTCCAGGATCACACGTCGACAACGAGCTCACGATATAGATCACCTCACGACTCCCGTACGACGGAATCGATTTCAACGACGTCCTGGCGACGTTTAGAGTATTTTGCAAACTAAAATCCCCGCTCGCGTCCAGCGCGTTTCTCAGCGCCGCCGCGTGCGCCTCCGGACTCCCGCTCAGCTCCGTCAACCGCTCCGCCACCCCATTCCTGGCGACGATGATCCCCAACTGCGATAACGGATTCTGATTGAAATATTCCCGTATGAACGACGTCGCGCACTGTCCGACCACGCTCAACCGGTTCGGTCGAAAGTCTTCCTCGTTCGCCGCCCGCGACAGATCGACCACCACGTACGTGAACCGAATCATTCCCTTCGCCGCTCCCGCGCTCGTCGCGAGCGCCGCCATCTTCGCGCGCCGTTCGCGCGCCTTGGCCGTCTGCGCCTCGCTCGTGACGCGCAGGCGTCCCGTCACCGGGTCTTCCTCCAAGTCTTCCCACGCCCGTTCGCTCTGGTACTTCTTCTCCCACGCGCGCAGCGCGCGCTGGGCGTCCTCGGCGTCGACGTCGTCGTCGTCATCGTCTCCGTTCGCGCCCTCGGCGCCGTACGCGGCCTCAACCGACGCCATCGCGCGCGTCAGTGCGGCAGACGGCGACGGCGAGCGCGAAGCAATCAGCGAATGACGAGCGCGCAGTCCGCGTCGAACGCGTTCAAGGTGCGCGCGATCGCGCGATGCGTCGCGACGCGCGCGCGCGCTCGACGCGCGCGCGCTCGACGCTCGACGCGCGCGCGCGACGCGGCATTCGGCGCGAATTCGAATCGAAATTGAATCAATCGCATCGAGACTGACGCGCGCGCTCGACGCGCTCGACGCGCAGGTCGTGCTCCTGGGCGAGGGACGCGTTGGAAAGACGTCCTTGCTGCTGCGGTACGTCGAGAACACGTTCTCGGAGACGCAGACGCCGACGGTGCAGGCGACGTATCTGAGCAAGAGAGTCGCGCTGGAAAACGACGGCGCGGCGACGCTCAACGTGTGGGATACGGCGGGACAAGAGCGGTTTCACGCGCTCGGACCGATATATTATCGCGATGCGGACGCGGCCGTGTTGGTGTACGACATCACGGATAGCGATTCGTTCGATAGGGTGAAGAGCTGGGTGAAGGAGTTGAGACAAATTGCCGGGAGCGAGATTTCGCTGGCGGTGTGCGCGAATAAGAGCGATTTGGAACGGGCGAGAAAGGTGTCGCAGAGCGATGGGGAGACGTACGCGAAGAGTATTGGGGCGGCGTTCTTTAGTACGAGCGCAAAGGCGGATAAGGGCGTGGCGCAGGCGTTCATGAGCGTGGCCAAGGCGTTGGACGCAAAGCGAGGCAAGTCGGCCGCGGGCGGCGGCGGCGCGGGTAAAAAGACGAGCGTCGTCGGTCGAAGTCGGTCGTTGAAGATTGCCGAGGAAGAGATGAAACCACGCGGCGGCGATTGCTGCTAAGATTACTGCGGACTCTATTTAATCCAACACTAGCCTACGTAGACACCAGAACTAAAAGATGTTCCACATCGCGACAGCGCCGTCTCGAGACGTGCTCACTAAAAACGAATCATCGGGAGCGAAGAGAACGTCCGTCACCGTGGCGTCGTGATACTTCAACACCGCTAATAATCGACCTTTCGACCTCGCTTTGTACTCGAACACGCGGATCTTGCCGTCCCAACACCCACACGCGACGATTTTGCCATCGCGGCGAATCGAACACGCGCTCACGCCCGGTTGTTTGCTCGATGCGCTCACGACATCGGTATACGGGCCGTGCGTACGGACGACGCGCACGTTTACTTCAGATTCCGTCACAAAATCGATGGCATAGCGCACCAGCACGCCGTCGGCACCGCCCGTGACGGCGCCCTCTCCGCCCGCGTCGACGTCGACGCACAGCGCCGTCTCGCCGTGCGCGCGTCTCCTAAACACAATCTCCCCGACCCCACTCTCGAAATTCAACGCCCAAAGAATGACCGTTCCATCCTCGTACCCCGCGAGCAAGTGCGTCGAGCGCACGAACCGCACGCACATGACGACGCCGACTTTGGGATCGTCGTCGTCGTCCTCCGAGCCAACCGCCGGCGTCCCGCACGCGACGCTCCCATTCGACGCCCGCATCACCACGATCGTCCCTCGCGCGTCCCCGGCGAACGCGATGAGATCATCACCATCGCTCGCCACTCGACAGAATCCGTGCACGCGCGTGTACACCGCGCGTTCGACCATCTCCGTCGCGTCGCCGTCGTCGCCGTCGCCGCGACGCCAAAACTTCAACGACCCATCCTTCCCTTGCGTCACCCGCATCGCTCGCGACGACGTCGACGCGTCTCCGGCCGTCACCGTCGCGACGTCGCGCATGGCGAGCACGCCCGACGCGGGCGCGTGCGCCTGTCGTCGTCCGACTGCGCGGCGCGTCGTCGTGTCCCACGTCACGATGACGCCGTCGGCGTCGCCGGTCTCGAGCGCGCGCGCGCCGCGACGGGCGTCGAACGACGCGCACTGCGCATCCGTCGCGTGCGCGCGCAAAACGACGGGATCGGGCGGGGGATTGGGCGGCATGGAGTGACGCGCGCGGCGCGGCGGTTGGAGCGCGGGAGAACGGAGCGACGGCGAAACTACGAAAGCAAAGCTGGAACTACACGTGCTACGAAATATACACCGCTCGAGCGATTTGTGAAGGTTTGGAAACGTGCGAGACGGCGCTGGGAAAATCGAACGGCGCGACCGGGGAGCCGCTCGGAGAAATGGAGACGCGCGCGACGACGTCGGATTTGACGGTCCACTTACTCGTCAAAGCGCTCGGACGACGCCAAGGCGGAATGTCCAAACCACTCTCGCGGAAAGAGTTGATCATGTGCGTCGACATGAAGAAGACGATTTCGCTGAGGTGCGCGTACGTGCCGACG
>Ga0222716_10001738_pt1 | contig 18019 bp, 17 predicted proteins | sample C33_13DmetaG_FD_165044 | JGI IMG/M metagenome (GOLD analysis project Ga0222716, IMG submission 165044) | Estuarine water microbial communities from San Francisco Bay, California, United States - C33_13D | ecosystem: Environmental > Aquatic > Marine > Unclassified | place: USA: California... | reverse complement strand
GCATTAACATCATAATTAGCTGCATAAATATCTGTACAACCGTCATTGTTTACATCTCCGCATGCGTAAAAACAGAAAATAAAAAAAAGTAAAAAATATCTCATAATTTAAAATTGATTATACCAATATCCATCGACCCAAAAGTAACCATTTATTGTTTCTTCCCAATATCCATCAACCCAAATGTGATTTCTTCTTTTTTGAAGCCAATAGCCATCCTGCCAGAAATATATCCTAAAGATTGGACTCCATTTCCAAAAGCCTTTTACCCAAACATAACCTCTTCTCTTTTTTTTGAAACGCTTTTTAATAACCTTAGGCCTATTAGGTTTATTTATTACAAGCCTATCCCTATTTGTTTTAACAATAATATTATTTTTAGCAGTATTACTTTTTACAATAACCTTTTTTGAATTCCTATTATTTGTTTTAACAGTAATGTTTTTGTTTTTTCCTCTGTTAGTTTGAGTTTTAATCACAGTTTGTGAAAAAACAGTGGTACTTATAAAAGCACAAGAAAGGATTAGGTATATTATTCTCATAAAAGTTGTTTTGCTAATTTAACGAAAAATTTCAAAAGAAATTGTATAAATTTTTAAACGTTTATTTCAAAAAATTTTCTTGAAAATCAGTCAATACAACTTTAACGTTGTCAAGATTACAAATTTCTTGAATCTTTATTTTATCCTCAGTGGTAATCATTTCGTTTGTCCAACAATGTATTGGGTAGTTTGGAAATTTACTTACATAAAAATCAACACTAGTTGATGGCATTGAGATTACATCAGGAACAAAAGCTTCTATATTTTCTTTAACTTCAAAAACAGAATAAAAACTATTTATAAAATGAAAACTTTCAACCCAATAACTAATAAAAAAACCTTGATTTTTAAATTTTGATAATTGAACTATATTCTTAGATTCAACAATAACATCATTCTTCGAATTTTCATGAATAAAAATAGAGTTTAGTAATTCAATAGATTGATTTACATTTTTTTTATCCAAGTTTTTAAAATCAATCCAATATTTAAGATTATCTTTTTTTGTTAAATCATAGTATTCTGCCAAAGTAAATTCACTGAACTCTCCATGATGTTTAACATCAAGACAATTTAATTTAGAATTAAAAAAAACATCTATTTCAATTCCATTAAATTCTTTAGATAAACTTTTAGCATCACTTGGGTTTAATACTCTATGAGCCCACAACTTATCATCAGAGCTGTAAAAACTAGAATCAACAGTAATATCAAATGATAGTTGATAAAAGAATATATACAATGTACTTAAAACAAAAATTAACAGAAACTTATAATTCATGTTTTGGCTTTATTTGATTATATATCATAGATTTTGAATAATGCTGTTTAAAGGATTTTAAAAATTTGATATTATCTTTATTATTTTCTATTCTATTTTTTAATTTCCAATCAGAAAAAGTAGAATAATTTTCTTCTACATTATTTAAAATTCCCTTTTCTGTTATTAAACAATATCTTTTATTGTTTTTATGAATAGCCCAAGATTCTTTTTGAAAAACAGATTCACCAAATGAAAAATAAGATTTGTTATAACCTAAAACATCTAATAGACTAGGCATAATATCAATATGTTGGGTAATAACGTTTGATTGTCCTTTTAAAGTTTTGTCAGGAGAATAAAATAACATTGGAATAGAATATCTTCCAATCTTATTTTTAAAATTCTTATCTACTGATTTTGGCGAGGTATGATCAGCAGTAATCACAAAAATTGTGTTATTAAACCATTTCTCATTTTTTATTTCATCAAAAAACTTTTTTAATGAAAAATCTGAATAAGAAATTAGTTTATGAATAGCGATTTCCCCTTCATTAAAAACATTATCATATTTTTCAGGCAAACTGTATGGTGGATGAGCAGATAAAGAAAAGAAAGTAGAAAAGAATGGTTTATTGGTGCTTTTCAATTTTTCAGCAAAGTATTTGAAAAATGGCTCATCATAAATACCCCATGTTCCATCATAATCATTATAGTTATCATATTCTTCTAAGCCAAAATAATTTTTAAAACCTGACTTTTTTACAAAGCCATAAAACCCCATTGTACCTCTTGTTCCGCCATGAAAAAAAGATGTTGCATAACCTTCATCGGATAAGATAGAAGCAAGACTATTAAAATCATTTTGAGCATATGTTGATGTGATAAAAGGGGTATTAGATAAAGTAGGAATAGAAGCTGTAATTGCAGGTAAGGCTTCTATGGATCTTAAACCATTAGAAAATGTATTATTAAAAACTAATGAATGAGAAATTAAACTATCTAAAAAAGGTGTTAAATTATGATCATTGTAGTGTCCAACAAACTCCTTTGACAAACTTTCCATTATAATAATAACAATATTTTTCTTAGAAAAAATGGAATCGACAGAACTACTCTTAACTTCACTAAAATTGGGATTTAGTTCATTTACATTAAAATATTCATACTCCTTTAGTTTATTGCTGTTAAGTGAGTGAAGTAAACAAAAAGGTGTGTTAAGAACAATGTTTGAGAATACTGGATTGGATATCTCTCCAGCATTAACAACTTTTATAGGTTTTAACTGCAATCCTCCCCTCGCACCAATTATAAATAAAGAAGTAGCAATAACAAATACTAAAGTAGATTTTAAAATTGATCTAAAAGAAAAAAATATTTTTTCAAATTTATAATCAGCAATACGAGTAATAAGAAAAAATTGGAAGAAAGATAAAATAACTAAAGGCCAATATTGAATTAAATAATTTGGCAAAATCTGTGCTGTATCATTGCCTAAAAAAATTAAATCTATAAAATCAGATGTTATTCTTTTTTGATTGTATTGGAAAAACTCAATATCTATGTTATTTAAAATTATAAAAGGAATGTTTACTAAGTAAAAGATATAACGAACAGATTTTCTGTACCAATGATATTGATGAAAATTATTTGGGAATAATAAAAGCAGAAATACAATAGAATTGATATATAATAGAATAGACAAATCAAATCTGAGGGATTCAAGAATCAATAAAAAAAAAGAAAAATCAAATTCATAAATTGATTCTAGTAAATTAAGATTATTTAATACAAAAAACAGTCTACTTAAGAAATAAATAAAAAGTAAAAGAACTATTCTTTTTATAAAATCATAAAAATATGTCATTATCCTTATTCTAAAATATTTTTTAAAAACAGGCTTAAAGATATTAAAACATTTAGTTTTGTATTAACTAGTATCTATTAATTGATTTAATAGGGAAAGAGGTGAAAAGCCTCTACTTTACCAGAAGCTGTAAAGTCCATAATATTTAGATTCCAGTGTGCCACTGTTTTAAATGGGAAGGCCAATCTAAAGGACTGAGTCAGAAGACCTGCTAGAAAATATAAACCTAATCGTTTCTGGATAAAAACGAGCGGTATTATGAAATATATTTTAAGCTACATATTAATATTATGTTGTGTATTTAAACTACATGGTGATAACCATATAGATACAATACATTTAAATGAGTTTATTTATAATGAAAGTAGGATTATAAATAATCAAATTGGAGTAAATCTTCAGATTTTCAATTCCTCTTTAATTGGTCAAACAAGATCAAATACCTTCTCTGACTTTCTAAAACTGAACTCTTCATATTACATTAAAGAGTATGGCGCACTTGCTACCCCATCATTTAGAGGAACTTCAAGCACTCATTCACTAATTTTATGGAACGATATTCCAATAAATTCTTTTGCTAATGGAATTATTGATTTTTCTTCAGTTAGGACTGACAATTCTGAACAAATCATTTTAGTCTCAGGAGGAAATAGCTCCCTTCAAGGTAGTGGTTCAATTGGAGGAAGTGTTCATATTAACTCATCATTTAAAAAAATAAAATCAGAAAAGGAAATTTCTATTATGAAAGAATTTGGAAGTTTTGGCTTAAAATCTAGCACTATTAAGTTAAAAAATAACTATAAAAAATTATTGATTTCTTCAAGTTTTATGAAATTGATAGACGATAATAGGTTTAAATATAAAAACACAGCTTCCTTCGGCTCTCCAATACAAACAAACAATTATGGTAAAATAGTTCATGAAGAAGTTAAATTTAATGCACTTTATAATATAAATTCATATAATAAATTACAATTTCATTCATGGATAAATTTTTTAGACAGAGAAGTTCCTCTAAATCTAACTACAATAAATTCTGATGCAAAACAATACGACAAAAACTATAGATTTTTGTTAAAATCACAACATCAAATTAATAAATTAAAAATAGTCCTAAAACAAGCTTTCTTAAAAGAAGATTTTAGATACACAGAATTATCTAAAAATATTGACAGTAAGTTTATTATTAATACTAGCGTTACAGATCTTAAATTAAAATATTTATATCATAAATTTTCTTTTAATCTAAATTCGTCTTTCAACAGGCATGAGGTAACAAACAATAACTATTTAGAATCTAATTTCATTGAAGATAATAGCGCAATTTTTAGTTCTATTAATTTCATTGACAAACTATTTAAAACAAATATATCGTTAAGAAAAGAATGGAATAATAATTTTAATATACCGCTTCTACCCTCTTTAGCTGCTGAAATAAAATTAAGTAACTATATTTTTAAATTAAAATTTAATAAAAACTTTAGAGCCCCAACATTTAATGACAGGTACTGGTACGGGTCAAATTCTCAAGGAAATCTTGATTTAAAGAGTGAAAAGGCAAATAATTATGAATGCAGTTTTAAATATCAAAAAAATAATATCACAATAGATATAATTGGATATTCTCTATATGTTAATAACTGGATTAGCTGGCAAGAAAACAATAATCTGTGGAAACCTAAAAATATAAAAGAAGTATGGTGCAGAGGAATAGAATCTAGATTAAATATTAATTATAAAAATTCAACTATTTCTGCAAACTATGCTTTTTCAAAGTCAACTTCTGAGAAAAAAACCAATGCTATTGATCAATCCTACAAACAACAACTAAGGTATGTGCCCTTACACAAAGGTAATGTAACATATAGCTTTGCAAAAAATCAATTTCAATATTTTATAACAGCACTCTATAATGGCGAAGTAATTACAAATTATGGAAATCCAAATAATACGCTTCAAGACTTCTCGCTTTTTGACTTTGCAATAAAATACTCTTTTAAATACCCATTAGATATGGAAATTAAAATTAAAAATTTTGCAGACAAGCAATACCAAACATATCAAAACTACCCTTCACCTGGAAGAGAATTATTGATGACGATTAACTATACTATTAACTAAATGAAAATGAAAACAAAAAATTTACTAATTATAATCCTATCTGCAATTTTATTTTCCTCTTGTCAAAATGACTCGATAAGTCCAAATAACTTACCAGGAATATATGAAAATGGATATTTTGTAACAAATGAAGGGAATTTTGGCACAGGAAATGGATCAATTTCTTATGTTTCAGAAAATGGAAATGTAGAAAATAATATTTTCTCACAAATAAATTCTTTTCAACTTGGAGATGTTGTTCATTCAATGAATATAATAGATGAAAAAGCATATATAGTTGTAAATAACTCTTCAAAAATAGAAGTGGCAAATATTGATTCAATGAACTCTATTGCAACTATTCAGGGATTAATATCTCCAAGATATATCGAAAAAGTTGCAAACAATAAAGCCTATGTTACAGATTGGGGAATTAATGGAATTCAAGTAATTGATTTAACTTCAAATACTATTATATCAACAATTTCTACTGGAACTGGACCTGAAGAACTTGTGGTAACAAACGGATATGCATACGTATGTAATGTTGGTGGATGGGAACTAGATAATTCTGTAACTATCATTGATGTTAATTCAGACATGGTTGTTTCAACTTTAGAGATTGGAGACAAACCAAACTCAGCTGTTGTTGATGCAAATGGAGATGTATGGGTGCTTACTGGAGGATACACTGAATATGATGCTAACTGGAATGTTATTTCAGAAACTTCAGGCGTACTAGCAAAAATCAACTCATACAACAACTCACTAGAATTATCTTATGGTTTTGAAGTTGGAGATCATCCTGAAGACTTAACAATTAATAACACGGGAGACAAACTATTTTTCAGTAACGGGAGTTGGACTAAATCTATATTTGCATTTAATATTAATGATACACAACTACCATCAAATTCATTAATTAGTAAGAGCTTTTATAATATAGCATCAAACAATGGATATATATATGGCTCTGATGCTTTAGATTATGTTCAAAATGGTTTATCTTATCAGTATAATACAAATGGAGATCTTTTAGATTCTATTCAAGTTGGTATTATACCTGGTGGATATTGCTTTAACTAAGCTTTAAAAGTTCAGGAGTTGTAGCATTTTAGTTACAATTCCTGAATTTCAAATTTTGGATAGCCTTTTTCACCTAAATTATTGTAAAAGTCAATAAAATGTAATTTGTAATATTTATTTTTATTGTCCTTTATAATATAATTTATATTAGAAAAAACGGTGTATTCACTAGCATTTAAATCATATTCTTTCCAATTATAACCCACCATATCATTATTATTTTTAAAATAATAATCACCAATCATTTCATAGGTGATATCATTAAAATTATTATTGGTATCAATGGCAATATTTAAATTATTACTTAAAACCCCAGTGACTAAATAAGAAGGTTGAGTAGTATCAGAGAAAAGATGTGTGTACTGAGTGAAAATTAAGTCCCATTCAATTAATGGTGGTTCAATATCAATAATTGTATCATCAGAAAATGAAAAACAACTGTATCTATAAAAATTATCTTTATTTATTTGAAAAGTATTTAATTCAGAATTATCAAGATTAGAATAAGTTATCGTATAAAATTGTGAATTTACACTATCTATTTTTAGCTTTTTAAAACCTCTTTGACTTCCCTGGAAGTCAAATCCTCTGTCAATTACAAAAAACCCGCTGAGAAGCCTATAATCCCCAAATGCAGTGCTGTCAAGGCTACCATTAGGATTATCCCAAGACCAAACAAGATTATTTGAAGATATTACATCATCAAATTGCTGATTTTCAATGTATGATAACACGCTGTAAGTTGAAGAATTTAAAACAATATGAAAACCATTTGGGGTATTTTCAAAGCCTAAATCCCAGTCTGTTTTAAGATTTTCAGAAATAATCTCATTATTTTCTAAATTATAAAATACTTGATATCTATAGTCTTGATACATTTCAATTTGTTGAACTAAAACATCGCCTATTTGATGTGGTGATATTGGTAATTCCTCTTTCTCACAAGAAATAGTAAACATGAAAAACAAGATATAAGGAAAATATTTCATTTAAAAATCAAAATTTAATGAAGTAAAAATAGTTCTTCCGTATGAAACCGATTGAGTGCTACTAGAAGATGAATGAATAGAATTATCTGAGAAGCTAGAAATATTCTGAATGTCAAATAAATTCTTTACACCAACTTTAAGATTTAACTTATCATTTAATAAGGATTTTTTAATTATAAAATCGAGTAAATGATAAGAATCAATACTAGACTCAAAAATCTGGTTATTTTCTCTATAAAAAACAGGGGTTTTACCAGTAAACTTATAAAAAGCCGATAAAGACAATTTCTGATTATTAAAAAAATAAGTAAAGCTAGAACTTAGAGAATGAGAAAAATTATATTTCTGATTATCAAAAGTTGAAGATAAATTATTATATCTACCTGTATAGTTATTTCCAATACTAAAATTAAAATTTTGATTTGAAAATTTTAAACTATTTGAAACTCCTTTGGTTTTATACTCTCCAATATTAAAATAACTATACTCTATAGAATTAGGAGATTGAGATAAAGTTATTAAATTTTTTATATCGTTAAAAAAGATTTTAGAATTAAAATCAATGTTTAATTTGTCAATATTCTTTTTAAAATCAATACTCATCTGAAAGTTATTGGAGTTTTCTGATTCTAAATTTTTATTTCCTAAAATATTATGATTTATATCTACAAATTCAAAGTATAACTCTTTGAGGGTTGGAGCCCTAAAACCTCGAGCGTAAGACATCCTTAAATCAATCTTATTAAGTTTTATTAAAGTATTGAAAGAAGGAATTAAAGGCACATTAAACTTAGAATTATAACTAGCTCTAAGAGCTGGTCTAAGAGATAAGAATTTGTTTACTTTTAATTCTGCTGTGGTAAAAATTGCATGATCTCCAAGAGTCTGAGAATTTTCTTCAATTCTAACTCCCTTTGCTTGCTCAAACTTAGAATCAAATCCTATTTGGAATCCGAGATTTTTAAATCTTGTGGAAGAATATACAAGTTTATTCATTATCATACTGAAATCAGTAGTATCCTGATCACTTATGTTTGAACTTAAAACCTGATTTAAGGTGGTTAAATCCTTAAAATAAGTATTCTTTTTTCTGTTGTATTTATTAAATGATGATAACAACTTAAAATTATTGTTTTTGTTAAGGCTATAATCGATATCTAAACCCAGATCATTTCGTCTTGTATAATAGTAATCATCAAAAGCATTTTCATAATAAGGGAGTCTAGGAAAACCAAAATTGGTGACTTTTTCATCAAAAAAATCATAATAAGCTCTAGCTTTTAAATTTGAATATATTTTTTGATATTGGATTTTAGCAAAAAACTGTTCCTTTGGATTCCATAATTTAACTCTATTTGTATCCGCTAATTGGGCAGAAGGAATAAAGCTAAACTTATCTCCTTGGGACCAACCATCAAAATAGTTTCTTCCTCCACTAAAAGAAAAAAGATTGTTATTCTTTTTCAAAGAAAAATTAATATCAGAATTGTACTGACCTACAGTTTCATAATATAAATTTATACTGGACGAAACTTTATCATATTGACTCTTATTAGTTATTAAATTAATAGTTCCTGCTAATGCATCTGTTCCAAAATCTACTGATAATGGGCCTTCAATTATTTCAACTCTATCTATGTTATTTAAATTTATCTGACTAAGATCTATATTACCATTAAGCCTACCTATAACAGGAATACCATCAATTAAAATTTTAATATTTTGCCCAGAGATTCCTTGCATAGTGATACTACTTCCTAAAACATTATCATTTTTAACTCTCATATTAAGTTGGTTATCTAATAATTCCCGCAAGTTAGTTGCTGCTTGTCTATCGATATCAACTCTATCAATAATCTTGGATTTATGAACTACATTAGATTGATTTTTAGGAGATATTTGAGCTGTTATAAAAACCTGATTAAGTAGAACATTTTTTTTATTCAAAGAGATTATAGTGTCATTTATATCAATAGTGTGTTGAGATCCTATAAATGAAATATGAGAGGTTTGAAAAGTAATCGTTTGATTTAACTCAAATACTGATTTGTCAAGATAAATTTCACCAAGAAAATTGCTAGTGTAAGTAGGATTATCTAATGTTTCTTCTAATTCAATAGAAACATTTTCTACAGGAAATGATGCATTATCAATAAATTTTAAAGTTTGACTATTTACAATAAAAAAGCAAAGACAAAAAAGTATAGAGAAAACATTTCTCATAAAACATTTACAAGTACTTGATGGTTAATACAATTAATTAATGATAAGCTTCTTCTGCAAATAATCACCATTAGAATTAACTTGCACAATATAAATACCTTTATCTAGATTATTAGTAGATATAGTTTTTGCAGAAAAACCTGAACTCAATGATGTATAGCTAAAAACTAATCTACCATTAATGTCTATTACACTAATTTCAATATCTTTTGAATCTGTATCATATATTACTGTTACATCATTATTATTAGATGGATTTGGGTATATCTCAAATGAAGAAAAAGAAGAATTTTTATAATCATTTGATGTTGAACTTGAAACTTCTTCAGTATTAAACTCAATAATTCCAGTTGAACTTCCTTCAAAAGAAGTAAATATTATTCTCCATATCTTATCATTATAATCTTTAACAAAATAACATCTATATGGGTCTAACACATAACTAAATGAAGACATATCAAATTCTTTCCAATCATATCCAATTGTATTTATTTCAGAATATAACACATGTTGCGTGTAATCTGTATAAGAATTAGGATCAGGTAAATTTTCTACTAAACAAGCTTTAATACCATCATTCATAAGAACTCCAGTAACTCCGTATGCCATACCTTGAACAGGTGTAATGTATTTTGAGAACGTAATATCCCAATCTTGAGTTAACGGCTCTCTGTCTAAGGATGTATTTTGATCAAGAGAATAATATGCAAAATTCTTTCCAGAAAAAGCAGATTGATTTATAATAGCATTAACTTGATTAGAGCCATCAAGGTCAGCATATTTAAATGAATACTCTCCACCAGCTAATTTCTCAATCCATAACTTTTTCCAATTACCGTTAACAGTTTTTATAGCATAAAGAGAGTCTCCAGTAACAAAGTGCGTAACCATGTTATATATTCCCCATCCCATATCAAACATTGAAGTACTGTTTTTATCAAAGGCTCCAATAAACCAATTTGTATCAGAATTATGAATAGGTTCCCAATTAGATAGATTTGTTGAATTAAAAGTATTCCAGTCGGTTGTATCTCCTAAAGGATAAGAATACAGTTCTGTACCCATACCCCCATTAATTCTTATTGATGAAGACATTGTGGAAGTAGAAAAAGCAAGATCCCAATCACTGTTAAAAGTATTTAAAATCTCTCCATTTTCTAAACTAAAAAAACTTTGGTTTACATATGAAGGTTGTAAATCAACTATTTGTGTTTGAGATATCCCTTCTAAATTTGAATTTAAAAGGATAATAATAATTAGGTAAAAATTTTTCATTTAATTAATTTTTTATGCAAAAATAGAATTGAATTCTGAACTAATTCTGTAAAAAAAAATGCTTAATTAAATTATTTTTTAATCAAATTAACAAATAATTCCTTGCCATTTCTTGAAGATATAGAGTTGTATGCTGGCTCAAAATATTTATAATTAAATAAGGAGGAAAAATAAGTTTTATATTCTTTAACAGAACCACCAAATGGAGGATGATCAGAATACATTGGTGCATTAAACATAAGACCAACTAACTTTCCATTTTTGTTTAGTAAAGAATGAACTTTTTTAGCATATTTATTTCTTTTATTAGTAGAAATAGCGCAAAAAAATGTTTGTTCAATAATAAGGTCAAAGTTACCATCAATATTAAAGAAGTTATCACAAATCATCTTAGAATCAGGAAATTCTGGAACTCTTAATTTAAAATTTTTTAAGGCTTTTTCAGAAAAATCTACAATAGTTACGTTTTTAAACCCAAGATTTATCAAATACTCTGCTTCAAAAGAATTACCACATCCTGGGATTAAGATTTTAATATTTTTAGACTTTAACTGATCAAAATATTCTTTTAAGGGCTGTGTTATTTTACCAACATCCCATCCAGTATTATTAGAAATATATCTTTGATTCCAAGAATTACTATCTAAATTCATGAATAATTATTCAATCCAGTCAGCAATAAAAACATTTGTTTCTCTAGTACCCCCATTATTTCTATTGGATGAAAAAACAATTTTCTTACCATCATTAGAAAAGACAGGAAATGAATTGAATTTTTTACCATATGTTATTTGCTCTAAATTATTACCATCAATATCAATCATGTATAAATTAAATGGAAAACCTAAAAGACTTTCATGATTTGAACAAAAGATGATTTTTTCATTAGATGGATGAAAAAACGGAGACCAATTAGCATTACCGAGGTTAGTAACTTGCTTCAGATCAGAACCATCTACATTACAAACATATATTTCCATATTAGTAGGCATAACTAAACCTTTTAATAGAAGTTCTTTATATTGTTTAATCTCATCATCTGTTTTTGGTCTCGATGATCTAAAAACTAGCTTTTTTCCATCGTGAGAGAAAAATGCTCCTCCATCATATCCTAACTGATTTGTAACTTGTTTTACATCAGAACCATCAATATTACAAGTATACAATTCTAAATCTCCAGATCTAATTGATGTAAATACTATCTTATCTCCAATTGGCGAAACAGTGGCCTCAGCATCATAACCATCGTAATTAGTAAGTTGCTTTACAATATTCCCTTCTAAATCTGCGATAAAAATATCATATGAATCATAAATTGGCCAAACATATTTTCCGTCTACTCTTCGATCTGGCACATGAGGACATTTAGCATCTTCAAGGTGAGTTGAGGCATATATTATTGTAGAATCTCCAGGCATAAAATATGAACAGGTGGTTCTTCCAAGACCTAAGCTAACCATTTGAGGAGTCACACTATCAAGATTATAATTATTTGTATCGATAATATAAATTTGATCACAACTTTGACCCCACTTTTCATTAGTTGCTTGAAAAATTAATTTAGAATCATCAAAACTCCAATACGCTTCAGCATTTTCTCCTCCAAAAGTCAGTTGTTTCAAGTTTTTAAAATGCTTTTCCTGATCGTAAATTAAGGATTCACTACTGTTATTTTTAGTTTCTTTTTCACTGATATTACAAGAAAATAATACTAAAAGAATAATTAAGTTAAAAGAATATTGTTTCATATTTTTGAGGAAATTTTGACAAAAGTAATTTTTTTAATTATGAAAAAAACAATATTCTATATTTTATTTCTAAGTATCTCTTCATGCAATATTGATACTGACAAAGACTTAATAGTTAATAAAATGATTGATGAAGTAACGTATTTATCCTCTGACATTTTAGAAGGAAGAGCAACTGGATCTGATGGTGAAAAATTGGCTGCAGATTTTATACAATCAAAATTTAAAGAATATGGTCTGTTAGAAAAAGGTACTGATGGATATCTTCAAAGCTTTAAAGCTATGATTAAAGAAAATCCACATACAAATACAATTAAAGAAGAAATTACTGGAACCAATGTTGTGGGTTATATTGATAATAATCAAGAAGAAACTATAATCATTGGTGCTCATTATGATCATTTAGGATATGGCGATTTTGGATCCTTATACACAGGTGAAAGAGCAATTCACAATGGTGCAGATGATAATTCTAGTGGAGTAAGTATTTTATTAAACTTAGCATATTCTCTTAAAAAAAATCTAGAGTATAATTATCTTTTTATTGCATTTTCAGGAGAAGAACATGGTCTCTATGGTTCTTCATATTACGCAAAAAATCCTACAATTGATTTAAGTAGTTCTAGATTTATGCTAAATTTTGATATGGTTGGTAGGCTTAATGAAGATAAAACTTTAGCTATAAATGGAATTGGGACGAGTTCTAGTTGGGATGAACTAATAAAAAAGTCAAATTCAATAAATTTTAAACTCACAACTACAGCATCTGGGGTGGGACCTTCAGACCATACATCATTTTATTTACAAGATGTTCCAGTATTACATTTTTTTACAGGACAGCATGAAGATTATCACAGACCATCGGATGATGTAGAAAAAATAAATTTTGAAGGGATGTATAGTATCTTTAAATATGCTGAAACAATAATTCAAAACTCTACTGAAATTGAGGATTTTGATTTTGTTGAAACAAAAAGTGAATCAACTACAAGTCCAAATTTTAAAGTTACATTAGGTGTAATGCCTGATTACCTTTATTCTGGAGAAGGAATGAGAATTGATGGAATATCTAAGGGAAGAACAGCTGAAAAATACGGAATTCAAAAAGGAGATATCGTAATTAAAATTGGAGAAATTGAAGTTCCAGACATGATGGGCTACATGACTGGACTGAGTAAACATGAAAAAGGAGATTCAACTGTAGTAATCGTAAATAGAGGTAATAAAAAAATTAAATTCCCTATTGTATTTCAATAAATCTACAAATTCCTATTCATTATATTAGTTTGAATATTTATAGATTCTTGGTGAATTGCTCGCAATAGCAAAATCAAAAACTCATTACTTAAACCACCTTTTTTTCCGTTTAAAACTCTATCTTTTAAAATATACTCCCATCTTTCAGGTTGTAAAATTGTAATACCATTATCTTTCTTTTTTAATCCTATCTTCTGAGCTATAGTCATTCTTTTAATAAGAATTTCAATTAAATCTAAATCAAGAGAATCAATTTGAGAGCGTAAACCTTTTAAAGATACAGCAACATCATCATCAGAGATATTATTCTCTCTTAATATCAGATTAGACAAAAGTTTTTTTAATTCATTAGTCGGTAATTGCTGCTCTTTATCACTAAGAGCTTCACTGGGATTAATATGAGATTCTATCATTAGCCCATCAAAGTTTAGGTCTAATGCTGTTTGTGAGACTTCTTTAACAAGTGATCTATGTCCTGCAATATGACTTGGGTCACACAGAAGAGGAATACTTGGCATTATTCTTTTTAATTCTACAGGAATTTGCCATTGAGGAATATTTCTATACTTCTGAGAGCCGTAAGCAAAAAACCCTCTGTGAATAGCTAAAATTTGTTTAATATCTGAATTATGAAATCTTTCAATTGCACCTATCCATAAATTTAAATCTTCATTTAAAGGATTCTTAACAAAAACTGGAATATCAACTCCTTTTAAGGCATTTGCAATCTCTTGAACAGCAAATGGATTACCAGTAGTACGTGCTCCAATCCAAATCATATCAATATCATTTTTGAGTATATCATCTAAATGATTCGGGTTAGCAACTTCAGTCATTATTTTCATATTAGTCTCTAACCTAACATTCTTTAACCACTCAAGACCAATTTCACCTACTCCTTCAAAACTATTTGGACGTGTACGAGGCTTCCAAATTCCTGCACGAAATATTTTTATTCCAATTTCCTTTAATGAATAAGCAGTAGATAATAACTGTTGCTGAGACTCAGCACTACATGGACCAGCAATAATTAAAGGAGAATTTGTATTAAGATCTGAAGACAATTTATCTAATATAATACTCATAACTATTTTTTATCAGTTTTATAAAAAAGAGAAAAAGGAAAAAGAAGAAATAAGAAAAAAAATTTCTGAGTTAAAACACCAAGTAAAGTAATGACTAAACCAAAAAAAATATACCACCAATAATTTGTCCTCATGAAATATTCTGATTTAATAATTACTAAAAAAATTATTTTAAAATAATTTTCTTTTCAGTAGTTCCGTCTTCATATCTATAAATAATTAATCCCTTTGATTTTTTAGAAATTATTTTACCGGATAAATTGTATGTTTTAGAAATAGTCCTATTTGAAACACTCAAATTCTCAAAACTTGAAGCAGAATTTACAATAATTGACCCTACCATTCCATTAGCTGCATGACTACCTACAGAACAATCATAGTCATAGCTTCCAGCTACTGTAAATACATAAGAATACATTTCTAAATCATTAGTTGGAGTCGATGCAAATGATACAGGATTATTAAAACTTGCTCCTGAAATTGAATTAACATCAAAGTTTACATTATGTAAACCACCATCATTAAGCCAATGTACAGTATCGCCTAAATTAATTGTTAATATTTGAGGGGTGTAATAAAAATTTCCAGCATTAACTGTGTAAGAATTTTGAGCACTTAAATTACAAATAAATAAAATAGCTATTAAAAAAGTTGAGATTTTTTTCATGAGATTTTTTTTCAAATATAAAGAACTTTAATACTATTTAGCATCCTTTTTCTTAAACACTAAAGAGATTGAATTGACACAATGACGAATATTTTTTGGTGTTAATTTTTCACCCTCAAAAACATGTCCCAAATGTCCTCCACACTTTGCACAACATATCTCAACTCTCTTGTAACCAAGTTTATAATCTGAATGTCTTGTTATTGCTCCTTTTATCTCATCATCAAAAGATGGCCAACCACAATTTGATTCAAATTTAGATGATGAAATATATAGCGGGCTATCACAAGCTTTGCAATGATATACACCATCTTTAAAATGTTTGTTATACTTTCCAGTATTGGGGTATTCTGTTCCTTTATTTACAATAACATCTCTTTCTTTACTATTTAATTTCTCAAAATAATCTACTTTTTCTTGAGAAATAAGAGTTAGAGGAATAATAAAAATTAAAATAAAATAAATGTATTTATTCATCTTGCAAATTTAAATAAATCTGTAAAAAATTTCATGAATTTAAAAAGCCAAATCTAAAAAGAAGATAAACTATTGTCATACCAAGGAAAAAAAAATAAAGAAAGTTTTTAAAATTTTTGCTCATAATTTTATTATTACTATAAAACTAATAAATTAATTATATTTGGATGAAACATCTAATAACAACTATTATGAAAAAACTTTTACTACTTTTAATTACGATGCCATTATTTAGCTTTTCACAAGTCAACTGCGATACCGTAATGATTGAACCTCACGGTGCAGAATATACATTTGAAAGAACTAGAGGTTATTGGTTTAGAGCTAATTCTTCCTTTACGCTTTCCGCAGTTAAAGCAGGAGATGGAAATGCATTAGGAGTTAACGCAACTAATCAATCGATTGAAGTAATACAGTTTGACGCATTAAACTTATTTTCAGATACAATTCCACTAGGTTATAATGATATATCTGCTGGCCTTACAAATCCACATACTAGTTTGTTTCATGCACAAAATGTTCCACTGGGATGGGTAACATGTAACGTAAACATTGTAAAAGATAGATACTACGCTATTTTAGGTGCAAAAAACAATACTGTTGTTGCGGGAACTAGCACAAAAATGTATAATTCCACTTTATCTAGCGGAAGTGGTATAACAAAACTTATGCTTAATGGTGATTCAACAGTTTTCTGGAGAGCTGCAATACAAGAATCACTTGCTGATGGACCAGGAACCCAGGGAATGTTTTTTCATGATGGCCCGCATTCTCAAGGAAGAATTCATACTTTAATTTGTACAGGAACTTCAAATGTAGATGAGGTTACTAAAAACAAAGAATTAGTTAAAATTATTGATCAACTAGGTAGAGAAACAAAGAGAACTAAAAATTCTCCTATGTTTTATATTTACAATGATGGAACTACTGAAAAAAGAGTAATTATAGATTAGAAATCTACTTCTTTAAATTTTCCATGACTTTTTCAGAAGACAACAATATATCTTCCATTTCCATTGATTTAAATTGTATAGAATCTCCAAATATTATGCAATGCATAATATCAAACGTAATTATTTTCTAATGTATTTTTCTACTCTTCCGTTTTCATAAATATAAAACAAAGGCATATTTGAGTATGGATATGTTTCTTTTCCTAAAATATCAACAATTTTTAATAATTTAGAATTATAATTATCAGAGAAGAAATTCGTGTAAGTTTGATTATCAGAAATTCTTACACTATCCATTATAACATCTATATATGGGACATCATTAAAATTCGTTTGTACATCGCCAATATCTTCAACAATATTAAATCCACTAGTTGTAATACCAAAAACAGGATGTTTTGAAGTGAAAGGAGGCTTATCAAAATCTAAATAAGTGTTATCAACAAGATTAATAAAAAATTGACATGTTCCTGTATTAGGACCAGAGTTGGCCATAGAAATCGTTTTCTGGATATTACTTAATGTACTATCAAATTCATCTGATATTGGTGGTGGTGGTGGTGAAACATCACCACCTTGAATCATAAAATTTGAAATAACTCTATGAAATAAAGCACCATCATAAAATCCAGAACTTACTAAATTGATAAAATTCGATGTTGTTATTGGAACAAGAGAATCATAAAGTTCAACTGTAAAGTCACCATAATTAGTGAAAAAATCAACTTTGGTTTGACTGTTAACTTTTAATGAAGAAAATAAAATGATACAGATTAGAAGAATACGCATACCAACAAATCTATAAAATTTATTTAAAAAAAAGAGGCCTAATAAAATTAGGCCTCTTTAACACAATACAAAATATAATTATTGAACAATTATTTTTTTATTAATAGTTCCTTGATTGTCTGTTATCTCTAAGAAATATACGCCTCTAGCATTATTACCAATACTAATCTGTTTTGTATACTCCCCAACAAACTGCTCAAG
>Ga0222716_10001737_pt1 | contig 18025 bp, 13 predicted proteins | sample C33_13DmetaG_FD_165044 | JGI IMG/M metagenome (GOLD analysis project Ga0222716, IMG submission 165044) | Estuarine water microbial communities from San Francisco Bay, California, United States - C33_13D | ecosystem: Environmental > Aquatic > Marine > Unclassified | place: USA: California... | reverse complement strand
TGAAGGACGTAACAAGGCAAGGATATATGCAGGGAAAATTGACGAGAACATTGTTCAACACCTTGCGAGATGCGTCATCGCAGATAATGCCTTAGAAGTACAACGCCGTTTGGGACTAATACCTGCACTTATGGTACACGACGAACTCGTCTATGTAGTTCCTGGAGATCAAGCTCAAACGACGCTTGACAAAGTACAAGAGATAATGCGTACACCTCCTGTTTGGTGGCCAGAACTTCTCACTTGGAGTGAAGGCGATATAGCAGATACATACGGCGACGCCAAATAATAGTGTACACTACGACTCATACCCAATAAATATATAGGAGCAAAACATGATGTATGTGATTTACGGAGTAATAGTTTCAGCAATTCTTATAGGCTGGATAATCAACAAGTTCGATAAGAAAGAAGCAAAGATAAAGTTCATAGCAGAGATGCCACACATGAAGCCATTGCCAATGGGTACAAACGGTGTTGGGTTTTGGAAAGGTATCAAGATGTGGCTTACTACATCACGCAAGTGGGAAATTGTTAAGGACTGGAAGTACACAATCGACAAAACAACCTATGTAGTGCCAAAAGGATTTGTCTTTGACGGCGCGAGTGTACCGAAGTTCTTTCGCTCTTGGCTATCACCAATGGGTGTATTGCTAATGGGTGGACTGGTACATGACTATGGGTACAAGTATCAGACGTTGTTACATGCTAGCAAGAAGAGCGGTAACGGCATACAGACACAAAAGTCTATGGACGAAACCTTCCGCGACATCAACATCGCAGTTAACGGATTTTATGTGCTTAACTACTTAGCCTATTACGCACTAAGATTGGGTGGGTTTGTAGCTTGGAACGGACATAGGAAGAACAACGCTAACTGGAAAAAAGATGTCTAACCCCGAACTTATATTCAGAACCTTTAGGCAATCTAATAAAGAGAAGCTTGAGGAACAAGCAGAAGAATACGCAGATGTAGTAGCTAAGAGTGGAAGTCCTGTAACTTATACAGAGGCTTATGACTATTACATGAAAACAAGGTATTACGACAAAGAGGAAAACAATGATAAATTACCCGTTTAAAGCTTGGAGTTACTCCTCGTTAAACGCTTTCGAGACCTGCCCACGCAGATACCAACTGACGAGAGTGACTAAAGAAGTAGTAGAAAGGCAACATGAAGCATCTATATACGGCAATAGAGTACATAAGCACTTGGAAAACTACGCTAACAAAAAACGGGGTTTACCCCCCGAGTTACAGAAGTACGCTAAGTACGTCGACAAGATTTTTTCTTACGAGGGTAAACACATCGTCGAACAACGCATGGCCATAGATAAGAACTTCAAGCCTACTAAGTGGATGGCTAAGAACGTATGGTGCAGAGGTATTATCGACATCGGTGTGGTTAATTCAGACACTGCTTATCTACTTGATTGGAAAACAGGTAAGCGTAAGCCAGACTCAGATCAACTTAAGCTATTCGCTGCACTCGCTTTCGCCCACTACCCTTATATAAGTAAGATAGTGTGTGGTTTTATATGGCTGAAAGAAGGTAAGTTCGACAAAGAGATATACACCAAAGAGGATATACAGGACATTTGGGAAGAGTTTCTTCCTAGAGTTCAGCGTGTAGAGATAGCATACGCAGAGGATAAAGATAAGTGGCAAGCAAAGCCTTCCGGTTTGTGTAAAAACTGGTGTCCTGTCGGTAAGAGACTATGTGATTTTTGTGGAGTGTAACTATGGCAATGGGAGCAGAAGCGAAAGTAAAGAAGAAGATAAAGGAGTACCTAGCCACAACTGGCGCGTGGTACTACATGCCTGTATCTAATGGAATGGGGCGAGTAGGGTGTCCGGACATACTCGTTTGTTACGAAGGCAATTTTGTAGCCTTTGAAGTGAAAGCACCGGGCAAATTAAAAAACACAACTGCAAACCAAGATAGAGAAATTAACGGTATTAACAAGGCCGGTGGTGTTGCGATAGTTGTTGATGACGTTAAACAAGTTATGGAGGTAATAGATGACTATAACATCTAAGAAGTCGCTAGCAACAAAAGCTGCGTACAACAAAATACCATCAGTACAAGCCAAACGTGTGTTACAAAACAAAGCAAGACGCCATGCTATAAAGGCAGGTAAAGCTAAAGTAGGTGACGGTAAAGATGTTCACCATGTACGCATGTTAGGTAAAGGAGGAAGTGGTAAAGATTCAAACACAAAAGTGGTTAGTAGGAAAACAAATAGAGGGTGGAGAAAGACTAACCCTAAGTTATATGGTCGAGCGAAATGACGCGTAGCTATAACTTAGGTAGTTCTGACTACGCCAGCCACAAAATCCAACCATGGGATATCTGGTTGGAGTACAACTTAAACCCGTGGGATGCAGACATCATCAAACGGATACTTAGAGAAAAAGGCGAGCGTAGACTCGACTATGAAAAAATCAAACACATCTGCGATGAACGCATCAGACAGATAGACGAGGGCGAAAATAATGTTAGTTTTCAAGGAAAAGAAGGCACTACTTCTCCGGCTTAGAGAACCAGAGAGAATACTTAATGTAATACACACTGCTAAGAAAGTACTGTTCAAAGGAGCAGAGTATGTAGCAGTGCCACACAAATTAGATGAGACAAGAGTTCTAAGAAGCCTGGGGCATGATGCACCATCACCGATCCGTTATCACTACGATTGGCCTGGTAGGTTCGCGCCGTTCCAAGCACAAAAAGATGCCGCGGCGTTCTTATCCACACACAAAAGAGCATTTAACCTAAGCGAACTAGGCACTGGCAAGTCGCTAGCATCTCTATGGGCATATGATTACCTCAAGAGAGAAGGTAAGGTAAGCAAGGCTTTAATCATTGCACCATTGTCCACACTAGAGAGAACTTGGGCAGATGAGATATTCAACCATTTCCCTCACTTAACTTGTGCCGTGTTACATGGTACTAGAGATAAGCGTATAAAACTACTGAAGCAAGACTTAGATATTTACATTATTAACCATGACGGCTTATCAATAGTTGAGCCTGCACTACGTGATAGACAGGACATAGACTTAGTAGTTGTCGACGAAATAGCACAGTGCGCTCGTAACGCATCGACGGATAGATGGAAGGTAATAAACACCATAGTCAACAAGCACAAGAAAAAGAGAGCCTGTTGGGGTATGACTGGAACGCCTACACCTAATGCACCTACTGATGCTTGGGCGCAGTGCAGACTACTAGTACCCGAGAAAGTTCCACCATACTTTAATAGATTTAAGATGCAAGTGATGAGGCAGTTAAGCCAGTTTACTTGGATACCAAAGCCCGATGCCACAGACATAGTCAAAGACATAATGCAACCTGCTGTAAGGTTTACTCGAGATGAATGCGTAGACCTACCACCTTTAATGTATGAAACGCGTCTCGTGAATTTGACAAAGGAACAGACCAAAGCATACAAAGAGATGATGGTACGGTTACAGACTCAAGCAGAGGATGGGGATATAACGGCGGTCAATGAGGCAGTCAAGATGGCGAAGCTGATACAGATCGCGTGCGGGGTAGTCTACGCCGACGACGGTTCAGAAGTTACGATACCATCTAACCCCAGGATACAAGAGACGAAAGACATTGTTGCATCAGCAGAAGGTAAAGTGATTGTGTTTGTACCTTATGTATCATCAGTCAAGATGGTGGCAGAAGAACTAAGTGCTGACTTCACAGTAGAAGTTATACATGGCAGAGTAAAGAAATCAGAACGAGACCGTATCTTCGGTGAGTTCCAAAGAGGTAAGGACTTAAAAGTTATCGTCGCACAACCAGCTGCGATGTCACACGGTCTTACACTAACCGCGGCAAGTACCATCGTTTGGTACTCATGCGTTACATCCAACGAAGTGTTCGAGCAAGCCAACGGAAGAATCAACAGACCGGGGCAGAAAATGAACAACTTTATCATCATGCTTGAGGGTACAAAAGTCGAGAAAAGGATATATTCTAGGCTCAAAAACAAGCAGAAAATGCAGGGCGCACTGCTCGACGAAATAAAAGCACACAGAAGTAAAGTAATGTCTTGACACACTAAAAAGTTTAGTGTAACCTTGTACTCTTCTGAACTTATATGAAAGGACTAGAACTTATATGAAACTACTAAGACCGGATGAAGTTTCGGAAAAATTGGGAATAAGTAAGGGGGCATTACCTGCCCTCCGTAGGCGAGACGATAGCTTCCCCCCACCCATAAGAGTATCTCAAAAGGTACTACGATGGGATGAAGCTGATATTAACGAATGGTTATCAAAAAAGAAGGAGATTGTATATGGCGAAGGCGAGTGAACTAGACGACGTTACGTTGGTCAAGATCTTTATCGCACTACGCGACCGGAGGGCAAGACGCAAAGCAGACTATCAACTGGACGATGTAGAGGATAAGGAAAAGCAAGACAAAATAGAGATAGAGTTTCTTAAACGTTTCAATGAGCGTGGCATAGATAATGTGTCTGCTAGAGGCGTAGGAACTGCTTACAGAACAGTGAGGGCATCAGCTAAAGTTTCTGATTGGGATTCCTTACTTGAGTTCATTAAGAAGGAAGGTGCTTGGGAGATGTTAGAGCGCCGTGTAAGTAAGGTAGCAGTGGAGCAATTCAAGGCTGAGACAAAGGACTTGCCACCTGGTGTAGACTGGGGCGAAACGCAAGTTATTAATTTTAGACGTAAATAGAGAGGTATTAATATGAGCGACATGGTTGCTATCAAATCGGGCGGTTTACCTGCCCACCTAAAAGGAAAGACTAAAACAAATAACCTATTTGCTGCGGCAGTAACAGTAGGTGGTTTTCCGGTAATTTCAATTAAAGGAAAGGTGTTCCATATACAACGAGGTGATGAGAGAGAATTAGTCACTAAGACTGGAACAGATGATGAACCGGCATCAGCGTTGGAGGTAGTTATTTTATCTGTCAACCCTAACAAGTCAAAAGTGTTTTATAATAGTGGGTTCGTAGAAGGTAGCGTAGCTAAACCTACATGCTACAGTAACGACGGTATTGCACCTGCATCAGATGCAGAAGAACCACAATCTAAAAAGTGTAACGTCTGCCCTCACAACCAGTGGGGTTCTCGTATAACAGAGAACGGAGGCAAAGGTAAGTCATGCGGTGACTCAATGCGTTTATGCGTAGCACCGGCGGGTATGATTAACGACCCTATGTTGCTTAGAGTACCTGCGGCAACACTTAAGACTTTAGGCCAATACGGCAGTCAACTATCTAAGCGTGGCGTAGAGCCTCAATACGTAGTTACTAAAGTTGGTTTCGATTACAATGTGGCGCACCCTGCCCTTACTTTCAAAGCTATGCGTTTTGTAGAGGAAGAAGAACTTGCCACAGTTGAGAGTACTCTTAACGACGAAGCCGATATTATCGATCAAATCACTGGCGTAGCTGATAAACCTAGTATCAGCGTTGAGCCAGTAGCAGAATCTGCCCCTGCACCTGCGGCAGAACCTGTAGCAAAGCCTGTGGAGGCTAAACCAAAACCTGCTCCTAAGAAAGAAGTCAAGGAAGTAGAGGAAGATGAAGTGGATGACGCTTTAGCCAACCTCGATTTCGACGACTAGAAACACCAAACCATAGCCGGGGTTCGCTCCGGCTTTCTTTTCTTATGTACTTACTAGGTAGGCAGGATGGCGACTCAAAAATTTTTACAGTTAGTATTGCCCGACAACGGCATAAAAGTAATAGCACTGGCTACCCCAACCAAGAATGGTGGCGCGTGGTTTAAATACAAGACCTACGATAATATAGACGAAGCGGCGGCTGCAGCTACAGTATTCGACGACGAAGGCGAAACTGTTTACTTTGCAGTTAACTCATTTAACGATTGGTACTTAGATGAGGCTAAAGATAAGAAGCGCATAAGAACTCAAGAGAATGTACACTCATGTCGTTCATTGTTCGACGACTTCGACGTTGGATCAGACGACCCTAAAAAGTACGAGACGAGAAACGAAGCACTAGCAGACATAATTAGACTTGCTACAGTGCTAAAACTAACACCTACTATTACATCATCTGGCGGAGGGTATCATTGTTACTTCTCGTTAGACCAGGATGTAGACAAGAAAACTTGGGAACAACTATCAGCACTAAAACGAGATGTAACTAACCATCTGGGAATCAAGGCAGACAGAGCCGTTGACTTAGATAGTGCGAGAATACTTAGACCAGTTGGTACTCACAATAGAAAAACAAACCCACCTAAAGCAGTAGAACTTGTTAAGGAAGGTAAGCAATACCCAATAAACGTTATAAGGGGAAAGCTTGAAAAATACATAAAAGAGAATAATGTTAAGCCTGCACCAGCCAGTAAGCGTAAAGCAATAGCAAATCCTTTTGCCGCGGCATTGGGAGACTATCCAACGGCTGACGCAGAGGTAGTAGCAGAGCATTGTTTTGCAATACGAGAGTTTAGAGATAAGCAAGGGGATATACCCGAGCCACACTGGCACAGAGCAATTGGAGTTGTTAAGCACTGTGACAACGGCGAGCAGATTATCCACGACTGGAGTAAAGGTTATAAAGGTTACAATAAAGGAGAGACCCAAGCTAAGATTGACGAATGGGCAGTCGGGCCGACTTCATGCGTAGAGATGGACTCCATCTTAGGGTGTATGAAAGATTGTCCTGTGGCTAGTAAATGTAAGTTTCCAATCCAGTTAGGGCATAAAGAAGAAGTTGAGTCAGTAGTAGAAGAGACGCAACCCGAGGATTCAGTTCCACAAAGTAACGCCCCTGTAATAGAAGGGCAGACAATCCCTTACTGGCCTAGCAGTGGTTACAGATGGAACGGCAGCGCACTATCTAGATCTATTAAAGATGACGACGGCGTCGTTCACTGGAGGGCATTTTGTCGGTCGTTCATTTACCCTGTTAACAGAATAAAAGATAAGGAAGGCACATGGGTGGTACACTGGAGAGCCAAGGAGAAGAACGGTAATTGGCGCGAGTTCTTTATGCCTACATCTGAATTAGCGTCTACAGATTTAATGGCTAAGACCTTAGCCGCTCACGAAGTATTTTTAGTTAGAGCCCAAAAAGCGAGGAATGATATGGCTGAATTTGCAGAAGGTTTAATTGAAACGCTCCAAGCATGGAGAATAGAGACAAAGACATACAGTCAATTTGGTTGGACAGACGACAGGAAAGGTTTCGTCATGGGAACTAAGATGATAAAACTTAAGGATGAGGAAGATGTGCTATGCGACCCAGACATGCCTGGTGACATTGCTATGGACTTCGGCACATCTGGCACGATAGACGACTGGATTGGTAATATAGATACCTTATACAACAGACCAGGAGCAGAGCCTTTTCAGTTTGCCCTATGCCATTCTATGGGTTCAGCACTTGTAGAGTTAATGGGTTCGTCTAACTGGCACGGTTTACCTCTCGCCTTTACAGGACACGGCGGTACCGGTAAGTCGACGGCGGCGAAGATAGCATGTGGATTTTATGGCAACCCAGAGTTTATGGAACGCCAGACAGGTGAGCAGGGTTCTACACTTAACGCGGCAATCAAGCGTATTGCTATTATGGGTTCACTACCTATGCTACTTGACGAGTTTTCGGGTAGGCAGCCAGATGAACTGACGCGAACTGGATACGCACTAGCCAACGGTAGAGACAAGGAGAGACTTGGATCAAATGGTAAGTTTGCAACAGTAGGCGGTCAGTGGTTTAAAAATAGTTTCATTACTTCCAACGATTCACTGCACGAAAGCATAAGTAAGCTACCAGCAGGCTATCGCGTTGAAGCGACGCAGTTGCGATTCTTTGAGGTACAACTACCAGAGAACTTTAGAACTGAAACATTTCCAGACATAACACAGTCGTTCATTGAAAATCACATGGACAATGTGTATGGAGAAGCATGCAGACCATTCATTAGGTTCATCATCAAAAACCATGACTGGGTACGCAGACAGATTACTGCGGCAAGGGGTAAGTTTAATCCCGAGTCCAACGAGGACAACAAGGAGCGTTTCTACAGAGATACTATAGTAACTGCTTTGGTAGCCGGCAAGATAGCTGAGAAGCTTGGGCTGATTATGTTTGACCTAAAAGGTATGAAGAAGTGGGCGATAACAGAAGTAGAGCGTATGCGTGAGAGCCGTAAGGAAACTAACACAGACATTGGCGAGCATATCGCACAGTTCATCTCCACGCTTCCAGGACGACTCATCATAACCAAACACTTTAACGACGCCAGAGCCAAGAACAAAGAGACTCCGATGGAGATTCTAAGAGCGCCTGCTGTAGGGCGAGTGTGTATAGACGACAAGAAAGTCTATATAACTGCTAAAACAGTTAACGACTGGTGTAAAGATCACGGAGTAGCACCAACGACGATGAAAGAAGAACTAGATAAGGGTGGCTATATAATTTACGCTGCTGATGGTTCACCTAGTATCAAGTGTTACATTGGTTCTGGTTCAACAGTTCCAAGTGGACAGGCAAGATGCTATGAGTTTAAGTATAGCAAGTTGTTCGGTGATAGCGCCCCACTGCATTTAGTTAAGACTGAAGATGGTGTTGAGACCGAGAACTTACTAGAGAAATAAGAAAAGACCCGAAGGAAAAGAGGGAAAACTCCGGGTCTTAAATGGTACTTTAAGCCAGTACCAGGCGAGCGAACTAGTTAGTTCCTAATTGTTCTTTATAATTTTTTTCTCTTGTTCTTTGTCTTGCAGGTGCTTTTATAAGACTAGATAAAGCCGTTCTTTTTATAGCACTTCTGGCATTGTTAAAGAAAGGTCTGACTCTATCTTTAGCATCTTGCAAATCTTTCCAGTCTACAATAGCTTCTCTAGCGTCTTTTCTATTTTTATCTTTTTTAGCTTTAACATACCTTTTACGTATTTTAGATTGCTCGTCAGAGAACCATTTCCCTAACTCGAACTGTTGACCTCTTACCCACTTAATATTATTTATATCTGTTGCAGGTATACCTAAAGCATTTACTGCTAACTGAAACCCACTAAAAGCATCTGGCCCAACTATGTCACCATTTCTAAGGGAATATCCTTCAGTTCCAAGTCTATAAGACTCCATAATCGTTCTTACACCTTTAGGTAGTGCATACTCAGTTGCTCTCCAGGCATTGCCTTCCTTCGCGTAACTTATAGAGCGCATTACATTTGACGCCGTCGCTGCTGAAGGGCCCGCAACTATCTCGAAGACGGCCTGCGCTAGTGCTTGTTCTGAAAGTTCAAAGTCAGTATATGGTGCTGGGTGAAAAATCTTTTGTTGGCTTAACTTGGTTGACATATCTATACCAAACACAGTAGGAAGTCCTCTAGATATAATCTTAGCCCAGGTTTCGTCTCCAATGTTTTCGTTGATCCAACGCTCTAAGTCTTCTGGTTCGTCGCCTTCGTTAAGCATTCCCATTAAGAAAGGTGCTATTTGTCCTAGTACTGGCACGCCTACTGCTCCAGAGAACAACGCAGCATGACCCATCATAAAGCCCATTGTTCTTTTACCTGCTGCTTTTTCATACGCCGTAGCCCCCCACAATGATTTTTTAGTAGCATCTGCATAAACCCATGCCATCATTATCTGGTACTTACGATACTGCCCTGTAAGTTTAGGAAGTGTCTTAAGGATTTGAGGTGCGTCCATAGAAGAGAAGTTACCTTGGGTGTCTTCTACTACACTTATAGCGTAGTCTTGGGCTGAATCCATACCTTGTTTTTTAACTACTTGTGGCCTGGATTGTGCCATTTCAAAAGCTGCTGTAGCAGTAGAGATACGGTTGTAAGCTTCAACCATACGAGCTACTTGATACAATCTATGTGCTAAAGTGCTGGCTGCCTCAGTACCTTTATTAATTAACTGAAAACCAGAGTCTGACTTGTTAAAGTTCGCTAAGTCTTGCTCAAGTCCAACGTCAAGTAATTGTCTCTCTTGTAACTCAGTTAACAACGCTTGGTACTTTTTAGGTGCTTTAGTAATATCAATAGTAGTTTGGAACTTAAGATTTTTTGCGTCAAATGTTACTAACTCTTTGGCCATTCTCAAACCTTTCCAGTACAGCTTAAGGCTTTTTACATAACTAGAAGCACCAAAATCACCTGCAAGTTTAGGAATAGTGACCATTATAGGTTGCGTTGCGTTAGTAACATGATAACCAATACTAGACGTAAGCATGTACACAGTGTTTATTGCAGCAAGTCTATCTTGTATCGGTGTTGGTTTTTCATTTAAGTTGGAAGTATAATGCGAAACTATCATGTTGTAGACTCTACCAAGTGTAGGTCTATCTTTTTTCATTTCTTTGTTAGCTTCACCTAAAGCAGTATTTACTGCCGTGCCGTGTTCCATATTAGCAATTAAGTTAGCTTCAGCAGTTGCATTTACAACAAAAGAACGAACCATACTTTTTTCTGCACCTGGAATAGTTCTACGTTTTTGTTGAGAACGCCTTGCATTTTCTTCACTAAGGCTTTCAAAGTACATATTTTTTACCATTAGTCGTATTTGCTTATACTCTTTAGACGATTCATCTAAGTTCTCAACTCCCATCCTAGCTAGTACTTGATCTAAAATTTTGTAGTCCGGGGAGCGACCTTCACTTACTACTGCTGTTTTTTCTGAAGCTTCTGCAAAAGCAAACTCACTTTCTCTAGAGTCTCTGTATTGTTTGGCTATACCTACACTGCCGTGGAAACTAACTTCATAATGTATTGGGTTAGTTTTTAAATCTTCTAGAGTTTTTCTTGTCTCTTGGCCACCATCTTCTTCATAAGCTTTTTCTGCGTCTAAATACGCTTGTGATTTAAACTCAACTACGTGGTTACCAAAACGTCGCAACGGAGCATACGGCCCTTCTAAACCAGAAACACCGAAAAACTTTTCGCCTAACTTCTTTTTATCTGGGTCTTTTTCATCTCCGAAAAACATTTTTGCTATTTGCCTTTTACGGGCTAGCATTTTTTCGCCGTGAGCAAATATGTCTTTAACTAACTCTTGCTGGTCTGCATCAAGTTTATTGAATCTTTTTTCCATTGCCCCATCTATTTGAATTTTTTCATATCTAGGGTCTGATTTATTGAAAGGGTTATAAGCCCACAATTGCCTTTCTGTAGAATCTTTTATAAACGCTTCCGCTACAACTAGTTTCTCACTAGCCATAGCTCTGGCTTTAACTTGGATTTCGTCTATTTGTTGTTTTATTTCATTTCTAGTTTTTTCCAACCGAAGAATAGCTTTATGCCAGTCTTTAGCTGCCGGCATTACTTTTTCGTATTTTCTAATTAGTTGGTGTAAGAACTGTGTACTTTCTGCTGCTTTAACAAACAAGTTGCTTATCGTATCCCATATAACAGCTGCTGATTCACCGAAATTAGTTTTAATCCATGTACGAGCTTTCTCGTCGTTTCTTTTACTTTCTTTCTTTTCAGCACGGTTAAGAGCGTAATCTATGTCAGTTGTAGTTTCATCAGGGTCGTACAGACGTTGTTCGTGTTTTGCAGCGTCTTCTCTACGGCGTTTAATTTCTTCTTTTAGTTTAGCCCTAAGTTGTTTTTCTTCCCTACCTCTTTTTATTTGAAACTCTCTCCACTCGTTTACTGGCAAGAATGTAGGTGCTATATATTTGTTCTTATCGTTTTTAGGTATTATTTTAGCAACGTACTCGTTAATTTTATTATCCCAAAAGTCATTACTGTTAAAGTTTTTTACTGCGTCTAACTGTCGTGAATTGGTTTTGTCTAAGTCTTTTAACTCTTTTATTACATCATCTAGCAGGTTTGCCATTTTTGTCATATCGCCAACTTGTCTAAACTCTGCTAATTTACGCCTGCTGTCCCTGCTTTCTTTACGCTCTATCTCCATTGATACATTGCTAAACATAATAGCCATCTCTGTATCCGCGTCTATTTTTCGCATGTTCTCAAGAACTTTTTGACTTGTTCGCAACTGAGGATTACCTGCGTCAACTTCAATCATAATTTCCATAGCAGCTGCACCGTAAGCCATATTTACAACATCTTGACCTGTAATATCAAATGTTCTTTGCTGAAACACGCCAAGAAACTTTTTTATTGCATTTCTAAATTTATTTAATATTTTTCCTACATCAGTGTTTTCAGAAGGTTTGACACCTCTTGCTACTGAGTGGTGTAAGAAATACGCAATAGTTTCTTTAAGTTCTTTAGTCGTTTCAGCGTCTGGATTGCTAGACGCTGTAGTAGTCGATTTATTTGGGGAATCGGTAATGTCACCTGTAAGGTCTAAGTCACCCATATCTTCCATTGTAGCGTTAGCAGCTCTTTGTTCCACAGAAGGCTTACCGCCATTTCTTTTTACTTCTTTATATTCTTTAGCCCATTTTCTTATCTGGGCAGCGAGAGCTTGGGACTCTGCCGGAGACAGTATGTTATCTAACCCTATGTGACCACCAATTTCGTGCAAAAATACAGCAAAAAAAGCATCTGGCCCTATCTCATCTTTTTTAGTCAGCTTCTGTATTTCTTCGACGTTAAAAGCTATAATGTCAGGGCGTCGTAGTTTGAGGCTTCTAGGCCTAACATAACTACCTTTCGTAGACGTTTTACTTACAAAAGCCGCAGCATCTTCAGTATCTTTTGGGTTTTCACCCATTTGTTTTGCTAAGTCTTTGTTATTTCTGCCTATAAATACTCTTCTTAAAATTCTTTCAGCATTCTTAGCACCTACTAACCTAACAAACATATTCTCAAGTTCTTTTTTATGCTCTTGAAACTGCAACTCATCAAGTTTGTTTTTGTAAGGAGTTTCTTCTGCTCTCGCAGGAACTACAAAGTTGGGTTTCTTTTCGGCAGTGGACTTAGCAACAGGTTGTATCTTAGCCTTTGGCTTTTTCTTCTTCTTCTTGGCTTCTTTTTCTAAAGTTTCAACAGTGTCAACAAACGCTTTATACTTTTTTTGTTTAAGAAGTTTAGTCAAATTAGGGTGCTTAGCTTGCCAACCGGAACCTAATCTTTTAGTTGCTTCTTTTTTTACTGCGTTTTCTGTTTCTAGTTCTAGACTCTGAATTTCTTTTTTAGAAGCTGTGGTTTTAGGTCTTACTACTTCTGCTGTCTTCCGTACTTTTGTACCACTATTTTTTCCTGCGGTGTCAGTCTGTCCCCGAGGTTCTGCCTTTTTTGTATCTCCTTTGCTTGTTCCTTCAGGAACTTTCTTAGTTTGAGTTTCTGTCCCACGTTTGCTTTCATTTTTTTGTTCTCCTGTATGTTTTTGGATAATGTCTTGTCTTGCTTGTTGTAGACCTGAATCATTACCTGTTTCCAATGCTACCGCGGTGGCAAGTACCCACTCACTACGATTTCTAAGAGACATGTCGCTAAACTTTGGATCGTTGTCTTTTTTATTATTGTCCCACGCTTGTTGTATCGGCTCTAAAGTTTCTTTGTTTTCTGTTCTAAATACTACTTGTACGTCTTGTATTCTTTTTTCGAAGGCTTCGTCTCTTCTAGCCTGCCCTTGCTCGTCTAACTCGGCACTACCTTCTTCTTCAGTTTGTTGTTTTGCAAGTGCAGCTTCAGCTTCATTTGCTTTCTTAATTTCAGCTTCTGCTTTTGCTCTTTCTTCTGGAGACAACCCAGCAAGTCTTTGTCCTACGGGATCTGTACCTGGAACGTTTTCTGTTCTAATAAGTTTTTGTTCACCTAGTTTTGTTTGCCCTTCAGAGTCTCTAATATTAAAGCCAGGGTTTTCTAGTATTTCATTTGGGTTTACGGGTTCACCTTGAGTGCTTTCGGACTCATCTATAGCAGCGCCAGTAACATCGTTTTCCCTTCTTATCTCAGCTTCAGCGTCAGTAACTGGGGCTATTAATGGTTTTGATTTTTGTGATACAATGCCATTTAGTATTGTTTCAAAATCTTGACCATAGGTACTTTTTACCGCGTTTTTAATTCTAGTAATAGCTTGAGACACGTTACCTTTACCCTTAAGACCTAACTCCTTACTTATTTTTTCAGCAGACCACCCTTTAGCTTTGTTGGAGCCCTTGCCTTTAGTTTGTTCAACTTTGTAGTAATCACCTATAGTGTCGTTTGTTACTGTACTTTTGATAAACTCCCACACTTGATTTGTTTGAGGGCTTAGTTTTAAATTAATGTCATCTAAAGTTTCAATTGCAGCCGCATCTGGTTTTTTAACTACTGGGGGTTTTGTTCTTGCACCTTCTTGTTCCTCTACCTTCCCTTGCTCTTGAGCTATTAGTATTTGTATGTCAGCTTCTCGTTTGTACGCAGGCCATTCACCAGGAATAGTATTTGTTTCTGCTTCAGATTCAACTTCTCTTAGGGCTGCTAAGTCTCCAGCAGCTATGGCATTCATTCTCCTTTGGTAATAATCCGCTAACCTTCCGTCATTTTCTTCTGGTACAAAAGCCGGGTCTTGCGCTCTTTGTTCTCTTGCCTCTTGCAATGAAGCGTGGTCATCCAAAGCAACTTCATAGTTATTTAAGTTGTCTTCTGGTTGAGGTTTAGGCAAACTATTTAAAAAGTCTTGTCTTATTTTTTCGTTTGCTTTTTCGTTTTTGGTTATATATTTTCTATTTTCTGTTAGCCACGTTTGGAACTCAATATCTAATTCACTATCTGGAGTAGTTAGTTGCAAGTTGTTGATTAACTCTTGCTCAGCTTTAGTTTCCTCACTTAACTCTTCTTCGCTTACAAAAGTTTTAGAGTGTTTTTTACGTAGTGCTATTTTTTGTTCAGCAGCTGCAGCTTCTTCTGCTAGTTCTCTGTCAGCTTTTTCTTGCTCTTGTCTCCTTAAGTCATCAGCTTTTTGTTGTTCATCAGCTACAGTTTGTTTGGCTTCTTCTACAGTATCGTCTATTACAGCTAAAGGGTCTTGCTTTTTACTTAGTGCCCCACCAACTGTACCCATGGCGCTACCACCAACAAAACCAGCAAAGGCAGATGTAGGGTCGCGGAAATTAGCTTCCTCAAAAGTAGCTCCAGCTCCCATTTCCTCAAGACCTGTTTGTACTGCTTCAGTACCAGCTTCTAAAGTACCACCACCTAAACCTCTAGATGCAGCATTTACTGTACGACTTTTAGTTGTAAATCTTCCTGTCTCAAATAAATTTTTAGCTGGACCGACTTTAGCAAGACCTAGAGTAATAGCCTCTGCACCAAATTCAGCGACACCAGCGAGAGTACCATATTTAGTAACTCTCATAAGGTCTACTTCTTCTTTAGTTTTGCCTTCTTCTAGTGCTTTATCTACTGCCCCGCCGTATGTGTACCCTAGCTCTGTTCCTATCGCTTGCCCCGCAAGACCTGTGTACTCACCTTTCATTGTTGCTTTTGGCAATATTTCTGCAAGTTGAGCTTGAGTTTTTTTAGAACTCATTACTGCATTTAGCGCACCCTTATTTAATTTACCGCCGTATTCTTTTTGAAGTTGCTTTCTCACCTGCCTTTCTGCTGCTTTTTTAGTCACAGCACCGGCGCCTTTACTTACAACAACAGCTTCAATAATTTGAGGTATAGCATAACCAAGCCAATATTGAGCAGCGTCTACATAGTCACCTACGCTTTCAGCATTCTCAATATTGTCTGTTGCTTTAGCACGAAGACCAACTTCCTTCATGTTTTTGTCGTAGCCTTCATAACCAAAGTCACGAAGCGTATCGGAGCCGACAGCGTCCCCTACATAGCCTGCAAGACCATAGAGTCCGCCCTGGAGAGAGTCAACACCGCTAGATAAACCTCGTGCAAAGTCACCCTGGTCAGGGTCATACATGCCAAAATGCTCAGCGAGAGATTGGGGGTCTCTGCCAGTAAGCTCTGACATTTTGTAGATAGCGTCTACATCAGTTAAATTACCGTAGACTTGAGGATAGCGTTCTTTGTAAGTTTGAAGCGAAGTCGCCATGTTGTATCCTTTATCTGTTTGCTGCTAAACCTAAATTCATGTTACTAGAACTGACAAGAGTTGATGGGTCAGGTGCAGTAGCTGTACCAAGTTGAGCCATTAAAGCTTTTCTATCGGCCATATGTTTTTCTCTTAATTTATTTTTAGTTTTTTTCCGGTTGTTCTTTTTGTCTCTTGGTGAAGCGTCAGGGTCAACGACTTCCATAGGGCCAAGTTCTTTTAATTTTGCATCTATGCCTGCTATCAACTCTTCGGAACCAGCTTTAGATTTTATATAGTTAAGTCTTTCTGTAGCTTTTTTATGCCCTGGGTTACTTGGTAAAGTATTTTGTATAATCTTTTCTTGTAATGCAATCTCTTCCATCAAGCTATCTTTTAATGGTTTTTGTTGTTTTAACCCCCCTTGGGTACTTCCGTCATTATTATTCTCTGGGTCTGGGTCTGGGTCACCATCACCGTTCTGGTTAGCGGCATCTGACGCAGCATCAACATCAGAATCGGTTACCAAGCTAGCAATACTTTCTAGGTCATACCCTTCCCCTAATAGCATTGCATACCCAAGAGTGTCATTGGGGTTTTTTGTTATTCGTTGTATAGCCCATTGATCTTTAGTAAGTGGAGTTTTAATACCTTTTGCTTTCGCCATTTCTCTGTAATAATCTGCTTCTGCTTCTGTTTTATTTGCGTCGTGGTAAGCTTTGGAAGTTGCCATCATATTAGCCGGATCTAAAGCCATGTCTAAATTAGTTGTAAACTCTGCACCTTCTTTACCCGTAGCAATGGTTCTTACAAAGTTGCCGTCAGGAGTTACTTCTGTCATAGTAACTATACCGTCTTTTGTCACAACCTTGACGTTATTAATACCGTTCATTTCATCTACAATTTCTCTAACAGCATCTGGGCCACCTTTAGCCATTGCTTCCATTGCTTTAGATTTAAGTAATGTACCTTGATCGTTTATGTTTTGTATCTCATGTTTGCTATATTTTTGCTGAAGATCCATAGCAAGGACTGCGTATTCTGGGCTTATTTTGCTTAGGTTTGTTAAAAGATAATTATTAGCTTCCTCTTGACTTTTAAAACCTCCTTCCTTATCTCCTAGTGCTGCTTTTGCTGCAAAGTCTTTGTACGCATTATTAAAGTCTTGTGTGTTTTGTAATTCAGTTAACTCGTTCTCAACCCGAATTGCGTCTTTTTTCATTTCTTTTTCTTGTATTGCTTTAGACCTTTCTAGAGTAAGTACTTGACCTTCAGTAGTAAGGTACAACCCTTTATTTTCAAGTATTCTTCTTGCATTTTCTAGAGCTTCTCTGCCTATTTTTAGGCCTTTAGTTGCACTAGCAATTTCATTAGAGATTAGTTTGCCTTCGTTATCTAGTTCAAGACCTTCACCCGCTAACTCTGCATTTACGTTTTGTATCTCTAGCGCAGTAACACCTAACTTAACTGCTTGTATAGCGTCTTCTTTAGTTGCTTCGGCAATGTAGTTTTTAATTGTTTTACCGTCATTTTCTAATTCAGCTCCTATAGTTTGTAGGTATATTAATTTTTCTCTGTCTTCAAGAGTATCTAGGTAAGATTGGTGCTCTGCCTTTGACTGATCTAAATTTACGGTTGCTTGGTCAACTTGCACTTCACCCAAGTTAGCTGTGTTTTCTGCTATCTTAATATTAGATGCAAGAGTGTTTTGGGCTAAAGCTGAAGCATCTCTAGACTCTTGAAGTTGAGCTTGTTTTAACTCCATGTCCATAGCGCCTTGAACATCACCATACTTACGCTTAACATCAGCTAGCCTTTGGTTTCTAAGACCTGTAAGCATCTCAGGAGTAATTTCTTTGTCGTACGTTTGGCCGCCGTATGTAGCTTGGTAGTCTTGGTGAGGTTGTTTAATCCCTCCCAGAGTTACTACTTCCGGGTCTTCTGCCATGATTCTGGCTGATTCAATACCCTGCCCTAATTCTTTAAAAGAACCGTATACAGAACTAAAGTTATCTGAAAATTGTTGCCATGGTGATTTACGTGCCATTAGTGTATCTCCTTCATTTGAATGCCTAACCTATCGTAGTAAACTCCCATCCAACCTGCACCAGAGTCATATACTGC
>Ga0222716_10001732_pt1 | contig 18042 bp, 14 predicted proteins | sample C33_13DmetaG_FD_165044 | JGI IMG/M metagenome (GOLD analysis project Ga0222716, IMG submission 165044) | Estuarine water microbial communities from San Francisco Bay, California, United States - C33_13D | ecosystem: Environmental > Aquatic > Marine > Unclassified | place: USA: California... | reverse complement strand
AATCGCATCTTTAAGCGAAGCTGGTAACCTTCAGATTGATGGAGATTTGACCGTATCAGGAAATAAAATTACATTTGGCGGTGACGGAATTATTGAACAAGAGACTTCAACGGCTGCATTATCTTTTGGGAATGAGAATGGATACGTATTTACTGCTCTAACTGGAGCACCCTTAGATATTTATCTTAGAAGTGACGCAAATGAAGACAATGCTGACCAGTGGAAACTTTCAGTTGCCGATGCGGGTCAAATTGATTGGTATAGTTATGCAAGCGGTTCTTATGTTACAAAACTTACTCTTGATACAAACGGCAATTTAACAGTACCTGGAACTGTTAATGGTATTGATATTGCTACAGATGTAGCTGCCAACAGTGCTAAAAATACTAATGTACCAACTGCATTATCAATAGGCACTGCGAGTAACGATGTAGTGAATATAACTTCTGATGGTGGTACTGATGATGTGACTATCCCAACTGCAACTACAGGTAATGCAGGAGTTATGTCTAAAACGATATATGACCAATGGTTTTTGAATACCGCTCATGTTAATTCCACTCACGCACCTACCGACTCATTGAGTAAATCAGCAGGTGGTACTATGGGAGCTGATATTAATATGGCTGATAATGCTATTGGGTTCACTCAATTTGAGCCTACATATAATTCTTCTGACACTGAAGTTCATTTTGACGATTACGGCAACAAGGCTTTTGCTACCTTTGGAGCTGGTAATATTACAGATTTAAATTTATACTTCCCTGATTTTTCATGCAACTGTGTCTTGTTATTAAAGCAAGATACGACTGGTAGCCGAACTGTAACTAATTTTAAAACATTTGACCAAGCGGATGGCAATCAATCTACTGTACAATTTGCAGGAGGTTCAAACCCTACATTAACAACTGCAGCAAACAAGATTGACATTATATCCTTTTATTGGGATAATGATAACCATAAAGCCTATGGCACAATTACAAAGAACTTTTAATGAATTGCCCTGATTGCTCACCAACAAAAGCAGCTTTAGATGGATACTTTGTATGCAACTCAGAGCATTATTGCATTGAAGATGCTGATAATAATTTTGTGTATATGGTAAGAGACCATGATTATCCACCAGAGTTTCCAGAATTTGAAGTTACTCCAGTTAAATATTGCACATGTGGATGGATTGATAATTCGAATGGAGTTGGCTAATGGCAACTATTTTTAGTGAAGATTTTGGTACAGGGGCTTCTGGTACAATCCTTCCTTCAGGATGGGCAAGAAGCATAAATGATACTGCCACTAATGGGGTTATAATGACGGCATATGGATCAACTCAAACTAAGGTTTACTCTGGCATTAACAGCACTACTCTGCAATGGACTTGCATAGATAAACGTACTACCTCAAGTAACACTGGCGCTGGAGGGGCTATGGATGGAGGAATAAACGCCACTGATGGGGACTGGACTTATTATGATGGAACAAGCGGAGACCATCCAAGATATATGTACTATGAGGCTTCATCTACAATGTCAAGCTCAAATTATAGTTATATAAATGGTGTAAGAACTTCGCAGTTTGACTTGACTGGCTATACAGGTTGTGAGTTGAGTTTTTGGTTTCATATGTATAATGGTGGTAACAATGGTTTTGGGTCTTTAGGTGTAGCCCTTACAACATCAGCTAATGATATGAGCAGTGCCTCTCAAGCAGGAACAGGTCTAGGCTTTACATCCGATACAGCTGGGGGAGGAACAATTGTTAGTTGGACAAATGCCGACGGGAGCTCCACTCAAAGTGGGGTAAGGTTAGGTGGTTCATCACAGCAAAGTAGTGGTCATACAACATCCATAAATGATAATAACCGATGGAGAAAAGCTACGGTAGATTTAAGCGCAGCGGATGGAGTTTCAGGCGTGTATCTTTATTTAATGTATATCACATATCCGATGGCAAGTCCGTTTAGGCAAGATTGCTGCATAGATAACATTCATGTAACAGGCACTTCTTCTGGTGGTGGATTGCCATTAGGGGCTGTAGACGACTCAATACTTTTTGGGACTAATTTTTAAAGGAATACAATGAAAAACTATGATGAAATATTAGAGACCTTAAACTCTCAAAAGAAGCAAGTGGAAGCACAATTTCTAAAGATAGAAGGTGCAATAGAAATTGTAACCTCTATGAAGGGTGAGGAAGAGCCTAAAGAGGAAACTCCTGTAGCTACTAAGCAAACCTCAAAAGCGAAAAAATAATAGGTATACATGGCTGACTTACAATCAAAGACTTTGCAAGAAAGAATGATTGCTATACTCAATTTAGAGCATAGTCTGTCATACAAACCTCACGATCTTACATTTCAAGAAGCATGTAATAAATGGCTGATAGAGACTGGCACGATAAATGGTGTAGACTATAGCAGCATAGGTTTAAATAAGTATAGTGCCAAAGAAGCTCTTTCAATTATCAGGCATAAAGATAATATATCCTCAGAGACATTAACAGAATTAATACATGAGCTAGGTCCATACTATCCTATACATAAATATACAGCACAGGAAGCATTAAATAAGAAGAGTGCAATGCTAGTTCCATATTCACTTAGCTTTGATGGAGTTGATGATTATGTGGAAGTCTCTAATGACAGTAGTTTGGAACCTGTTGATGCTATAAGTATATCTACATGGGTTAGGGCTGAATCTTACATTGATTATCAAGTAGTAATTGAAAAACCATTTACGTCATCAGCATCACCATATTTCGATTACGCATTAGCATTTTCCAGTGCAAGTTCAAAAAAGATTCGGTTTAGGCTTGGAACAAGTGAAGTTCTATCAGCGACTGAAATCACACTAGATACTTGGCATAATATATGTGCGACTTACGATAAAACATCCATGAAATTATATATTAATGGTGTATTGGACTCCACGGAATCAAATACATCATCAATAGCTACATCAAGTGAAAATCTAACTATCGGTAAATCAAAATATTTTGCGAACAGGGAGTTTGACGGAAAAATAGACGAAGTGTCTATATTCAATAAAGCATTAACGCAGGCAGAGGTAACTAGCTTATACGCTTCAAACCCACAGAATGCTGGTGATGCAGTGGGTGTAGATAATTTAACTGCTTATTGGAAAATGGATCATGGTTCTGGCCCAGTTGCAAGAGATGTTAGTGTAGCTGAAACATTGGGTAGTGAAATAGTTACAGACATTGCATCTTGGACTGATTCTGCTGATATTACCACTACGATTGATGTTAGTACTAATACAGTTACTATGGAATCAGATGATGCAAGCTCTTATGCAACCATTTATTTAAGTGCAGCAGGTATTTTAGATGCTAACTTAGCTCTTGGTTTTTATAAAGTATCCTTTAATGCATCTTGGACAGTTGCACCAAATATAAAGCAATTCAATCCTTTTCCAGACGGCTCATTAGATACTCATGATATTACTGAAGGTGAAAATGAGTATTATATACATGTAACGAATTTAAATCCCAATCATCACATTTCTATTGCATTTAACAATGCAGATGGAGATATAACATTCAGCAACGTCTCAGTGAAACAAGTTACCAATGGTAATCATGGTACAATAAACGGAGCAACATGGACAGTACACTAAGGAGATACTATCGGAGATATAATGGTTGATTCACTTCAAACTACAATTTTAGGTTTTTCAAGCGCAGCTATTATACAGCTTGGTTGGCTGCCTGATGCTGTATCAGTTATACTTGGTATAGTTACCATAATACATATTTTAATTAAGATAAAGAAGGAGTACAAATGATAGCTTCATTAACAGCATTGGCAACTAAACAAGTAGCCGTTTATGCAGGTATGGGTGTAGCAGGTGTAGCAGCTACATATGCGTTAAAGAAAATTCCTAACGCAACCATTAAAGCAAAGTTTGGATCTTGGATGTATAATTTAGGTGTTTTATGCACTCTTGGTTTAGGTAAATGGAAATGGACAAAGAGCATATGGAACAAGACTCTTGAACCTTATTGCATAGATGCTATTGACAACATTGTTGTTACAGGCATTTCAAAGTTTGTAGAAGGGCTTCGTTCAGACAATGCCTAGATTCGGGAAATCAAGCAAAGCAAGATTAGAGACATGCGATGAAAGATTGCAGCAAGTCTTTAATGAGGTTATTAAATATATAGATTGCAGTGTCCTCGAAGGACACCGAGGTGAAGAAAGACAGAATAAATTCTATGACGAAGGAAAAAGCAAGGTCAAGTTCCCTGATGGTAGGCATAATTCTATGCCTTCTAACGCTATTGATGTCACACCTTATCCCGTCAACTGGGATGACAGAGAGCGTCAAACTCTTTTTGCAGGGTTTGTGCTTGGGGTGGCTCGTGGGATGGGTATTAACCTTCGCTGGGGTGGGGACTGGGACCAAGACTGGGAAGTAATGGACAATAAGTTTGATGACTTCCCTCATTTTGAGATAAGGAAGTAAGATGGGATACTGGACAAGTAGCTACTCTATATATACGCTGCCAATAGAATACACTTATACATGGAGTTATATAGGAGACTTTAGTTATTAAAACAGTACAGAGAGCTATTGTAACACCAGACAAACATTTCCCCTTGCATGACCAAAAGGCAATTAATGTAGTATGTCAAGCAATAGAACTTGTAAAGCCAGACACATATATAGACTTAGGTGATACTGGAGAGTGGGAATACTTTAGTGCCCATTACTGGAAGGGCAGGTCTGCTAAACCTATGGAAGACCTAATACCTCTTCTGAACAAAGAGATTAGAGCTGTCAATAAAGGCATGGATCAAATAGATAGTTCTTTGGATAAGATTAACTGCGAAGAAAGACATTTTGTTCAAGGTAATCATGAGGTGTGGTTAGATAAGTTTGTTCATCGATATCCATACTTAGAGCATTACATGACTGATGAAGCTCTTAAGCTTAAAGAAAGAGGATATGAGTTCCATCCTTATAACAGAAAGAAAACTTTAAAGATAGGGAAATTAAACTTCACACATGGAAAGTTTGTTTCAAAGTACCATGCATTTAAGCATTTAGATGTATATGGTGAGAGTATCATGTATGGACATACACATGACCTGCAGAGACACACCAAGACAAATGCAGGTGGAACTATTAGTGCTTGGAGTATGGGGTGCTTAAAAGATATTGAAGAAGATGAAGATTGGCTAAGTGGAAGGCTTACAAACTGGAATCATGGGTTTGCTATTATTGACTGGTTTAAGAATGGCGACTTCATCGTTAATGTAGTTGAGATAATAAACGGAAAGACTACCCTTTGGGGTGAAGTCTTGAAAGGATAAGTAATATGGCACTATTTGATTTCTTAACAGACGACAAAGGGTTCTTCCAAGGAGGAGCTGAAGGTAGAGTAGGAGGCAGAGCATTAGACTTTTTAGAGAGCGAACCAATAAATGAGAATGTCGGTTCCTATCGAGAAGAAGCTATGCGAGATATGGCTGCAAACTTTGACATTAATAATAATGATGAAGTTAAAAAGCTACAACAATGGATGAATTATCAGAACAAAGATAACGCTTCGTACACACCTTTAACTGAAGATGGAATTTTTGGAAATAAAACTGGAGCAGCTTTAAAGGCTATTCAAGGACTTCCAGCTACAGATTCATCTCAAGTAGAAAGTGCTATAAGTGAAATGGGTGGCGACGGAAGTAATTATGCAGAAAATAGAGCTCTTAATGAACCTGCGGCTCCAGTATATGATAGATTTGGCTTTGGAACTGAATCAAGTCAAGGACCAATTACACATGAATCCGCTAACTCTTTTGGTAATCGCCTAAGAGAAGCCTCTCATTATGGTCCAGATAATAAGTCAAGTAGTGAAAATGTATTTGAAGACCTTTCCAATGCACTTAAGGCCTGGAGATAAATAGTTGCCTAAAGACCTATTTGAAATAAAAACCTTTAATAAAGGGATTATATCATCCCCATCTGAGAGCGATATTCCTCAAGATGCTGCGTCTTATTCATTAGATGTAAACCCTAATGGTATTGATGGAAAGCTATCTGCAAGGAAAGAAGATACAACAAAATACGATGGCTCAAGCACATCTGTATCCTTCCAAAGCTCAGGAAGAGTTGTTGACCCAGCAAATACCTTCAGGGAAGATTACATTCTCCATGACAAATCTAGTGGTAATGTAGATTTAATAACAGACTTTAGTGGAACTCCATCTGTGACTGAAAATGTAGACACAGGTGTAACAGGCACTGAGAGCAATACTATCGAAGCCTACTCTAAGAATGTTAGAATTGCACATAGCGCATCATCTTCAGTAAAATGGATTGGGTATACTCCTACTAATCAATTTGGTACAGCACATTCAGGTATTCAAGCGGAGGTAGCAAAGCTATCTACTCTAACAGATTTCGAAGTTTATAAGAAAATTATAAAAGTGGGAAGTGATTTTTTTGGACTCAAAGAGGGTGGAACTGAGATATATAAGCATGATAGTAGCGGAAATTTTATTGCTAAAAGTAAATTAGACTTTAAGAATACAACGGCTATATGCGAAGGAACATATGACGATTTATCAGTATGGGTATACGATAAAGATGAAGGTACTCGTGGGACTCTTTATAAGCTAGACCCTTCTGGTATGAATATAATTCAAGTGAATCCAGTACATGATGTTAATTACCCTAAAGCTTATTGGGCTGAGATATATAGTAACACAAGCAATGATCCAGCTTTAGTCCAAGCTGCTTCTGAGAATACAGGTGCTTATATATCCGACATGAAAATACTTTATCAAGATGGGGCTAACTCTAAGGACTTAATTATATCTATGTATGGAGAGCCAGATGAATGGACCTCTAATACTCTAAGAGGTTATACAGCAGGGCTTGTATATAAATTAAATGGAGGCCTTCCGTCAACTACTGGGATACTGTCAACATGGATAGACATGACTCCTAGGCATAAATTTACCACTACTGAGCTTAGTGCCGCTGGCACTCCTCCTGTTATAAACGGGACACTTAGACCTGCATTTTGGGGAGCGCCTAATGTTCCTCTTGCAGATGAAACTGATACTGATGCAGCTAATTATAATGTATTTATAAGAGATACTTCTGGTGGTAGTGGACCATGGAGAGATGCTAAACCTCATATTGGAGCCGTACAGTATTATCCTTCATATACTCCATTAGGGGGCCAGTTATCTGGGCAAGGAGTAACCAATCATACTGATAATGGAGCCGCAACCTATAGAGGTGATTCTTTCTCATTTTATGCTACAGTGTTTAGTGGGTTTAAGGAACACTATGGTGTTTCTGGTACTTATCCTGGCTCCTTGACTTATACAGCATTTACTGATGCTTATGCTGGTAAATATACAGAGGGTAGCAAAGACTATGGAGCACAAGCTTACCTTGTTTATGGTCGTACTGGCAGTACAACCGAAATCTACTATCTTGACCCTGTAAGATATTGCATTTTTAATATTCACATCGATGCAACAACTAGTAGTACCAATGATTTTTTAAAGTCAGGAGTTGACGTACTAAGTATAGATATGGATAGCTCAGACTCTGACGTTTCTCAAGACCTTACGACAGCCTATGCCATGAAAAGAGCATCTATACATACATGGAAAGACCCTGCAAATGGATACGGAGAATATAGGTATTTTTTAGCTTCACAAGGAAGCGCCACTGCATCTACAGGCGAAATTAGATTTCAAAGAGTAGCTGCATCAGTATCTAAGCCTTCTACTACTGTGGATGGGTCAAACTATTATTACGATCTTAGATGGAGAAATGATTGGGGTATTGGCACTACATCAGGGGTAGCTCCTCATGGAGATACTTATGGTCCAACTACATGGATATCTGGTAAAAATGCGGTATCATATTGCTTTGTATTCTCAGGAGATATGTCCGCAGGAGTAACTCCTACAGGGAATATATTTTTTGGAAATACTTCAGGCTCAGGTGAGATATACAAATTAGTATTAGATGCCACTTTAAGTAATGCGTATACACTAATTCATGGGTCAGATTTAGGTATGACAGCAACTCAAGATGGGGCAGTTGGCGCAGGCTTTACTAATGGTAAAAAGTATTGGTATAAAGTATCTCTTCTATATGATGAGTTTCAGGAAAGCATTTTATTTGGAGAGGTAATAGGAACCTCAACTGGTACTGGTGGCTTTTCAGTTGTTGTAACCTTAGAAAATTGGGCGAATGCTTTAGCTAAAAGAGTTACTCACGTAAACCTGTATAGAGCTGAAGGAACAGGGTCTCAACCAGATTCATTATTTAGATTGGTTAAATCAGCTTCAATTCAAGGGATTTTATGGAGTGGAACCACAGACAGGAGTTATACTTTTTGGGATTTTTCTTATGACAACATAACAGTTACTTATGATGCTAATGCAGGAATATCTCAATCATTAGAGGCTAACTATCTTGATTATAGTAAAGGGGTTGTATTAAACAGCCATCTATTTGTTACTAACGCAGGGAACTCTGAACTATCATCTGTATCAAACTATGTATTCAAATCACTACCATTTAAGTATGATATGTTTGATTGGTCAAGAGACTTTGTTGCTTGTCCAGAAGATTTAAATGCAATCATAGCTTATAGCGGCAGGTTGTATGGAATGAGCGATAATAATACATATAGAATAGAACCTAACACGCTTTACATTGAAGATACATTTAATGGAATCGGATGCATATCCCAAGAAGCATTCGTAGTAACAGAGTTCGGATTATTCTTTTGTGACCAAAACAATATATATATGCATAACGGACAGGCACCTGTGCCAATAGGTTCAGCCATATTAACTAGCCCTTCAGGTAATGACGGATATAAAGAGATGTTAAATGTGGCTACATTTTCACCTAAAGTTGCTTTTGATTCAAAGGAGCAGAATGTCATCTTCTTTGTAAAGAATGACAAGGCTTTGGTTTACAATATTGTTAGGTCAAGGTGGGATTTGTGGACTGGATTAGATGCAAAGAGTTGCTTTTCATCTGCAGATGGTAGAGTATATGCGTCTGTAGGGAATGATATCAAAGGGTATGCTACAGGCACTGCTAATAAAAGCTCGTTTACTTGGATTTCAAAAGAGATATCAGCTGGACACCAGTCGCAAGATAAGAAATTCTACAGAATAGATTGTCCACATGAAGGGAATGCTCCTACTGTAAGTTACGGTTTTAATGGTGCTGCGCCCTCATCAACTGCTACAGCTGCTAATTCGACAGGTTTAGCATCAGTTAAGCTTAATGAGAAAAAGAGATCTATACAGGTGAAGATAGTAAGTGGTAACGCCAATACATTCATTGAATCTCTAGGTTTAGTATTTAGAAGATTCTTAAAACTTGTAGGTGTTAGCTAATGGCAATAAGTCGAAAAAGACCACCTCAAGTTCCAGATGCGAAAATGCTGAGAGTTATACAAAGCATATATGATGACATTAATGATGTAATTAATTCTATCAATTCATCTGAGCTAGAAGCTAGAGACCTATCGAAAGGTAAGTCTGGAGATATCAGGGTAATTAAAGATTCAAGAACAAGCACTTATAGAATTGAGGCATACACAGAAGACGGGTGGGCCTCTACAAACTTAACAATATCAGAGGAGTAAATATGGGTTGGTTTACAGATATGATGGGCATGGGTAATGCCCAAAGAACAATGGGAAGCATGAATCCAAATAGTTGGAATTATACCGCTAGTCAATCAAATTATGGGGGACCCAACTCTTACCTTACAGGGGCGATAGGGAACCTTAATAACCAAGCAGGTGCTTTAAATCAAACTGCTGGTCAATTTGGCTCAAGAGCCAATGAAATGTTTGGCTATGGTGAGCAATTTATTGACCCTAACTCTGATTACTATAATAAACAAAGAGGCTTTTTAAAGGAAGATATTACAGGCGCAACTGCTGATGCAAGCAGACAAATGAATCAAATGATGGCCTCAAGGGGTGTAGGCTCAGGTGGAATACGAGGAGCTCTTGAAGCAACAAATGCATCTCAAATAGGAGAGCAAGTAAGGCGTGGAAGTAATGACTTATATAAACAGGGCATAGGTCAAGCAGGAACTTTATTTGGCTTAGGTATGCAAGGTATGCAAGGTAAAAGTGGAGCACAAGCTCAAGCAGGAAACCTGTACAGTCAAGCAGGCGGCTTAGGCGCAGGTATAGATTCTAACAATCTACAACAAGCTATGTTTAATACAGGTCAAACAAATCAAGCAAATCAATACAATGCACAGAATCAAAAAGACGCATGGATGATGAGATATAATAATGCATCAGCTCAAGACGCAAATATGGCTGGACTATGGGGTGGAGCTTTAGGGTTAGGCGGTTCATTCTTAGGTGGCCTTGGTTTTGGAATGGGTCAAGGGTAACCCTTAAGTATTATGAATATGATTAAAGGAGATAAGTGATGGCAGTAGGATTTCAACCACAAGTATGGGGAGACAAAGTATTCTCTCCTATTACAAATGCAGTTCAGCAAGAAAGACAAAGGCAGCATCAGAAAGGTTTAGCAGATGCCCGAAATCAATTGGACCAACAAAGAATAGATAATCAAAAGACTCTTTTAGACATGATTCAATTACCTCAAGCCCAAAGGCAAGAAGAAGAGTATCAACAGAAGCAAACTGATATAAATGCCTTAAATCTTCATGCTGCAAGAAAATCAGTTCAAGATGAAAGCATGAAGGATTACAAGCAAGCACAGGCTGATGTTACAGGTAAATTTTGGACTCCAAATGAAAGAAACCAATGGTACAATCCTATGACATGGACATTTGGTACAGGTAAAAGCGTAGGGGCCCACACAGGTTGGGGGGCAGGTGGAACTGAAGAAGAATTTAGAAACGCAATTTCAGCCCCAACATATGACCCTCAGGTAAATATGAATGTTAGTCCTCATGTGAATCAAGCCATACGAAACTCAGTGAGAATAGACGAAGACACACATACTGAAGATTTAATGAATCAAGGAGGAATAAAATAATGGCACTATATGGACAAAGAGATGGAATGGCATCAGAGAAAGATGCAATAGAGGAATTAGTAAGAAGATGGAATGCAGGTACTCTTGATATAACTGATGAGAGAGCAAATAAGTTAGCTCAAAAAGCATATCAGCATGGAATAGAGTTTAACCCTGAATCAAGACCTATATCCAAAGGCTTATTTGACCTTGTAGATACAGCAGCATTTGGTATGGTTCCAAATTCATGGAGACCTGAGTCTGTAGGTCAAGAGTATTTTGGAGAAAGTGGAATAGATAAGTTCGCAGGTGGTGTTGGAACTGTAGGTGGTTTACTTCCAGCAGGAGGTCTTCTACTTAAAGGCGCATCTAAGATAGCTCCAATGGCAGGTCAGCTAGGTAATAAGGTAGCAAGTGGAAATGTGGGTAATAAACTTAAAACAGCAGTTGCATCTGCCAAGGAATCACAAGCATTTAATCGATCAAAAGAAATAGCTCGTAAATACTATGGAGATAGAAATAACCCTTATAACATAGACTTCACTAATTTAGGACTCTAATAAATGTCGTACCCTCAGTACCAGAATAGGGTAGAGGAATTAATAAAGCAATACAGATACAATCCTGAACTGTTTACAGCAGAGCAGGTAAATGAACTTCAAGAAATAGCAGTGTCTCAAAACTTAGAGTTCAAACCTAAAGATGATGATTTCAGTATAAAGAAAGCTGCAATCAAATTACAACAAGGTTTCTTTGAAGGCTTTACCACAATCTCTATCGGAGACGAACCCACAAACACATATGAATCAATTGCCCATTCATTAGGGCATTTAGCAGGTTTCGCACCTGGCATTATAGCTGCGCCTGTAAAAATGGTTGCAGGTAAAACAGCGGGTAAGCTTGTTCAATCTATGGGGCAGAAGTCTGTTCCTATGATATTTGGGGGATTAGGTCAAAAGGGTTTTGAGAAAGGGTTAGCTAAGGCTGGTGCAGAATCATTAGAGTTTATGAAAAAAGGTTCTGCTACCAGAAGTATAGCAGAGCAAGCAGTCCACCTTGGCGTTGCATCTGCAGCTTCTAATATATGGAAAGGTCCAGATCAAATCTTTGATGCTGGTGTTCATGGTGCTTTAGCAGGTGGTGCATTTGGGGGTATAGGCAATTTTACTCGATTCAATAATATATTAAAGAATGGAAGTCCAGAACAAATAAAGAAAGCAGAGGGTGTATTTAAAGCATCATTAGGTGCATCTCTACAAACTGCTCCATCCATTGTTAATGGCGACCCGATTGAAATGATTATCTACAATACACTTTTAGGTGGTTACTTTGGATACTCATCTCAACCTGCATATAGACAGGAAGCTACAAAGTTCATAAGCGGATTAAGATTCGATAAGACAGGCGAAACATTCTTTAGGCCTGAACAAAGTCCTGAGTGGAATAACTACTCAAAGAAAACAAAAGATTATATTCTAAATGGTGAAGGCGATTGGCTTGGTCCAGTTAAAGATATGCCTGCTACTGTTAATGAATCTGCTCGTAGATATGTAATTAAGAACAATGAGAATGTTCCTCAAGATATGCTAGAGAGTTACATATCAAATAGAGCAAGAAATAAATTTAACACTAAAGAGCCTACTATGGATGAACTTGGAGTTATCTATAGAGAAGAGGCTGATAAGATGTGGAATGGTCAAACATATGGTTTTGAAACTGCCCCTAAAGTAACTGTAGACCCTGACGCAGTTCCAGGTCAAAACGAAGTAGGGACTGACACTACAATTAAAACAGAGCGAGCTAAACCTAAAGAAGGTGAAGCTAAAGAGCCACAACCTCAAGATGCATATAAACCTGAAGAATTAGGTGTTATATCTATAGACGCAGATGGTTTAATTAAGTTTGGTAAAGCACATCAAGAAATAGATGGTCAGCAAGTTGGAGATAAAAGAATTGATAGACCTGCAGATAACCTAGAGCAGCCTATAGAACCTTATACTACACTTGCATACGTAAGAAAGAATGTAGCTGAAAATAACAAGAAAGTTTTATATAAGCTTGTTAAACCTTTAGGCTCAAAGATTGATAAAGATACAAATGATTTAATATCAGACATCTCGCCAAGAGAGTTTTGGAGAATGCAAGAGAATCTACATTCTGACCACAATAAATATATATTTGGTGGCGTTAAGGATAAAGGTCTACTAAATGTCAGAGAATATCACCTTGATTCTAATATGCCTATTAAAGCAATTGTTGATGCACTAGTTAAAGGTGGGCATGTTAGTAAAAAAGAATTAGAGCAATCCTATCGAGATAGTCTTAAGATAGAGTTAGAATGGAACGCAGGTGAAGGGCCTATAGATACTGTTAAAAAGATGCATGAAAGAGCATGGAAGTCTAACATACTTGCAGAAGCAGAGAGAAACGGACTATATCAAAAGGGTGGTAACCTTGACAGATTAGGTGAGATAATGGCTGATGGTTATTCTAAAAATGTAGTTGATTGGAATAAACGAGAACAGCTTTATCATGATAAGTCATTCCCATTGCAATTAGAAGGTAAGTATAAATATGGTGTCTTCTCTGATAAAATGATAGACGAATTAGGTGTAGCTATCGACGAGATACACGCATCTGATACTGATGGCACAGTCTTCTATAATACAAAGACTCATAGAGAAATTACAGAGAATACAAAGATTCCTGAAACCGCAATGAACAAGCCTGTAATGATTGCTAAAGTTGCAGATGGTGGAGTAATGGCAGTTAAATCTGCTGGTAGAGTTGCTGGTCCAAAACTTCAGGCTTTTATGGATGCAAAAGGATTAGACATGGTAGTCTTTAAGTCTGCATCTAAGCATTATGGAAATCAAAAAGTTCATGATATGATATATTCAGAGAGAGGATATGAATCATCAATCGCTCCTGAACAAGTATTGCAAATGAACAAATCTGATGTAAGAATAAATTTAGGGACTAAAGAGAATCCATCCACAGCACTCAAAGGACAAAAGTATGTAAAACAACTATTTGGTGTAATGAATAATACACAGTTTAGCCCTGAGCATATAGAGCATGTATTCAATACATATTTCAAGCCAAGCATTCAAGGTAAAGATGCTTCGAATAAAATAGCCCTTGACTACGTGAATACAGGTAAGGGTAATCTTAGCAAGTTGCATATTAATGATGTTTCTACAGGTACAGTATGGAAGATTATAAACTCTAATAGTTCTAACAAAAATATACAGAAGCTTAAATCTCACTTCTTAAAACAGATACACAAGTTACATAAAGATTTAGATCCAGAGATTACTGACTATGAAGATACGCAATACACATCTGATGAATGGGCTCAGTACTTACAGCGTAATAATAGAATACTTGAAGCGGCAGGATTTGAATCTGATGGTGTAAGAAAACTATTTAAGTATACCCGTAAACATGAAGAACGGGTAATGATGAAATATTTTATAGATAGATATTTATACCCTAAATACAAGTATTCTGCTAAAGCATGGCTATCTCCAAAGCTACCTGAGTTTAAAATAAGTGAAGGTGAGTTCATGGCTGATAGCGACTTTAACCCTAATGTCACTTACAAGGGCAAAGATTATAAATTAAAAGATTTATGGAGGATGCATGAAAAAGACCCAAATAATAAAGACCTGCAAGATGCTCTTGACTATACCGTTATACGTGTACCTGCTGATAGTGCTAGTGGTGTTCGCATCCTTAAGTTTCGTGGATTTACTGGTGAAAAAGGTGTTAGCATACACACCAACGGAAAAGACAACGAGTACTTGGGTGGAGCGGATAAGGACTCAGACTCGGCTTTTTTATACCAAGGATTTGATGCCAAGACTAAGCAAGGTTTTAAGGACAATAAATACGAGTGGCAAAAAGGTAATAAACAGAACGGTGAGTATATCCCAGGAAAAGCTGAGGAATTTGACTCGCTATTTATAGGCTCTAACCACAAAGAGCAATCAGCTCCTTATAAGTCTAAAGCATCTAAATTCTCTCCATCAATGAGAAGGATGGTAGCTAGAAGCGCAGCTAGAGGTCAACAAGGATTAGGCTTTGGTATCACTGGCAAGAATATGATTATGTCATTCGCAGACGCAGTAAATGCAAAAGGTGGGACTCACAGAGTTCAACTTGCAGGTAAAAAAGGAGTATATGCAGATTATGAGGTTTCTCTAAAGCCAGGTGGAATAGAGAAATTGAGAAGATTAGGTAGAGAGGTTGTTAACCGTTTTGCTGATGCAGCAGATTATCCATCTCAGGTAGATTACTCTAAAGTAAGAGAGATACTTTTTAATGAGGCATTTGACGTTAAGGTAAATCAATGGCCTGACTTTATTGAAGGAGCTACTCCATTTAAACTTCTAGGGAGGGACAATTTATTCTCTCAAATTAAGTCCACCTTGAATCTCGCTAACAGTACACCTAAATCGTATAGAGCTGACGGTACTTCAACATCAATGTCACCTAGTGCATTTGAATCAGCAATTGAGAACACATACAGAGGTATACGTGAGAATGACTTTGGGAATATATCTAGTCGAATCATCTCAGAGATGAGAAACGATGGTGTTCATTTAGACGGAAGCTTAAATCCAAGTGCTACATCACAAAGAACTGCCGATCAAAACATTCAGATAATCAATAGAATAAATGAGATTAACAGGCAAATTGATGTTTCAATCAGGAAAGGCGATGAGTCTTTAAGTAAACAACAACTAGTATTTAAGAATAAGTTTCGCAAAATGCTCTTTGGTGCAGAGTTCAATCTCCAAGGTAGAGATTACATGATAACAGAGAAAGATGTTACTGAACTCTTATCGCAACAATGGCCTGATGGTAAACCTAAATTCACAACAGACTTTATTTTAGACAAGATGGGTAACTCTATATATGCAGTAGCGTCTTATAACAATATAGTTAAATCAGGCTACAACATATATAAAGATTTAATTGCTAGTGGCGTTAAACATAAAGAAGCAATGTCTACCACTGAAAAGATTCTTAAGCCTATTGCAAAGAAATCTCAAGAGCTAAAAGAGTTATATGAGAATCTAGGCAAAGAAGAAGGTCGAGATATATGGGAGACTAAGCTTGAACAATATGATATGGATGTCAATTTATACAAAGCACTTTTAAAGAAAGGTGCAAAGAATAATAACATATCACATGAGCATATTTTCGAGTACTTCAACCAATGGTTACTCTCTCCTTTTCATCCTGGATTATCAAAGAAAAGAGACAGTGGTCCAAGCAAAATTCCTATACAATCTCAGTCTATTCCAGACAGTGCTTTAAAAGGCTTATTTGGTGAGTTTAATCGTATCTATGAGGCTGGAATAAAAGACATTAAAGTAGATGCTAAAGATGTAGCAGATACCGTCTTAAAATCCAATTTTATTAACACTCCAGAACTGTCTACTGGACCATCCCAATCTGTAGAATCTACAGCTATTAAAATTATAGATATAGTTAAGCGTAAAACTACAGGCAAACAAGACTTAGAAAGTGCAGCGCTCACTGAAAAAGAGTTGCTTGATGTTAAGGAATTAAAAGACAATTTAAGTAAGAACCCAGAGTTCTCCAAAAACTTCGATGAATGGTTTCCATCATTCCATCATGATGTTGTTGGATACTATAAAGATGTAAATGCAATTAACGCCAGAGATATTAAAGCTGTAAATATATGGCTTAAAGATTTATCAACTCGTTCAACAGGCAAATGGGGAAGTAAGGTTCCTGATTGGATTTTCAGGGCAGACCCTAGAACTGTAGATGAAGCGATGATGTTAAGAGAAGCAAAGCTATTTAACTCATTTGACAAACCTGTCTTGCAAAAAGATGGGACTATTGTAAAGAAAGATATTAAGCGATACATGAGTACAGCAGGTGCAATGAAAGAGTTCTTTCAACGCATACATACTTTAGAGAATAAGTTCATTTCTGAAGTCCAAGAGAGAAATGATAAAGAGCTTAAGTTCAGGAAAGAGCTAACCATAGAGGATAGTACATCCCTTAATGATTTAGTAATCTCTAAACGTCAAGGTGAAGAGTATATATCCACTGATACATACCAGAAAATCAAAAACAAGAAGTTTAAGATTGAAGGTAAAGAGATGGATATAGATACAGCTATAGATTTCATTAGCGATAAGTATACAAAGATATTTAAAGAAGTATCGGAGAAATGGATACATTCATCTAAAAATGATAAATATATAAAGTTCAATAAAGATGGTTCTATAAACATAGAGCACTTTTTCAACAAAGCACTGAAACCTGCAGCCAAAGGGTATGGACTTGCGAATGTACCAATTGAAACATTGCTACGATTCAATTATGAGTATTCTCTAGAGAAGCAAATATCCGATGGTCATTGGAAGTCATCTCGTGATAAATACAGGAAGAAGTATCCCTTTAAAGGCGTTGGATCTAAAAAGTTTGAAGAGTATTTCCCTCACATGGATTTTGGTAAGACTCAAAAATCAAGAACTGAAATATTAAAGTTTAAAACAGAGCGTATAGAACAAGCGTTTGAAGATGCAATTAAAGCTGGTAAGTCTGAGAAGGAAGCTTGGGAAGCTAAAGCTATTGAAGCTCTTAAATGGGACATGATATCAGAGTCAGGTGAGGCTATATCAAGTGGTATCTCAAGAGATGTTATAGATGCTATTAATAACAATGTCAATTTTATTGAGTTGGCTAAGAAGACTGATGGTATAGGTCTTAATAAGCGTACACAAAATATATTAGACAGACAGTTTGATATGCCTGGATATAGTAGACGTACTGATGTAATAGACAACTATATAGAAAACGTAATTAGAAATCACTACAAGTTAATACAAGCATCTGTAGGTAACTATCAAATAGATAGATTTGAGAAAACAGGTAAGCTTGGTAAAGACACTAAAGACTGGGCATTTGTATTAAGAGAGTATCTTAAAAATTCATTAGGTCATCAAACCACATTCTCTGATGATATTATTGCAGCT